>OGXJ01002976.1_pt1 | contig 10659 bp, 8 predicted proteins | sample 1576231 | NCBI WGS metagenome assembly OGXJ01 (sample SAMEA3541539, study PRJEB24748) | human gut metagenome | biome: human gut; feature: human-associated habitat; material: faeces | place: China | collected 2012
CTTGCATGTGTTAGGCGCGCCGCCAGCGTTCGTCCTGAGCCAGGATCAAACTCTTAATAAATAGTATTCACACTACCTATTAAGGTAATTATGATCTCATAATCTTTTGTCCTAACCCAAGCTCTCGCTTGCGTTATTACTTGTGTTTTTAAGAGTACTTCTTCTCTTAGAATTTACAAGGACTCTCCATTGACCTCTCGGTCAATTTCAAGTGAATGCTGTTCAATTTTCAAGGTGCATCTCCGCTGCCTCCCCGTAGGTGACAGCTTTGTTATATTACCATTTTCCCCGCATAAAGTCAACTCCTTTTTTGCATTTTTCGAGAAAAAGGTGCAAAAAATTTGTGCTCCCCCGGAAAGGAGAGCACAAAGTACAATTTCTTGCTTTAATCTGCCTGCAAGGCTGCAAAACGGGCGCTGCCGCCGTGGCCCAAATACCGCCACATCAACACGCACACAATAACCAAAAGCACCAGACATACAGCAAGGAACAAGGTAGGCGCAACACTTGCGGAGAGCAGCAGCGCATACAGCAGTGCCAATACCAACACCACGGCCATGGAGCCGAACATGCAGATCATGGTGCTCATGCTCTGCTTGATAACGACTGTTTCATTGATGTAATCGAACTTGGGAAAATGCAGGTTGACCACCACGCCCAGCAGGGCCGTGAACAGATTGAAGGCCGCAGGCACCAGCACAGCCAGCACCAATGTGAGCAGCTCCAGCTTTAGCACAATTCCCATCAGCAGGGCACTAAGCGCCGTAATAGGAATACAGAGCAGCATTTGCAGCTTGACCTTGGCGCGAAGGACCACACCGGCAGGTACCGGGATGGACTGCGCGATCCAAAGGTTCTTTCCCTCCAGTGAGATGGATGGGGCCGTGATAAGATTGGTGCAGCTGAGGCCGCAAAGGATCACACAGAGAATCAGCCCCATGATCTCCCCTTCCCCATTCAGGATCGGCAGAAACTCGGTAAGAATATCCTTTTTTATGAGCATGGCAATACAGGCAACAACAAGCAGGATCTCCCCCATCCATGCATTGAGCACATACATAGGATTGCCAATGAAGTGCCGGAAGTCCTTGCGCAGCAGCGCGGCGGCCGGGCTGCTGACATGCATCGACCTTTCCTTGTATTTAATGCGTGCGGTGCCTTTCTTTGCTGTGGTGATCTGCCGGAAGCTGCGGGAAAGGATGGCATATACCAGTTCGAACACTGCCAGGGTGCAAACGGTATACAGCAGCAAATAGGTCAGGTTATGCTCCGCGATACCAACGCCGAAGTAATACGCGGGGAAAGCGTACTTTTTGAATGCGATGGCGACGGCAGTGCCATTGGCGATGAGACCGGAGATAATATCGCCCATCTTGCTATAAAGATAGAAATACACCGCCAAAAAGAGCAATGACACCACCATAGTAATGATGTTCTTATTGCGCATTTTACTGCTGATAAGAGAGATGACCCATGCGACAAGGCAGGAAAACGCCTGTACCATCAGCGGCAGCAGCAGCGTGCTGATAATAAAATACGCCACACTTAGCACGGTAACGGGATAATTCATGCAATATACCACACCGGCCGGTCCCATTACCAGCAGCACATAGCCCAGATCCAGCGCCAGCAACAGCAGCATACGGCTGCCCAGGATGAACTTGGGCGCAATGGGCATGGAAAGCAGCAGTTCGTTATCCTTGGCATCGAAAAGCTGCGTCTGGGTAGCAAAGACATTGCCGATAAAGGTGAGCATAAAGGCCATCAAACCGGCGATGGCAAAATACAGCCAGCCCAGGCCCAGTTCGTGCAGCGGCATGCAGATAGAAGAAAACATGCTGCCGAACATGATGAAAAAGCAGATGATGACATAAAGGAACAGCACCGCAAACCCGATGGTACGGCCCGTGCCGCCTTTGGTCTGCTTGCGGCGGCTGCGGAGCAGCGAAGCCTTGAGCGCAGCAAACTGGACTTTCAGCAGCGTTTTAAGCATTGTCGTCCTCCAGTTCCAGGAACACATCCTCCAGGGAATCCTGTCCCTTGACCTCTTCCATGGTGCCGGAAACCACCAGGCGGCCGCCCTTGATGATGGCGACCTTATCGCAAAGCTTTTCTGCTACCTCCAGCACATGGGTGGAAAAGAAGATGGCGGAGCCGTTATCACACAGCCGCCGCATGATCTGCTTGAGCTCGTGAGCGGCTTTGGGGTCAAGGCCGACAAACGGCTCATCCATGATGAGCAGCTTGGGGCTGTGGATGAGAGCGGAAATGATGGCCAGCTTCTGCTTCATACCATGGGAATAGGCGCTGATAGGCTGAGCAAGGTCTTCGGTAAGGCCAAAGAGATCGGCATATTCCTTGATGCGCCGTTCCCGTTCCTCCTTGGAAACGCCATATACATCGGCAATAAAATTGAGATACTGCACCCCGCTGAGAAATTCGTACAGGTCGGGATTATCAGGCAGATAGGCGATCTTGCGCTTACAGCCGATGGGGTCTTCCCGGATGGACACGCCATCCACATAGATCTCCCCTTCTTCAAACTGCAGGATACCACAGCAGGATTTGATGGTCGTGGTTTTACCGGCGCCATTGTGCCCGATAAAGCCATAGATCTCTCCCGCACGGATATGTAACGAAAGATCATCCACGGCCTTTTTGCCGCCGTAGATTTTGGTCAGGTGTTCGATTCTGAGCATTTTGCTCCCTCCGATCGAATGTTTAATGTCAAATATATTTTACAACTTCGTTATCGCGTTGTCAATGCCCCCGCCGCATTATTCAAACAATCTTAATAAAAACCGTGAACCGCTAAAAGTCCCTGCCGCTATGGGCAGGGACTTTGCAGTGAATTTGGCAGTTACGCCGCTTCAGCGGGGCCCTCGGGCAGCTCGGACTCCTCCGCTGGCTCGGTCGGCTCCTCAGCAACCGTCCATTCAAAAGCATTGGCCGTGCAGATAAGATCATCCCGCATGGAATCCGGCTCATAGGTGATGGTGATCCGATCACCCACATTCAGCAGGATGACCTTTTCCACTTCACCGGCGGAAATGCAGTAGACGGTATTGTCCGCGTCCAGTGTCACATAGTACATGGTGGTACCATCAATGACCGCGGAGCGCAGCGCCGTTACGATGCCGGTCACGGTATCCTCATCCGCCGGCAGAATGGGGGCTTCCCCGGTATCCAGCTTGTTCTGCCGCAGCAGCTTATAATAGTTGCTCTGGCATTCCTCCACCGAGGCTCCGGTGGCAACGATCTGGTACTGCTGAACATTAACCATGGCGTACATCTTCACCAGGCCGGCATAGTCCTTCAGCGCCATAAAGTAGGTGGGCTGATTGCTGATATTAAGCAGCAGCGGGAAGGTAGCGCTGTAATTGAGGTGCTGCACCACGCCCTCGGCGCTGTTCATGGCACTGAATTCTTCGGCGCCCGCAATGGAATAGAAGGTTGTTTGCTTGGTACGCTGGTTAGTTAGAATAAAGCCGATATTGGATTCATCGCTGCCGGCCGAAGTCACGCCGGTGTAGACATATACATCGTCATTGGCGGCAATATAGTTATAACCCTCGGTGGTCACGGTCACATTCTTCTGGCCAAACAGCGAATTGATGAAACCGCCCTGGTAGGTGCCATAGTAATCGTACTGATCCATAATGATCTCCGCCGAGTAGACGCCGTCCACCCAGGTGGGGATATCGGTATAGTACTGGCTTTCACCGGTGATGGCATTCACCAGCACCGCGCCCTGGATATCGGTACCGCCAAAGAGGCCAATGCGCTTGACAATGCGGGGGCAAACCCAGTAAGGCGTGCCTTCTTCGTCGATCTCAAAGGTCGGTTCATTGAAGATATAGGTGGGATACTGGAACCGCAGATGGCGGTACAGATTGCGGCTGAAGTGCTCAGCCGTAGTATAGTGCATCCCTTCCGGCAGACGAACCACATCTACCTCCTGCGTCACCATATCAATGATGAGATAGGCAGGCAGGCCGGCGCTGCGGTTATTGAGCCACTTGAAGATATCGCCGTAGCGCAGCGGGGTGACCCGAACGGGACGACCCTTGTAATTGATCTGGGTATAGTTATCCGCTACCTCAAACTGGCTTACCATATCGGCCAGCTCGCCCAGTTTGCGGTCACCCAGCTTTTCGGCCGAATCCCGGTCCAGCATGGGGATCTGATCAAAGGAGATCTCCTCGATATCCTGGGTAAAGTCACCGGTCTCCACAGTTATCAGCTTGGCATAGGCGCCGCTGCGGATGACAACGCTGGAAAGCAGCCCGCCAACCACATAGATGACAAATACCGCGCCGATAACAATAAGCGGCACGATGCAGCTGCCCTTCAGCAGTTTCCAAAAGGTCTTGCCGTTTTCCGCCTGGCGGTAGATGCCGGAAGTGATAACTGCAGTGATGCAGTATACTACCGAGAGGAACAGGAAAAAGCTATAAAATGCTGCAGAGTGCAGATTGATGGGCGGCAGCTCCACATAAAAGTAAATGAAACCCGCCACAATGGTGACGATCAGATTGATGAGAATGTTTTTGCCGGAAAAGCCGGATTTAGCCATAAAAGGCGCTCCTTTCGGACATTACATTAATAATAAGATCAGTGGGTACGCTCATCGCCCCAGAAGAACAGTGCCACGGTACCGGGGCCGGTATGGCTGCCAATGGTGGTACCGATATTATTGATCATAACCTTACCATTGAGGTGTGGGAACTTCTCCTCAACCAGATCAGCAACTGCACGGGCATCATCATAGCAGGCGGACATGGAGATAAAGCACTTGCCATTGTAATCATGGCCGCCCTGGGCGTGGTTCTCCATCTCCTTTACGATCTGCTGGATGACAGCCTTTTTGCCGCGGATCTTCTGACGAGGAATGAGGTGGCCCTCATCGTCCATATTCAGCAGCGGGCAGATCTTCAACGCGGTGCCAAACCAACCGGCAGCCTTGGAAACACGGCCGCCGCGGACATAGAAGGTCAGATCGGTGGAGAAGAACCAGTGGTGCAGCTTCAAGCGGTTTTCCTCGGCGAAGTCACGGACTTCCTCGATAGTTTTACCCTCATCACGCAGGTCCGCCAGCTTATCCATAAAGAGACCGTAACCGGAGGAGGCCCCCAGGGAATCCACCACATAGATCTTGCGGTCTGGATATTTCTCCGCCAGCTCCTCCGCCGCGATGCGAGCGGAATTGACCGAGCCGGAAAGGCCGGAAGACAGGCTGACATGCAGGATATCCTTGCCCTCCTTGAGGAAGCCCTCGAAGTAGGCCACGAATTCATCCACATTCACCTGAGAAGTCTTGGTCATTTCACCGGCCGCCATGCGGGCGTAAAACTCATCGAACGGCACGCTCTGGCCCAGGTCATCAGGGTAGCTCTTATCCCCTAGCGTATAGTGGAAACAGATATAGTGAATATTACGGCTTTCAAAGTACTCCTTGGAAAGATCCGCGGTGGAGCAGCAGCTCAGAATGTATTCGGACATCAGTTTACCTCCTTTATTTTCGGGCATTGCCCGCAAATGTGATTAAATTATATACAAAGCCCCCGGGAATTGCAACCAGTTCTTCCGGATATTGCCCGGTATTCACACAATGTTCATACGGTCAGCATGGCATTTTCTTTGATATGGTACTCTGCCAGGTACTTTTCCTCCAGCGGAATCCACTGCTCCCGAAATACCATCCAGTGCTCTTCCCCATTGCGGGCTGTAATGCGCCGCTTTTGTTCTTCCGGAGCGATATCACAGAACACCGTCAGATCGGCATAACCTCCAAACCGCGGGTGTTGGCTGTATGCCCCCTCCACGATGATGACAGGAACCGGCGGAATTTCCGTCCAGCCGTTATAGTCCATTCTGTGGCAGTCAAACCGCCGGTAGCGGAAAGCCGCTCCCCGCCGAAGAAAGGGCAGCACTTCCTCCGCAAAGCGCTCGGCATGGACATTTCCGCCCGGAGCTGCCAGCCGTTCCGGCGTTCTCAGCTCTCCTGGCAGGAAGAAATCATCCATGTGTACCACGGCGCCGCCCAGAGTCACAGCCAGTTCCTCTGCCAAGGTAGTTTTTCCTGCCGCCGCTCGGCCATCCATGGCAATGACACCACAGCCAGCCGGTTTTACTTTTTGATAGGCTTCTATGATCCGTTCCGCCTTCTGTATCATGAGATCCACTCTCCTTCCTTGTTATCATACCACATTCCGTCCCCAGCGACAAATCCTTTGTGGCTTCTTTGCCTTTGCATTGATTGTTTGGCGCTACTGTGCTATAATAGATTGCGATTTCCAAAACCATCTTAAAAAGGAAGCGGAAAATGAATCACAGAATCGTACTTTCCACCACCGGAACGGTGCTGTATATCGAAGCCGCCATGATGCTTATTCCCCTGCTCATTGCCATGGGCTTCAAAGAGCACAAGCAGGCGCTGGCCTTTTTGGCGGCCATACTCATTGCCACGGGCGTGGGCTTCCTGCTGCGGCGGGTCGCACCCCCTCAGCGCCAGGATATCTTCTCCAAGGAAGGCTTTGTTATAGTGGCCATGGCCTGGCTGGCGCTTTCCCTGGTGGGGGCGCTGCCTTTTACCATCAGCGGCGCCATTCCCCATTATATCGATGCGCTGTTTGAAACGGTGAGTGGCTTTACCACCACCGGTGCCACCCTGCTGCAGGATGTCGAGGCTCTTAGCTACTCCATGCAGTTCTGGCGCTGCTTCACCCACTGGATCGGCGGCATGGGTATCCTGGTGTTCGTCACCATCATCTCGGCCAAGGCCCCCGACCGTACCATGCACATCCTGCGGGCGGAAATGCCCGGCCCCACCATGGATAAGATCGTCCCCAAGGCACGGGATGGCGTCAAAATCCTGTACCTGATATATATTATACTTACTCTGCTGGAATTTGCCGCCTTTCTGCTGGCGGGCATGCCTATCTATGATGCTATCATCCACGCCATGAGCACCGCCGGCACCGGCGGCTTTGGCATGCTAAACAGCAGCATGGCTGGCTACGCCCCCGTCTGTCAGTGGATTGTCGCCTTCTTCATGGTGCTCTTTGCCATCAATTTCAATCTGTTTTTCCTTATTATCATGGGACAGTGGCGCACCGCGCTGCGCAGCCATGAGCTTATTTGCTTCCTTTCCATCATTGTGGTGGCTTCCGGTATCATCGCCTTCAATATCGCCCCTATGTACGGCGCGGGCGATGCTGTCCGTCACTCCTTTTTTCAGGTAGCCGCCATCATTTCCACTACCGGTTTCGCTACCGCGGATTACACCACATGGCCAGGTCTCAGTCAGGGAATCATCTTTGTGCTCCTGTTCCTTGGCGGCTGCTCCGGTTCCACGGCCGGCGGTTTGAAAATCAGCCGCGTCATGCTGTTGGCACAGTCCATCCGCCGGGAGATGCAGCATGTGCTGCACCCCCGTTCCACCCGGGTCGTCCGCTTTGAGAATAAAAAGGTGGATGAAGCGGTTATCAACAGCTGCAATACCTACTTTACCCTATATATTGTCTGTATTGCGGTCATTTTCCTGCTCATCTGCTGGGAACCCTTCGGCCTGACCACCAATCTCTCGGCTGCCATCACCTGCTTTAATAATGTCGGCCCTGGCTTTGGCATCATCTCCCCCAGCGGCAATTATTCCGCCTTCTCCCCTTTCTCCAAGCTGGTTCTTTCCGGTGCCATGCTGCTGGGCCGTCTGGAGATCTATCCCCTGCTGGTCGCCATTACTCCCACCGCATGGGCCAAGCGCCGCTGATTCCCTCATTTTCTTGACAAAAGTGTATTTTTCGGTTATTCTTTATTGGATTAAAGCGTAAATACGAAAATGTGACAAGGAAACCCACACTCTCGTCCTTATGCATAAGGGGCGAGAGTGTTTTTCCATTCACTGTGCTTTGGAGGAGGAACCCACATGAAAAAAAGCAATCCCATTGCCCTGCTGCCCATTGGGGTGTTTCTGGTCATTTATTTAGGTCTAGGCCTGTTATTTAAGTACGGCCTTAAGATCAACATGGGCTTTTACAATATTCCCATCGTCGTGGCGTTTCTCATCGCCCTGCTGGTGGCCTGCCTGCAGAACCGCGAGCTCTCCTTTGACGCCAAGCTGGAGCTGATGGGCCACGGCATCGGGGATAAAAACATTGTTACCATGATCCTCATTTTCATGGCGGCGGGCATCTTTGTGGGCGTAGTTGGCCGCAGCAGTGCCGAAAGCGTTGCCTACCTGCTGCTTTCTCATGTTCCCTCGCAGTATTCTGTTGTCATTCTCTTTGTCGTCAGCTGCTTTGTCTCGCTGGCCATGGGCACCTCGGTGGGTACCATTACCCTTATCACTCCTATCGCTGCGCCATTGGCAATCGCCACCGGCTTTTCCCTGCCCTTCTGCGTGGCATCGGTCATCGGCGGTGCTATGTTCGGGGACAACCTCTCCTTCATCAGCGATACCACCATTGCCGCCTGCAATGGCCAGGGCTGCCAGATGAAAGATAAATTCCGCGAAAACTTCAAGATCGCACTGCCTGCCGCCCTGCTCTCTTTGGTGGTCATCCTTATCATTTCGCTCAATACTCCCATCGAGCAGTTCCCTATCATCAAAGAGTATAATCTCATCCAGATCATTCCCTACATTCTGGTCCTGGCTGGCGGCATCATCGGCATTAATGTCTTTGTGGTACTGCTCATCGGCATCCTTTCCGGCTCCATCATCATGCTGGCTACCGGAGAAATCGCCGCAACAAGCCTGCTGAAAAACATGGGCACCGGCGCCGAGGACATGTTCGAGACCACCATGGTCGCCATCCTGGTTTCCGCCATCTGCGCTCTCATCCGGGAATACGGCGGCTTTGAGGCGTTGCTTCGCGGCATCAAGAAGGTATTCCGCGGCAAAAAGGGCGGCCAGCTTGGTATGGGGCTTTTGGTTGGCACCATGGATATCGCTACTGCCAATAATACCGTCGCCATCGTTATGGCCAATCCCATCGCTGCCGAAATGGCCACGGAGTACGGCATCAGCAACCGCAAAACTGCTTCCATCCTGGATACCTTCTCCTGTGTCTTCCAGGGCATCATCCCCTACGGCGCACAGATGCTGGTTGCCATCACCGCTGTAACAGAGCTGGGGCACAGCGTTACCGCCTTCCAGATCATCCCCTATCTGTTCTACCCATTCCTGCTGCTCATCAGTACACTGGTGTTCATCTTCCTTATCCCGGAAAAGAAGAAAGCAAATTAAGTCCCTTTTCACTCCCCCGCCTACCGGGGGAGATTTTTCTTTCCCCGATGGCAATTTCCTGCTATAATAAACATCATAAACCACCCACTGGGAGAAATACCATGAGCTGTGATGTATCGCTGGTGCGCTGCACCGATTATGAAATAGATCATATCCGCGCGGCCCTTGACCGTCTGCTGGCACCGCTGGGCGGTCTGGACTGGGTCACCCCCGGTATGAAGATCGTCATCAAGGCCAATCTTGTTGCCGGCCGCCCGCCGGAGGATGCCGTGACCACCCACCCGGCGCTGCTATGTGCCCTTAGTGAAATGCTGATCGCTCGCGGCGCTTCGGTCGTCATTGGCGATAGCCCTGGCGGGGTATACAATGCTGCCTATCTCGGCCGCATCTACCAGCGGTGCGGCACGGCGGAAGCCGAGCGATACGGCGCACACCTCAATCAGAATTTTGAGGTGCGGGAGGCCCATTTTCCGGAAGCAGCTGTTGCTCACGACTTCAAATATACCGCCTATTTGGATGACGCCGATGCTATCATCAACTGCTGCAAGCTGAAAACCCACGGCATGATGGGCATGACCTGCGCCATCAAGAATATGTACGGCATAGTACCCGGCAGTGTCAAATCGGAATACCACTACCGCTACTCCAACCCCATGGATTTCGCCCGCATGATCGTGGACCTGAACCTTGCCCGTCCTGCCCGGCTGCATATAGTTGATGCCGTAGTGGGGATGGAAGGCAATGGTCCCACCGCCGGTACACCCCGGCGCATCGGTTGCCTGCTGGCCAGCTGTAACCCCTATCGTCTGGATATGATCTGTGCCGGTATCATCGGCCTGCCGCCGGCCTGTATCCCCACCATTGCCGCCGCGCAGGAGCGCGCCCTCTCCCCCAAGGAAATCGGAGAAATCACTGTCAGCGAGCCCTGGCAACCCTATATCGTTCCGGGTTTCAAGAATATCCGCAACGCCGAAAATCTTCTCCACCAGGATGGCAACGCGGCCATTTGGGGCAAGGCGCTCAACCGCCTGCTCCGCGCCGCGATGAGCTCTCGGCCCGGTGTTCAAAAGGAGGACTGCATCGGCTGCGCCGAGTGTCAGCGCATCTGTCCGGCCAAGGTCATCACCATGGTAAACGACAAACCACGCATTGACCGCAAAAAGTGCATCAAGTGCTTCTGCTGTCAGGAATTCTGTCCGGTCGGTGCCATGAAGGTCCAGCGTTCCCCCATTGCCCGGCTGCTGGAGAAAATATAAAAGTTCCCCCGGTGCTTTTCTACGGAAGGCATCGGGGGTTGGTTTTTCTGTTTTGTTGGGCTTATTCGGCCAGCTCCAGCATCTTCAGCACAATGGCCGCTGACTGGTGCGCCGCCACATCGATAAGATGGACGCAGGTTATAAGGTGGGGACAAC
>OGXJ01002982.1_pt1 | contig 10638 bp, 6 predicted proteins | sample 1576231 | NCBI WGS metagenome assembly OGXJ01 (sample SAMEA3541539, study PRJEB24748) | human gut metagenome | biome: human gut; feature: human-associated habitat; material: faeces | place: China | collected 2012
AGGAAATGCCAAAATTCAAGTAGAATTGAACCCTGTGGGAATCGCGATGGACGAGGTAATCGTTGTAGGTGCTTCCATGAAGAAAAGCGATTTGACAGGATCGGTCGCTAGGGTGACCGATAAAACCTTACAACAGATCCCTACCGCCGATTTGAATACTGCATTGCAAGGGAAAGTTGCTGGTGTATTTATCCAGAATAGTGCAAAACCCGGAGAGGCTGCCAGCATTAAGATTCGGGGAAATAACTCGATACAGTATGGAACCTCTCCTATTTATGTCATAGACGGTTTGTTGGTCGATCAAGGGTTCGAGATGCTGAATCCCAATGATATAGCTACTATCGACGTATTGAAGGATGCTTCGGCGACTGCTATTTATGGAGCTCGCGGCGCAAATGGGGTTGTTGTAATTACCACTAAAAAAGGGCAAAAAGGTAAGGCTCGTGTTACTTATGACGGTTGGTATGGCTCGCAAAGTTTCAGCAAAGAGATGCCATTGATCAATGGCTCTCAATTGCATGACCTCCGCGTAGAGGCATATATCAATGAGTTTAATAATACGACTAATTTACCGCCTGCCCGACGAGAAAAATACATAAAGGATAATTTCTTATCGACAACGGTTCCACCTAATACGATTTTTACAGAAGATGAAATGGAGGCTTACTTGTCGGGAAAAACGTATAATTGGCTTGATGCGGTTACTCAAAATGCATATCAGCAAAATCATGCGGTAAGTTTTTCTGGAGCTGGTGATAAGGGTTCTTACTTCATGAGTTTTAACTATAATCAGCAAGAGGGCTTAATGAAAAATGTAAGCTATGAGCGTTACACAGGTAAAATCAATCTCGATCAGATGGTAAAGCCTTGGTTGAAGGTAGGAACTAATACAACCTTCGTTTATCAGGTGGGACATCCTGTTGCAGATGACAATACTTTTCCTGTGGCGCTTAGAGCAGATCCTCTGTTACCGATATCAGGTGAATATTGGTATATGAAATATGGCACAGAAGAGAGCCAGAGCAATAATAATCCTATCAGGGACTTGAATGTGGTCAGAGATGCGAATCAAGCTCGTCTTATGAGTTCTAACTTTATCAATATCAATCCAATAAAAGGACTTGATATACGTTCGACCTTTTCTATTGATTATATGAGTAAAGAAGACTATACCTACTATTCTACCGAAACGACACAGTCCTATAAAGCGTCAGCCGATGGGCAGGCTAAACATCGTAAGGATAAAATGTTGAATTGGCAGTGGGATAACACGGTTTCATACAAAACATTAATTAAAGAGAAGCATAGGATATCGGCTGTTTTGGGTGCTAATATGTCTTATTACAGTCAAAATTGGAATAGTCTTGATGTGAAGGGTTTTGGTAATGACTTTTTCTCATATAAGGCAATAGCCGGAGCTTCGAAGAAAGAGGATTTCGGCGTTAATTCAGATTTTTGGACTTACTCTATGGCTTCTGTATTCTTGCGTGCGGGATATGTATACGATAGTCGCTATTATGTCACGTTTACAGGTCGTTATGATGGTTCATCTAAATTCGGAACCAATAATAAATGGGGATTCTTCCCTTCGGTATCTGCTTCGTGGAATATTACAGGAGAGGAGTTCATGCAGTCGCAGAATGTCATTAATAACCTAAGACTTCGGGTAGGCTATGGTTTGGCTGGTAATCAAAATATTCCCAACTATGGTTACCAAACGCTTTATGATGTAAGATCTACTCTTGGTACGAGTGCGTTGATTAACTGGGGACGGTATGGTAACCCCGATTTACGCTGGGAAAAGCAGAAACAAATTAATGTGGGATTGGACTATGGCATGTTTAACGATCGTTTGAGCTTTACACTCGATTTATTTCATATTGATAACGAGGATTTGTTGATGACCATTAGTAAGTCGCCGTCTTCGGGATACCTTGATCAATTAGCTAATGTAGGCACGCTTCGGAATAGAGGGATTGAATTTTCGATAAATGCAACTCCTATTCGTACAAAGGACTGGAATTGGAATATCGGATTTAATATTTCTGCCGATCGCAATAAGATTATCAAATTGGACGGGCAGGCTCAGGAAATCTATAAATTAGGTGGTATGTCGAATAACGAGATACAGACCGAGGGTAACTTGTTTGTGGGAGAGTCGTTGAATACGATTTATATGTATCTGTTCGACCGGATTATACAGGAGTCGGATATGGATTATGTGAACTCTCTCGAATTGGGTTCTCGAACGGCACAACCCGGAGATATTTTGCCGTTGGATAGAGATCATAACGGCATTATTAATGATAAGGACCGTACGGTCGTGGGGGTTAGAGACCCTAAATTCTATGGTGGTATCCATACGACTGTAAGTTGGAAAGGTTTGGAATTGACGCTTGTCGGGAATTATTCGTATGGAGCCAAGAAAACGAGTTTCTTGTATAATTCATTGGTTACCAGTGATGGAAGAAGTGCAGCTCATAAAGATATATTGAATCGTTGGACACCGGAGAATACGAATACATTGATACCGAGAGCTTATCATGCGTTTAGCGGATTTGGGTACGGCAGTACGAGCCTATGTTTGCAAGATGCCTCGTTCTTCCGGTTAAGTTCGGCTACGTTGGCTTATACGTTCCCTCGTAAATTGATCAATAAGATTTACCTTGACAATCTTCGCATCTATTTTACGGGAAGTAATCTCTTTACTGCGACGAAATACAAAGGATTCGATCCTGAAACCGGGGATTGGTATCCCAATACGCGTATGTATGTTGTCGGTCTAAATATATCATTCTAAGAAATTAAAAGTTAGGAATATGAAAACTAATAGATATATCGTTATAGCGTTGCTTCTGTCGATTTTTGTATCGTCTTGCGAAGACGGTTTTTTGAAGCAAGATCCGCAAACCAGTTTGTCGAGCGAACAGGTTTTTGAAAAACCAGAGAATGTGCAAGCTTTTGTTTATGGGCTGTACTATCAATGGCGTGCGACTCGTGTGAATCGGAAAGGTTTTTACACGATTTTAGGAACCGATGAGGCTCAGCAGGGTGAGTATCAGGTAAGGACAAATGCTATGCAGGCGGCGTTCGATAAATATGACGGATATTATGATTCTGAAAATACTTCTATTGCAGAGGCTTGGAATATTCGTTGGCCGGTGGCTGTGCAAGCAAGTGAGGGGTTATGGCATATGTCCGAAGAAGCCGACGCCGTGGAGAATGCCGTGCGCCAGACCCTGCGTGACGGTTTCCGTACCGGCGACATCATGGAAGACGGCTGCATCCTGGTGGGCTGCGCCGAGATGGGCCGTCTGGTGGCCGAACGCCTGTAGTCTCTGGTTTCTGTTTTTCCGGAATGGAGCGGAGCTGCCCTGCGGGGCGGCTCCGCTTTTTGTTTTTGAGGGAAGGGGGAAAGCGTTGCTGCGGCGGTGCTCAAAAGGGAAGGCCAGGCCTCTGGTCACGGCAGCGACCGATGGCGGGAAGGGGGGGGATGGGAGAGGGACGATGGCAGGAAACAGGCCTCTGGCCACGGCAGGAAGGGAAGCGGCACGAGAAGGGGCCCAGGAGCAGCCGTAGGCGTCGTGCGTCCGTGAGCCAGGCGCATACGGCACGCTATGCCCCGGGATGGGGATTGCGGGGAAAGATCGGGGCGTGCAGGCCGACGGGAAGAGCCGTCGGAGACGGTCAGCAGGAGACGGGCTTGCGTGCCATGAGGACCGCCACTGACCCTGAAAAAAACGTTTGGGCAGGGAGAAGGGGAGTTTGAGGGGGAGAGGTGTCCAAAGAGATGGCCTTCTCCCCCTCGTATCTACTCCCCATGCTTTCTTTTCTGCAGCCAGACCTGGATCTGCGGCCCGGTCATGACCAGGACCACGGCGGCGCAGATGACGGCCACGCCGCTGAAGACGGCGAAGGTGGCGGGCTCGTCGAAGACGAGGATGCCCACGGTGACGGCGGTGAGCGGTTCGCCCACGCCCAGGATGGAGGCCAGGGTGGAACCGATGCGCTGGATGGCCAGGATCAGGGTCAGGTTGGAGATGACCGCGGTGATGATGGCCAGCAGCAGGCTCAGGGCCAGCTGTTCCCAGGTCCCGATGATCTCGAAGGTCCCGGAGATCAGGGCATTGACGAGGGACACGCCGGTACCGAAGAACAGTACCCAGAAGGTGATGCTCAGGCCCGAGATGCTGTGGATGCGGGCCACATGCAGGCCCGAGATGTAGAGAGCGTTGCACAGGGCCGACGTCAGCAGCAGGCCTACGCCCAGCGGGTCAAGGCTGCCGCCGTCATCACCGCCGCCGCTGCCCAGCAGGGCCACGCCAAGGATGGCCAGCAGCACGGAACTGGCAGTGATGATGGAAAATTTTTCATGGAAGAAGATGGTCATGATGAGCATGACCATCAGCGGATACAGGAATTGCAGGGTGGCCGTGACGCCGCCCGACAGGTAGAGCAGGCCCCAGATCATGAGCAGGGCGGCCAGGGCGTAGAGCACGCTGAACAGGGCCAGCAGACCGAGGTCGCGCGCGGGCGCGGCAAGACGTTCCTGGCGCAGGACGAGGATGAGGCCCAGGCTTATGGAGGCGAAGAGGAAGCGGTAAAAAAGGACACAGTCCGCGGACAGGCCGCTATGCAGCAGGGGCAGACTGAACAGCGGGATGAGGCCGAAAGCGGCGGAGGAAATAAGGGCAAGCACAAAACCCATGACAGCTCTCCATGACGAGGGATTTGCGGTTTTCCAAATGACTCACGATTTCCGACATTGCCCCAAAGAAAACGGGAATACAAGGGGTTGGGGCTGATCGAAGGCCAAAAAAAAGGGCGCTCGGGGCGCCCGGAAAAAGGGGAGCGGCAGAGCGCTAGTTGCCGGCGTCGTCCAGCACGACCTCGGCCTCGGGGTGGCCCTGGCGCAGCGCTTCATGCATGGCGGCCGCGTCGGCAAAGGCGAAGAAGGGGCCCACCTGGTCATCCTTGTAACGCACGAAATAGGCCTGTCCGTTCTGCAGGGGGGTGCCGCTGGGGTCGCTGACCACTTCCAGATCGACCTTGCCCACGCCGCGGTCGTTCATGTTGATCTGCTGGGCGGCAGCATAGGAAAGGTCGATGATGCGGCCACGCACGTAGGGGCCGCGGTCGGTCACGCAGACCATGACGCTCTTGCCGTTGCTTTTGTCGGTGACGCGCACCACGGTGCCGATGGGCAGGGTGCGGTGGGCAGCCGTGAAGGTGTACATGTCATAGCCTTCACCGCTGGCGGTCTTCTTGTTGTGGAAGTCGGCCCCGTACCAGGAGGCCATGCCGGTCATGAAGGCATCGGCGTTGCTCTGGGCACGTTTGAGCCAGACATCACGGCTGGAGGAAGCAGTCTTTGCATCGCCGGCATAGGCGGCGGACATGGGGGAGGCCAGCAGCAGACAGGCCAGCAGCAGCGCCAGCATCCCCATGGAAGAATGTGAGGTCATAGAAACTCCTTGGTTGAAGCAGGTACGCGGCGTGGTTGCCCACGCGGCGCAGGTCGTCGGACGACCCACCCCGTCAAGGCTGCACAACGGGGCTTGCCTGAAACGCCAAACAAAAAGATTGAGGCATGATGCCTGAAAAAAAGCTCTGTGTCAAACCAGGTAAATTTTGCAAGAGAAAGTCTGGAAAATTTCCTGTCCAAGATGAGTAATTAACAGTTGATATGTAGTTAGCCGGTAACTTTATATCGACTGTTATTTTTTGATATATAAAGTTAGTTTTTGCAGATATAAAGTTGATATAAAGTTAAAAGTTTCTGCAATTCTTCTGTATATTGTGAAAGGGGGCAAGAGGCCCCTGCACGGGCTGTCAGGGGGGCCTGAATTGCATATTCCGCTTTTGGGAACACGCATGCGAGAGGTGGGAGGAGAGGACAGAAGGACTGTCCGGGCCGGAGCGGATCCGGCCTTCGGCAGGGGCTTTTCGGGGCCTTCGATATCATGGCCACCACAGAGCGGCGTCAGGGAAGCTGCCGTGGAAGGCTGGTTGCCGACGGGGCGCCGACAGGACCGCAGCAGCGGTGCGGGCAACAAAAAAGGGCGCCCCTTGCGGGGCGCCCCTGATGTTCGCGGCAGGGCCGGGACTTACCAGTCCAGGGTGCGCTTGAAGGCGGTGGTCAGGTCGTCCACGCTTTCCTGCAGGACGGTGACGCCGCCACGGGTCATGGTCAGGGTGTTGTCGTCGGTGACGGTACCGATGCGGCGGCAGATCTGCCAGCTGCCCAGCATGTCGAGGATCATGGCCAGGTCGGGGCGCACGCTGACGATGAGGCGGCTGGCCGATTCGCTGTACAGCAGTTCGGTCAGGGTCATGTCTTCCATGGCGGGCACGGCGTCCAGGTCGATGTTGGCGCCCAGGCGGCCGCCGATGCACATTTCGGCCAGGGCCACGGCCAGACCGCCGTCGGAGCAGTCATGGCAGGCGGACAGGGCGCGCTGGCCCATGAGGCCGTGCACGGCGCGGTAGCGCGGCATGGCGGTGGAGGCGTCCACATTGGGCACGCGGCCGCCGGTGAGGCCCAGTTCGGAGCAGGCTTCGCTGCCGGCCATTTCACGCCAGGTACCGCCCAGCATGTAGATGTGGTGACCGGCGGCCTTGAAGTCCGAGGTCTGGGTGGCGATGACGTTGTTGATGACGCCCATCACCGAGAACAGCACCGTGGGCGGGATGGAGATCTTTTCGCCGCCGCCGGTGTAGTCGTTCTTCATGGAGTCCTTGCCGGAGATGCAGGGCACGCCGAAAGCCAGGGAGAACTGCTGCAGGGCCTTGCAGGCGCGCACCAGCTGGGCCAGCTTGTAGCGGCCGTCGGGGGTCTTCTCGCTCTGGACGGGGTCGCACCAGCAGAAGTTGTCCACACCGGCCAGGGCATCGGGGTTGCCGCCCACGGCCACGGCGTTACGGATGGCTTCGTCCATGGCGTTGGCCATCATCCAGTAGGTGTCGTAGTCGCTGAACTTGGGGCAGATACCGTGGGAGATGACCAAACCGGCATCGGATTCCAGCAGCGGACGGATGACGCCGGCGTCGGAAGGACCATCGTTCTTGACGCCGCACAGGGGCTTGATGGCGCTGCCGCCGCGCACTTCGTGGTCGTACTGGCGGATGATGTATTCCTTGGAGCAGATGTTCAGGCGGTTCAGCATGCGGCGCAGGAAGGCGCCCTGTTCGCTGTCGGGCATGTCCACGCGGATGTCTTCCACCTTGGGGGCTTCCCACACGGCTTCCAGTTCCAGCTGGGGCACGCCGTCATGCATGAATTCCATGGGCAGGGAGGCCACGGGACGGTCGTTGTAGCGCACGTCGAAGAAGCCGCTGTCGGTGTAGTGGCCCAGGGCGGTGGCTTCCACGTCCATGCGGGCGGCCAGTTCCATGAACTCGTCCAGCTTGGCGGGCGGCACGGCCAGGGTCATGCGTTCCTGGGCCTCGGAGAGCAGGATCTCCCAGGGGCGCAGGCCGTCGTACTTGAGGGGGGCCTTGGCGATGTCCAGCACGCAGCCGCCGGTGTCTTCGGCCATTTCGCCCACGGAGGAGGAAAGGCCGCCGGCGCCGTTGTCGGTGATGGCGTTGTACAGGCCCAGGTCACGGGCGCGCATGATGAAGTCGTACATCTTGCGCTGGGTGATGGGGTCGCCGATCTGCACGGCCGTGGCCGGGGAACCTTCGTGCAGTTCCTCGGAGGAGAAGGTGGCGCCGTGGATGCCGTCCTTGCCGATGCGGCCGCCGGTCATGACGATGATGTCGCCCACTTCGGCCTTCTTTTCCCAGCCCTTGCGGCCGTTGACGTCGGTGGGGATCACACCCACGGTGCCGCAGTAGACCAGGGGCTTGCCCAAGTAGCGTTCATCGAAGACCAAGGAGCCGTTGACGGTGGGGATGCCGGACTTGTTGCCGCCGTGTTCCACGCCTTCGCGCACGCCTTCCAGCACGCGGCGGGGATGCAGCAGGCGCGGGGGCAGTTCCTTGTCATAGAAGGGAATGCCCAGCTCCTTGGCCACGCGGATGCCGATCTCCTTGCCGCCGCTGCCAAACTGCCGGCCGATGGTGATGATGGTTTTCATAGAGAACCCTCCTCTCCTTGTTGGTTTTATTATACCGCAAGAAGAGGCCGCCGTCAAACAGTACCGGGCGGACCGTCGCCGGAATCGCCCTCATCCGGCGGAAGGGGATGCCAGGGCTCCCGTTTTCCGGAAAAAAAGCGGCGGGCAATAGCATCCTTCACCATCCCCACCAGTGCATACCAGAGGCGTCCCGCCGCGAAGAGAATCACCAGGGCCAGCAGGACGGCACCGACCTGCTCCAGGGAAAGCGACATGGCACGCGCTCCTCACTTCGTGGCGTAACAGGTCTTGACCACGCCAGGCACAGGCGCGCCGGGTCGTCCGCGTCGGGGCGTATCGTCTGCTGTATCTCGTCGCGCTGGATCGTCATGCCGCCCGTGAGGGTGTACTTGTGCTTGAGCACCAGCGTCAGGCTGATGTCCTGCTTGTAAGCCGGGTCGAGTTCGGGGTTTCCCGTCTGGTAGGTGTAGTCCGAGATCTGGAACCGCTGCGGGTTGAGGCACCAGAAGCGCGGGCGCTCGATCGTGCGGGCATACTGGGCGATGAGCGAGTAGGCCCCGTCTTTGGTCAGGGCATAGGAGACGTTCGCGTTGGGGAAGAGGCTGAAGTAGTTCTGCGAGATGTCGCCGCCCTTGCCCCGGGTGTGGGTGTATTCGCCCCTCAGCCCTGCCACGAGGCTCCAGCGCCCGAGGTTGGCCGAGGCGATGCCGTAGGCCGCCGCGATGTTCTCCGTATAGTTGATCGTGAAGCTCTGGTTGTCGTTGCGCACCCACGCGCCGTCCTTCACGTATTCGTAGAGCGCGTCGTTGTGCATGTCGTTGTAGGTGTACTTGGCACCTGCGCGCAGCGACCAGCGGGGCGAAAATTTCTTGTCGAGGGCCAGCGTGGCGGTCGTGATGTCGTAGAGGCTCGACGAGTTGTCGCGGTAGGTCGAGTCGACGACTGACGCGGGGGAGGTTATGCGGCTGAAATTGTCGTTGTCGGCGTTTGTTGCGCGGCGCGTGTAGTCGGCCAGCAGTTTGAGCGTCGAGCCGAGCGTGTCGAGTTTGTAGATGTAATTGAACGTCGCCGAGTAGTTGTCGCGGATGTTGTGTATGCCGTAGCGGCTTTCCGTGCGGGTTACGGCACCCGCGTCCGTGAAGTCGGTATAGGAGTCGTTAGGGCCCTTTTCGTTGTTGCGCCAGTATTCGAACTCGGCGCCGATGCTGTGCTTGGGGTTGATTTCGAATACCGAGCCGATGCTGCCGCCGAAGTTGCGGTCGCGTTCGGCGATTTCCGAATGGGACGTGAGGTTCGTATTGCCCGTGGTGTAATCGGTGTGTTCGTCCGAGATGGCCGTGTCCCTGCCCAGGTCGGCCCATGCCGAGGCGTAGAGGTCGAGGCGGCCCGTGTGGATGTTGATGTTGCCGCTCGGCGTATAGAAATGGTGGCGCGCGTTCTGTGTGGTGCGCATCGACAGCGACCCGTCCAACCCGTTCTCGCGGCGTTTGCGGAGCGTGATCCTGATGATGCCGCCCGATGAATCGGCGTCGTAGTCGGCGCCCGTCGTCGGTACGACCTCGATCTTCTGGATCTCCTCGGCGCGCAGCGAGCGCAGGTAGGTGAGCAGCTGCTCGGGCTCCATGCGCAGTTCGCGGTCGTTGACATAGACCTTCGAGCCCGACTTGCCGTTTATCGAGATCTTCTCGTCGTCGATCCAAACGCCCGGTGCGCGTTCCAGCAGCTCGATGCCGTCCTTGCCGATCGCCGCCGGTGCGTTGGCCACGTCGACCACGAAGCGGTCTGCCTCGCGGCGGATGAGCTGCGCCTTGACCACCACGCCTTCGATCCGGGTCGTCGAGCTTTTCATCACGATCTCGCCCAGGTCGTTGTTCTCCTCGACCCGCACCTGCCGCACGACGGGGTCGAACCCGAGGTATTGTACCGACAGGGTATACTCGCCCGAAGGCACTTTCAGCACGAAGCGGCCCGTGTCGTCGGTGGCCATGCCCGCCACCTGGTCGCTGCCTTTCAGCAGCACGACCGTAGCGTACTCCACGGCCTGTCCCTGTTCGTCCACCACGCGGCCCTCGGCCGGATAGATGCGGGCTGCGAATGCGTTTGCGGCGGCCAGCGCCAGTATTACGATGAGGAAGATAAGTTTTTTCATACTATTCTGTCGTTGTTTGTAATCTGCACTGCATTTTAGTTGATGGGGCAAAGATATGTAAAAATATTTATACTTTGCAATGCATAGTACTAAATTTTACGAAAAAATTATCCTTTACCGGGGGAGGGGCGGCCGTTCATGCATGAAAAAACGCGGACTCCCCTCTGTCGGTAGATGGGTACGACCAAGCACCCGAAGCCAAACAGGTAGAGCCCGCGCGTGACGCGGGAGTACTACTGTTTTCTTGGCTTCGTTAAAATTGGTCGTTTTATCTACCCAAAAACAATAGCTTTCGCTAATATGTATGGCGCAAAGTTATAAAAAAGGCAGGAAATTCAAAACGGAATCTCCCGCTTTGCTGTCTATCACCCGCGGCGGCCGGCCGGCTGCCGCGCCCCCCCCCCCCCC
>OGXJ01002992.1_pt1 | contig 10601 bp, 8 predicted proteins | sample 1576231 | NCBI WGS metagenome assembly OGXJ01 (sample SAMEA3541539, study PRJEB24748) | human gut metagenome | biome: human gut; feature: human-associated habitat; material: faeces | place: China | collected 2012
TTTTAAATACAAGAAAATTCGTAGGAATCTGCAAGGCACTTTTACATTAGCTTTTTACAGTCGTTGACAGTCACAGCCTTTTACCATAAAATGAACAGTAAGAATGTATGAAAAAGGAAGAGAAAAATGGGAAAATCTGAGAAACAGATGGATAAAGAGCAAGGGCGCAACCAGCGGATCATCGATACGGCGTTTCGGCTTTTTGTGGAAAAGAAAATCGAAGCGGTCAGCATGGATGAGGTCGCAAAAGAAGCCGGTGTGGGACGTGCCACATTGTTCCGCTGTTACAACAATAAGACGGAGCTGGCTATTGCGGTCTGCGCATCGAAATGGAAGGCTTATCTGGACAAGCTGGATGAGGCAAGACCAATCTCTTCGATACACGATATTCCGGCCATCGGAAGATTTATTTTTACGCTGGACAGTTATATCGGCATGTATCAGAACCATAAGGATCTGCTGCAGTATAATGACAACTTCAACAATTATATAACACACCAGACGGTGCGGCAGGAGGAACTGGCGAATTTCCACGCATCCCTGAATTCCGTCAACACAAGACTTCATATGATGTATGCGAAGGCAAAAGAGGACAAGACCTTCCGCACGGATATTCCGGAGGAACAGTTCATGCGTGTGACGGTGCATACCATGATGGCAGCGTGTACCCATTACGCAGGTGGTTTTATCTGGGGAGCAACGGACAACAAGGATTATACAGGTGATCTGCTGCTTTTAAAGGAAATGATCTTGAATTATGCCCGGAATGACGCCAATCTCTAATTTTCAGGTATACTGATCCCGACAGCCGGTGGAACAGATGACTGATTGACATTGCAATTTCAGAAAATCTGTGATATAGTAGCCACAATTGAATATGGAGTATTCAGGTGCCGGAGCAGTCACGTAAGTAGCTGGCTCCGGTGAAAAGGGAAGCAGGTGTAAGTCCTGCACGAACTCGTCACCGTAATTAGGGAGCTGAAGCCGATAGATCACTGGGAGACCGGGAAGATGGCGGATGCAATGATCTTCAAGCCGGGAGACCTGCCTGAATGCTGTACAGAAACATTTGTTTCAAAGCCACGAGTAACTGGTTGTACGTGTGGAATGCAGAAGGGACAGAATCTTTTTTGCATTCGTTTCTTATGTGTACAAACCCTTTACCTGAAATAGGAAAAGGGTTTTATTTTTGGTGCTGAATAGCTATAAAACATGTTTCTGACTTACATATTTAAGAACACCGGGGTAAACCCCAAAATCAAAAGAGACAGAAAAACTGTCAGAGGAGGAAACATGAAAAAAAGAATCGTAGCAGTAGTACTGGCAACCGTACTGGGCGCTGTATGCATCACCGGATGTGGCAGCACGCAGGAAGTAGCAGAGAGCACTGTACAGGCAGGCACTGAGGCGCAGACCACCCAGGCAGCGGAAACAGCAGCTACCGAAAGCACCGAAGATGCAGATCAGGCAGCAGCCGATGAAGTAGCAGCATTGATCGATGCCATCTATGTGCAGGAGAGAACTGAGAATACCGATAAGCAGTGTGCAGATGCCAAGGCAGCATGGGATGCACTGACCGACGCACAGAAGGAACTGGTAGAGGGAGAAAATGCAGATCCCGATTATTTCGGCAGAGATACCGGAGATGCTTCCAAGGATGATCCCCGCAATCAGGATGAGATCGGTGAGAACGAGATTCTGGTAGTAAGCTTCGGTACTTCCTTTAACGACAGCCGTGTGGCTGATATCAAGGGTATCGAGGATGCGATTGCAGCAGCCAATCCCGACTGGTCTGTAAGAAGAGCATTTACCGCACAGATCATCATCAATCATATACAGGCAAGAGATGACGAGCATATCGACAATATGGATCAGGCACTGGACCGCGCTGTGGCAAACGGTGTTAAGAACCTGGTAGTACAGCCCACGCATCTGATGCATGGCGCAGAGTATGACGAGCTGATGGAAGCTGTAGAAGCGTATAAGGATCAGTTTGCATCTGTAAAAGTTGCTGAGCCCCTGCTAGGTGAGGTAGGCTCTGATGCTGCCGTAGTAAATGATGACAAGAAGGCTGTTGCAGAAGAACTGACCGCAGAAGCAGTAAAGACTGCAGGCTATGACAGTCTGGACGCTGCAAAGGAAGATGGCGTGGCATTCGTATTCATGGGTCACGGAACTTCTCACACCGCAAAGGTGTCTTACAGCCAGATGCAGACACAGATGAACGAACTGGGATATGAAAATGTATTCATCGGAACCGTAGAAGGTGAGCCGGAGGAGACCGCCTGTGAAGAAGTCATCAAGGCTGTTGCAGAAGCAGGTTACACCAAAGTGGTTCTTCGTCCTTTGATGGTAGTAGCAGGTGATCATGCCAACAATGATATGGCAGGCGAGGATGAGGATTCCTGGTTAAGCCAGTTCAACGCTTCCGGTAAGTTCGACAGCGTGGATACCCAGATCGCAGGTCTCGGCGGGATCAAGGCTATCCAGGATCTGTATGTAGCACATACCGCAGCAGCAATGGCTGAGAAATAAATAAGAATTAAAATAGGAATTAAAATCAGGAATAAAATAAGGATTAAAATAAGTAATGAAAGCAAAGACATTAATGAATAAAATCATAATCGTGGGCGGACTGAGTGCCTGTCTGCTGCTTGGGGGCTGTGGTGCCGGTCAGGCAGCGGATGCGACATCTGCAGAAAGCACGGTTGCCGCACAGGAAAGCACCGTAACACCGACAGAGAGCACGGAAGCGACGGAAACTGTCAGCACGGAGACGGCGCAGGACGAAGCACAGCTTCCTGACGGTGTCTACACAGCTGAATTTTCCACGGACAGCTCCATGTTTCATGTCAGTGAAGCCTGTGACGGCAAGGGAACCCTGACGGTAAAAGATGGCGTTATGACCATCCACATTTCCTTAGGTTCCAAGAAAATCCTGAATCTTTATCCGGGTCTGGCAGAAGATGCGGCGAAGGAAGGTGCGGTACTGCTGGAGCCCACCACGGATACCGTGACTTACAGCGACGGCATGACGGAAGAAGTCTACGGCTTCGATGTTCCCGTACCTGCGATCGGAGAGGAATTCGATCTGGCACTGATCGGTACCAAGGGAAAATGGTATGACCATAAAGTCGTAGTATCTGATCCGGTGACAGAGGACAGTGAGGGTGGCATAGCCCCTTTTGATCTGAGTACTGTAGAAGACGGCAGCTACACCATCGAACTGACCATGGAGGGCGGAAGCGGCAGAGCCAGCATCCAGTCCCCCACACAGATCACGGTAGCTGACGGAGCGGCAACGGCGACTCTGGAATGGAGCAGCCCGAACTATGACTATATGCTGGTGAACGGTGAAAAATATCTGCCGGTGAACACAGAAGGCAATTCCGTATTTGAAGTGCCGGTGGAAGCACTGGATGCACCCCTTACCATGATCGGTGATACTGTGGCAATGAGCACACCTCATGAGGTGGAATACACCGTAACCTTCCACTCTGAGACATTTGAGAGTGCAGAGAGCGGCAAGTAATACACATGATGCCAGGGTCAAAAGGTCTAAGCCCACATGAGCTTGCTCATAGGTGGGTGAAAGACCTTAGGACCCGCCCCGATATGAGCATAAAAGTGGGATGATAATCCCACGATATGCGAATATTGGGTAGGGTGCTATGTGCCAGTGGCACATGTTTAGCACGGACCGAAGCGGAGCGGAGACGTGGGAGTGCGTAGCACGGAGCAATCCGCAGGCACAAACATTGTAGGCAATGAAAGGCATGAAAACTTTGAGGTCAGGAAGAAATAGAAGAAAATGGATCTATGTTCTGCTTCTTATGGGACTGCTGGGGCTAAGTGGCTGCGGCAGTCCTTCTTCTGCTTCTATGGATACATCGGCGGAAGCAACATCGGAGATTACCCAGGCAGCAGAGACCACGCAGGAAGAACGGACAGAATTAGTAAAAACAGGCAGCATGGAGCTGCAATATGCGGAAAATTTTACAGTGGACTATTACGAAGATGGTTATAAGATGCTGACAACGCTTCCCGACAGTCAGCGGTATCTGATAGTGCCGGAGGGACAGCCGGTACCACAGGGACTGGATGAGGACGTCAGCATCTTGCAGGAACCGCTTCAAAATATATATCTGGTGGCATCCGGCGTGATGGACATGTTCGCCTCACTGGATGCTGTAGGGCAGATCCGTTTTTCCGGGCAGAAGCAGGAGAACTGGTACATTCAGACAGCAAAGGATGCCATGGCGGCAGGGGATATGATCTATGCCGGAAAATACAGTAAACCGGATTATGAATTACTGGTGTCTGAAGGCTGTGATCTGGCGATCGAGAACCGGATGATCACGCATTCGCCGGAGGTGGTGGAAATGCTTCAAAGCTTTGACATTCCGGTGATGATCGAATATTCCAGCTATGAACAGCATCCTTTGGGAAAAGTGGAATGGGTCAAATTTTTCGGAGCTCTGACCGGAAAGGAAGCGAAGGCGGAAGAAGCCTTTGCGGAGCAGACAGAAATTCTGGAAGAGGTAGAAAGCGGGGAAAAAACAGGGAAGACCATAGCGTTTTTCTATGTGACTTCCAACGGACTGATCCAGGTGAGACAGAGCACGGATTATATTCCGAAGCTGATCGAGCTGGCAGGGGGAAGATATATTTTTGAGAATCTGGAAGACAGCGGAAGCGGACGCTCCACGCTGAATATGCAGGTCGAAGATTTTTATGCCGGAGCGAAAGACGCAGACATCCTGATCTACAACAGTTCCATTGACGGAGGCGTGACCACGGTGGATGAGCTGATCGGCAAATGCAATATTTTGAAAGATTTCAAAGCGGTACAGGAGGGGCAGGTCTATTGCACCACCAATGATATGTACCAGCAGTCCATGGCAGTAGGGTATTTATTGCAGGACATGCATACGGTGTTGACGGACGATGATACCGCTAAGCTGCGTTATCTGTTTCTCTTACAGTAAGATGGAGGACTTAGAAACACAGCGTAAGTATAAGAGCGTTAGAATGAGATTAGAATACGATTGGAACACGAATAGGAAAAGAAGGAGAAAAACATGCAGCAGCGCAGAAAAATAAGATATACCATAGCGTTTTTTATACTGATAGCAGGCATTTTTGTGCTGTTGTTTTGCAATATAGGAATCGGAACGGTGAAAATTCCACTGGCAGAAATTTTAACCACAGGGAGAGCACAGGAAGGCATGAACGCAAAGATCCTGTGGGAGATCCGTTTTCCCCGGACACTGGCGGCAGCAATTCTGGGTGGAGCACTGGCACTGGCAGGGTATCTGCTTCAGACATTTTTCCACAATCCCATAGCCGGCCCTTTTGTACTGGGAATTTCTTCCGGGGCGAAGATGGTAGTGGCACTGGTGATGGTATTTTTGCTGGGGAATACGATCCGGGTCAGCTCCGGACTGCTGATTCTGGCGGCATTTCTGGGTGCTATGCTGTCCATGGGCTTCGTGCTTCTCATGGCGCGAAAGGTGGACAGTATGTCCATGCTGGTGGTCAGCGGTGTGATGATCGGCTACATCTGTTCCGCCATCACGGAACTGGTGGTGACATTTGCGGAGGACGCGGACATCGTGAACCTCCACAACTGGTCCAGAGGAAGCTTTTCCGGAATGACCTGGGATAATGTGAAAGTGATGAGCGTGGTGGTGGCGGCGGCTTTTTTGTTGGTGATTCTTTTGGCCAAGCCGCTGGAAGCCTACCAGCTGGGTGAGACGTATGCACAGAATCTGGGAGTGAATATCCGGACATTGCGGATCCTGCTGGTGGTATTGTCCAGCGTGCTTTCAGCATGTATCGTGGCATTTGCCGGACCCATCTCTTTTGTGGGGATCGCTGTGCCGCAGCTGATCCGTAAACTGTTCGGCACTACAAAGCCGTTACTGATGATACCGGCATGTTTCTTAGGAGGCAGTGTATTCTGCCTGTTCTGTGATCTGCTGGCGAGGAAATGGATGGCACCCACGGAACTTAGCATCAGCACAGTGACGGCCATCTTCGGAGCACCGGTAGTATTGTGGATCATGATATCACGAAACAGACGGGAGCGTGGATAACTATGGAAACGCAGAAGTCTTATTATATTACAACGGAAAAAATGAGCGTGGGCTACGACGGAAAGCCTCTGATCGAAGAAGTGGAGATTATGCTTCGAAAAGGGGAAATCCTGACGTTACTGGGTCCAAACGGTGCAGGCAAATCCACGATCTTAAAAAGTATTGCAAGGCAGCTGTCCCTGATCGCAGGAACGGTGCGGTTGGACGGAGAGGATATGAAGTCGCTCACCGGAGCAGAATTGTCGAAAAAAATGGCAGTGGTGATGACCAAACGCCTGTGGGCCGAGCTGATGACCTGTGAGGATGTGGTGGCCACCGGAAGGTATCCTTATACCGGACGTTTTGGTGTGCTGTCGAAAGATGATCACAAAGCGGTGGAAAATGCCATGGAACTGGTGAAGGTGACAGAACTCAGGAATCTTATGTTTGACCGGATCAGTGACGGACAGAGACAGCGGGTAATGCTGGCCAGAGCTATCTGCCAGGAGCCGGAAATTCTGATCCTGGACGAGCCTACTTCGTATCTGGATGTACGTCACAAACTGGAATTTTTATCCATCCTGCAAAAGCTGTGCAGAGAAAGGCAGCTGACGGTGATCCTGTCCTTACATGAACTGGAACTGGCGGAGAAAATCTCCGACAGGATCCTGTGTGTGAACGGTAGGGCGGTGGACCGGATCGGAACGCCGGAGGAGGTCATGACCGACGGGTATATTACACAGTTATATGGAATCCGGATGGGAAGCTATGATGAGGCCAGCAGTGATATGGAGCTGGCGGCGCCGGAAGGAACACCACAGGTCTTCGTGATCGCCGGAGCCGGAAGCGGACGTAAAATTTACCGGCGTTTGCAGAGAGCGGGGATCCCCTTTGTCACCGGGATCCTGTATGAAAATGACCTGGATTATCCCGTGGCGAAGGCACTGGCGGCGGAGGTGATCGCAGAGCATCCTTTTGAGCCGGTGGCACAGGAAAAAATACAGGCAGCAAAGAAAACGATAGATAAGTGCAAACGTGTTATCTGTTGCCGGGAGAATTTCGGCAGTCTGGAGACTTTTCAGAGAGAACTTCTGGAGTATGCAGAACAGCTGGGGAAGCAGATAGAAAAGCTAGAAAGACCGGAACAACAGAGCGGGTGTTAGAAAACAGAGAAACGAAATTCCCGGGATGCCAGTAGCATTTGTGGGATGGAGAAAACGATGGCAAAAGTAATTATGATACAGGGCACCATGTCCGGTGCCGGGAAAAGTCTCCTGGTGGCGGGCCTATGCCGGATCTTCCGGCAGGACGGTTATCGGGTCGCCCCTTTTAAATCACAGAATATGGCACTCAATTCCTATATCACGAAAGAAGGACTGGAAATGGGCAGGGCACAGGTGATGCAGGCGGAAGCGGCAGGGATCGAACCGCTGGTGTGCATGAATCCTATTTTATTAAAGCCCACTAGTCATACCGGCTCCCAGGTCATTGTGAACGGGGAAGTACGGGGCAATCTGTCCGCCAGAGACTATTTTGCCCACAAGACGGAACTGATCCCGGAGATCAAGGCCGCATTCCGCAAGCTGGAGACCTATGCGGATATTATTGTCATCGAGGGCGCGGGAAGCCCGGCGGAGATCAATCTGAAGCAGAATGACATTGTCAATATGGGAATGGCGGCCATGGTGGATGCACCGGTACTTCTGGTAGGAGACATTGACAGAGGTGGCGTGTTCGCACAGCTTTTGGGAACCCTGATGCTGCTGACCGAAGAGGAGCGGGAGCGGGTAAAGGGATTGATCATCAACAAATTCCGTGGAGACAGCACAATTTTAGATCCCGGCATTCAGATGTTAACAGAACGGGGACAGGTGCCGGTGCTGGGGACTGTACCTTATATGGAACTTACGCTGGAAGATGAGGATAGTCTGACGGACCGTTTTGATGCAAAACATGTGGGGAAGATCGATCTGGCGGTGATCCACTATCCCAGAATTTCAAATTTTACGGATTTTGATGTGTTTGAACAGATGCCGGAGGTCAGTGTCCGGTATGTGACAAATGTGAGAGAGCTGGGAACGCCGGATCTGATATTTCTCCCCGGCAGTAAAAATACCATGGGAGATCTGAAATGGATGCGGCAGAACGGACTGGAGGCAGCGGTAAAACGTGCTGCGGGAAAAGTTCCCATTTTCGGGATCTGCGGAGGCTATCAGATGTTAGGCTGTGAGATCGCAGATCCGGACAGCGTGGAGGAAGGCGGACGGATCCGCGGCATGGAACTGCTTCCGGTACGGACAGTGTTGCAGAAGGAGAAACATCGCTGCCAGATTGATGGAAAACTGGAAGCGGTGGAGGGCATTTTCGCCGGACTTACGGGATATGAGTTCACCGGATATGAGATTCATATGGGGGAGACGGTGTATTGTGGGGAAGACGGCAAGCGGAGCACTTCCTGCGCGGACGATGCCATGAGGAATATAAAAATTACAAAAACTGTAGTCAGCGATTCGACCGGGTGCGTCTACGGTTCCTACATCCACGGCCTGTTTGACAAAGGCGAGATTGCCGGGCATATGATACAGACTCTGGCACGGGAAAAAGGCATCATTTTGGAGGGCGGAGTCTGGGAAGATTACCGCATCATTAAGGAAAGACAGTACGATCAACTGGCGGATACCCTGCGGGAATATCTGTATATGGAGGACATTTATGGAATGCTCAGAGAAGCCCATATTTCATAACTATACCAGACAGGAACTAGCGCAGATCCGGATCACGGCACCGGAGGAAGCGGTGAGAAGTCTTGTGAAAAAACACTGGGATACCCTGGCAAAACCGTTGGACGGCATGGGCAGCTTTGAAACCATTACGGCGCAGATCGGAGCTATACTGGGAACGGAACAGATCGACCTTCGGAAAAAAGGTGTGCTGATCTTCTGTGCAGACAACGGAATCGTGGAGGAAGGCGTGAGCCAGACGGGGCAGGAGGTCACGTTGGCGGTGGCAAAGTCCATGGCACGGAAAGGATCCTCCGTCTGCAAGATGGCGCAGAGCATCGGCGCGGAGACGATCCCTGTGGATATCGGAATAAATAGTGAGGAATCCATTCCCGGCGTCCTGGATCGTAAGGTGCGTCCCGGCACAAGAAATTTTTTGAAAGAACCGACGATGACGGAGGAAGAGACTGTCCGGGCCATTGTCACAGGAATCGAACTGGTACAGGATTGCAAGGAGAAGGGTTACGGACTTCTGGCCACTGGGGAAATGGGAATCGGCAACACGACTACCAGCAGTGCGGTGACGGCAGCTCTTTTGCAGTGCGAAACAGAGGAAGTCACCGGCAGAGGTGCGGGACTTACGGACCAGGGACTGACTCGTAAGCAACAGGTTGTCCGCACCGCATTGGAAACCTATGATTTGTGGCATGCTGATGCCTTCACGGTATTGCAGACAGTCGGAGGACTGGACATTGCAGGACTTACCGGTATGTGCATCGGCGGCGCGTTGTGGCATATACCCATTGTGTTGGATGGTGTGATCAGCATGGCGGCAGCATTGGTGGCGGAGCGTCTGTTCCCCGGTGTGCGGGAGTATCTGCTCCCTTCCCATCTGGGAAAGGAGCCGGCAGCGGTGAAACTGGCGGATGCGCTTCGGCTGTTCCCTGTGATCCATGCGGAAATGGCTCTGGGAGAAGGAACCGGAGCAGTCATGATGTTCACGCTGCTGGATATGGCAATGAGCATCTACGGACAGAGCGCTACATTTTCGGAGATTGCAGTGGAACAATATAAGCGCTAACATTTCCGCCAGGAGCAAGGGTAGTCACGAAGTGACGCAAAAGCGTGATAGCGCGACCTTGCGATTGGCGCGGCTGAAAGACGGAACGGATGGAGAAGCAACATGATGATATTGATCCTGGGGGGCAGCGGCAGCGGGAAATCCGCTTATGCGGAAGATTATCTGCTGCGGACTGCCGGTGATAAGAAAAAATATTATATCGCTACTATGCAGATCTGGGATGAGGAAATGCAGGCCAAAGTGGCCAGGCATCACAGAATGCGGCAGGGAAAAGGTTTCACTACCATCGAACAGCCTACTGCACTGGAGCAGGCTGCCTCCCAAATGGAGCCGGAGGCGGCAGTATTGCTGGAATGTATGTCGAATCTTGCGGCCAACGAAATGTTTTCCAGGGAGCAGCCTGTGGATCGTGAGACAGTGATCGCAAAAATTCTGCAAGGCATTGAAGTCTTAAGAAAACAGGCGGATCCGCTGGTTATCGTGACCAATAATGTATTCGAAGACGGCATTGCCTATGACAGTGCTACTATAGAATATATTGAGGCGCTGGGAAGGGTAAACGAGAGGCTGGCCGCAGAGGCGGACGAGGTTGTGGAAGTCGTAGCGGGGATCCCACAGCGGATCAAACCCGGCTCACCAGGAGCAAAAGCACAGAACTGGCAGGACAGCCGGGCTGTGGTGCAAATTCCGGCACTGTTTCAGGATTCACCTTAGTTGGCAACT
>OGXJ01002994.1_pt1 | contig 10598 bp, 11 predicted proteins | sample 1576231 | NCBI WGS metagenome assembly OGXJ01 (sample SAMEA3541539, study PRJEB24748) | human gut metagenome | biome: human gut; feature: human-associated habitat; material: faeces | place: China | collected 2012
CATTTGTCAATTTTAGCCAAGAAAGTCCTTATCGAGAAATTGATCCTAATCACAACTTCATTTTCATTATTGATAGAGAGTTCAAAGTCGTAGGTCTTTCAAAAAAAATGCCACTATTTATTGACAATTATAACGAAGAGCATTGGCCATCCAACAATTTATGGCTTTCGGAAGAAGGAGTTCTAATGGATAATAAAGGAGATGCTATATATGCGTCAAATATCATCCGCCCTTTTTCTAATAATCGGTCCTATGTTTGTTTTGATGATGGGAAAAGTGCCCTCACGGCCGGTTTCATGAATCCGTCTGGTGAAATTGTCTTTCTATTTACACAAAGTGAATTTTGAGGTAAAAAGATCACGATTCCTAACATGATGACCACAGAATTATTATTTAATATTCAATTAAAATCTGTGGTCATCTATTCTATAATTTATAGAAAATCAACGTGCTGCCAGCACCTTATTCCTCGCAACCGTCGCCTGGAACTCTTTCAGGTAGAACGGTTCGAAATAGGCGGTGTCTTCAAACTTGCCGGCGGCAAAAGCTTGTTCCGAGAGCGGAATCATGTTTACGGCAAGAGGATGGATGTCTTCGATAAAGATGGCGTTCGGAGAAGTGATGACCGATTTGCATTTGGAAGCACCGTTGCCAAAGAAACAAACTTTCCCTTTTTCCAGATAAGAAGCATACGTACCGACTTCCACAATATCGGCCTTCGTCTCGCGGACAGGCTTTAAGGAAGCATCGTAGATAGCGGCATAAACCTCCATACGCCGGGCATCCAACATAGCACAATAAAGGCAATTATCAGTCATAGAGACGATTTGCGAATCACCCTTACTGTTGACAGTAGCAGCCATGATGTCCAACGTATGAATGCCGATCAGAGGAATACCGAAACCAAAGCAAAGGCCTTTAGCGACAGACACTCCGATACGGAGTCCGGTATAGGAACCGGGACCGCTACTCACGGCAACCGCATCCACCTTGACTCCTTTATCTCTCGAAAAATCCATAATCTGTTTTACATATACTCCTAACAACGAAGCATGCGAAGGCCCCTCGAAATTCTCGAAATGGCATTGAACGACACCATCGGAAGACAGGGCGGCGGAACAAACAGACGTAGAAGTCTCTATATGTATAATATTCGGCATAATTCAATCCGTAAAGTATGATTTATCTCCCGATATCCGGTCGGAAAGGCGATAAACCAACGATGTAATCAACGTTAACGAGTGTACAAAATTAGCTCTTTTTTTTCAATTTATTGCTTTCTCATCGGAATTAAGATTAAATTTGCAAAAACATTTACAGACTTATGATACAATCGATGACCGGTTTTGGTAAAGCCGTAGTGGAATTACCGCATAAAAAAATAACTGTTGAAATAAAATCCTTAAATAGTAAACAACTCGATTTATCGACCCGTATTCCTCAGCAATACAGGGAAATGGAGATGGAAATTCGATCCGAAATAGCCAAACGTCTGGAACGTGGAAAAGTAGACTTCTTCGTATACAGCGAAGCTATCGGCAAGGAGGCTTCTGCCCAAATAAATATTCCGGTTTTGGAAGGTTATTTCCAACAAGTTAAAGAAGCCTCAGCCAAATTAGGTATTGCGATGCCCGATGACTGGTTCTCCATCTTGTTACGTCTGCCCGATGTCATGAGTTCCGAAAGTCAGGAAATAGACGAAACAGAACTCAACGCATTGAGAAAAGCAGTCGACCAAGCCATCTCTCAATTGGAAGAATTCAGGATTCAGGAAGGAGCCATGTTGCAATACCTTTTTGAAGAGAAAATCGCCAACATAGCTCATTTGTTACAAGAGGTAGAACCTTACGAAAAAGAGCGCATCGAAAAGATAAAAGGTCGGATAATCGACGCTTTGAACAAAATCGACAATTTCGATTACGACAAAAACAGATTTGAACAAGAGATGATTTTCTACATCGAGAAACTCGACATCAATGAAGAAAAACATAGACTAGACAATCACTTGAAATATTTCCTCGAAACCCTGCAATCGGGCAAGGGGCAAGGCAAAAAACTCGGATTTATCAGTCAGGAAATGGGACGTGAAATCAACACACTCGGGTCCAAATCGAACCATGCCGAGATGCAACGCATTGTCGTGCGTATGAAAGACGAGTTGGAACAAATCAAAGAGCAAGTACTAAATGTAATGTAATGGAACAAAGAGGTAAACTCATCATCTTTTCGGCCCCCTCCGGTTCGGGTAAATCCACCATCATACAATCGTTATTGAATCGCGATTTGAACCTGTCATTCTCTATCTCCGCCACCAGTCGTGCTCCGAGAGGGACTGAGAAAAACGGCGTCGAATATTATTTCATCACACCCGATGAATTTCGCGAACGTATAGCGAACGACGAATTTCTGGAATATGAAGAAGTCTATGCCGGGAAGTTCTACGGCACTTTGAAAAGCGAAGTGGAACGGATTCTCGACTCGGGGAAAAATGTTATTTTCGATGTCGACGTTGTCGGCGGACTCAACATAAAAAAATATTACGGAAACCAAGTTCTCGCTTTGTTTATCCAGCCACCCAGCATACAAGCGTTGGAACAACGATTGAAAAATAGAGCGACAGATACCCCGGAAGTTATAGCTCATCGGATAGCGAAAGCTGAATACGAATTGTCGTTCGCACCAAAATTCGATAAAATCATAGTGAACGATATTTTGGAAAAAGCCCAAGAAGAGGCATACCGTTCAATAAGACAATTTCTCGATAAATGATAAGTAAAACATGCAACCGATAAAGACAGCCTTTTTCTCCGGGACGTTCAATCCGGTTCATACCGGCCACCTCATATTAGCGAACTACTTGTGCGAATATGAAGGATTCGACGAAATATGGCTGTCCGTGTCTCCTCAAAATCCTCTACGAGAAAAATTGTCCTCGAATAATGATAGACAACGAATCGAAATGTTAAATATGGCCGTGAACGGCAATTCTAAGATTCGGACGACCGATATAGAATTTACCCTGCCCCGCCCTTCCTATACGATTCAAACACTCGAAGCCCTCAGAAAGAAGCATCCCGAAAGAATATTTACCTTGATTATCGGTGCAGACAACTGGCTTTCATTCAACAGATGGAAAGACTATGATAAAATTATCGAAGAGTATCCCATTTATATCTATCCGCGCCGGGGTTACGACATAGACGAAAGGTCGCTGCCTGCAAACGTAAAATTGTGTCATGCTCCTATCATAGAAATTTCATCGACCCAAATACGACAGGGAATTTCAGAAGGGAAAAATATGAACTATTTTATACCTCGACCGGTATATAATTACATCATAAATCACGGACTTTATAAAAATAAAGACTAATGGACGAACGTATTTATTCAAAAAATATCATCGAATTTGTAACGGTCAGTGCCGAATATTGTGCTTTTATCGAACGTGTTCCGGAATTGGAGAAAGAAGAATTTCTCGATAAAATCATAAAAATACTACCATTGCTATATCTGAAAGCAACACTATTAACACCGGAAGAACCCGAAGAAGATGGATTCTCCGAAAAATTCGTCACAGAGAATATGTACGAGAGCGTTCGGGAAAACATAGAAAGTCTATTGGGGGAAGACGACAGTTATCTGGAAGTTTTTCAAAACGATATGAAATACAGTGAAACCCCGATAATAGCCAATGTTTCGGAAGCTCTTGCCGATATTTATCAAGACTTGAAAGATTTCATTTCGGTATATCGCATGGGAAACGAGCCTCAAATGCTCGAAGCTCTTTACATTTGTTTCGAAAATTTCGTTACATACTGGGGGCAACAACTAGTTAACGTGCTCCGAGCATTACACAACATAAGATACACTCTGGATAACGATGATGATGAATGTGACGACAATTGCGACTGTGGACACCATCATTCTCACTCTGATAATTACACCGATATATTCGGTCATCAACAAGAGAACGGAGATATTCTCGACAAGTTGAACGATGATTTGGATTAAAAAATTATGGAGAACGATACACCCAATAAAATAAAAATCAGTAAAGAAATCATTGCTACTTTACCCATAGAAACATTTCCGGGGAAAATAGTCGTAATCGATAATGAAAGAGATGCCGATAATGCAGTACTCCAACTAAATAACGAGAGAATTATCGGATTCGATACAGAGACTCGGCCAACTTTCAAAAAAGGAAAAAGCAATCATGTAGCACTTATCCAATTATCGACCCACGATACGTGTTATTTGTTTCGTATAAATCGCATAGGATTTACACCTGCGATTAAGAATCTGCTCGAAAACGAATCCCTCTTGAAAGTAGGAATATCGCTCAAAGATGACTTCTGTATGTTGAGTCGGCTAAACGGCGGACAATTTATACCGAGAAATTTTATAGAATTACAAAAATTCGTGAAGAAATACAATATCGAAGATCAAAGTCTACAAAAAATCTATGGTATAGTTATCGGGAAAAAAATTTCCAAAGGGCAACGATTATCCAACTGGGAAGCCGATCATCTTACCGAAAATCAACAACTTTATGCAGCGACCGATGCTTGGAGTTGCATAAAAATATACGAAGTTTTGAAATCTGGAAAATTCAAATCTCCCATATATAAAATTCAACCCTCGTCTTTATAAAACTACAATATTATGAAACGATACGACATTATAGCATTGCTCTTGGTTATTTATTTGGCTGTGATGGCCTACTTCGGCAGAGGTATGCTTTTGAGCGGAAATTACTGGGAATATTTTAGTATTATCGGTGTTACTTTACTCGTCATTTTCATACTCAGATGGGCAATGAAACGTAGAGAAAAAATCAGAGAAGAACGAAGGAAAAAGCAAGACGCCTCTGAACGAAGAACCCTACGAAACGACAATATATCATAAACCATAAATAAAATTCATCGGACTATGACAAAGAAAGTACTATTAACCTTTTTGGTTATATGGTTGTTTTCGAACACCGGTTCGGCTCAAATCCTAAAAAACACATGGATCATCAACCCTCAATTAAGCGGCTTTAATTTAGGCAGTACCCACACGGAAGATACGGGCAAAGAAACGTTCGACCTCGGACTAAAAGTCGAAGCAGGTAATTTCATTGCCAATAATTTGGCTATTCTTGTCGGGATCGGGGGTGACTTCGCATGGAATAAAGAGTACAAAGACAATAGCATCGATATAATGGGAAGCATTAGATATTATACGCTCACGACTCTGTTTCTCGGCGTAAACGCAGGATACACCCATGCATGGTATAAACCCAAAGGAAGTGATTCTCAATGCAGAGATTACCTATATGTCGGAGCCGAGCTGGGATATGCGATTTTCGTGAGTCACAACATATCTCTGGATCCGGCCGTATATTGGAAACACAGTTTTACCGATAAATTCAACCAGTACGGAATAAAAATGGGACTTTCTGTCTATTTCTAAGAAGTAATATATAAAACACATAAACACAATGACTGAAAAAATGAACCAATTGATGAAGGACGTCCCGGCTATACGATGGACAGCCCTTATTCTACTGGCAAGTGCCATGTTTTTCGGGTATATTTTTATGGATATACTATCGCCTTTACAAGAACTTTTGCAAACATCAAGAGGGTGGTCCCCCGATGCCTATGGACACTATGCCGGTTCTGAAACATTCCTGAATGTATTCGTATTCTTTTTAATTTTTGCGGGTATCATTCTCGATAAAATGGGTGTTCGCTTCACGGCTATTCTTTCCGGGGCTGTTATGCTCGCAGGGGCATCCATCAACTATTTCGCTGTCAGCAATGCATTTATCGGTAGCGGAGCTGAATCTCTCATGAACCGATTTATGAATTTACCTTTGGAATGGTGGAACATCACCCCGTTTTACGAGGGCATGCCTGCGTCGGCTAAAATGTCGGCTATTGGGTTCATGTTCTTCGGTTGTGGCGTAGAAATGGCGGGAATTACAGTTTCCCGCGGAATTGTCAAATGGTTCAAAGGGAAAGAAATGGCACTTGCCATGGGGGTAGAAATGGCTATTGCCCGTGTGGGAGTCGCCGTAGTCGTCTTAGGCTCTCCGGTCTTGGCCAATAAAATCTCTCCTATCGATGTATCTCGTCCTGTTCTCGTAGCAGTTATATTACTGGCAATCGGGCTCATCTGTTTTATCACTTATGCTTTCATGGATAAAAAACTCGAACGACAGATGGGCGAAAGCGGTGAGGAAAAAGACGATCCTTTCAAATTGAAAGATCTCAAACTCATTTTTTCGAGCAAAGTATTTTGGTTAGTAGCTCTTCTTTGCGTACTCTACTACTCGGCTATTTTCCCATTCCAAAAATATGCAATCAATATGCTGCAATGTAATTTAGGATACACAGCCGAACAAGCCGGTTGGGTATTTTTCGTATTCCCTTTGGGTGCGGCGGCTATTACTCCCATTTTAGGAAATTTTCTCGACCATCGTGGTAAAGGAGCTACTATGCTCATTTTCGGTGCACTGTTAATGATTGCCTGCCATTTGGTATTCGCATTGGTGTTGCCGGCCCTGAAAGGTACTACCGCAGCAGTTATCGTCGCCTATTTATCTATCATATTATTGGGAATCTCTTTTTCATTGGTTCCTGCTTCTTTATGGCCGTCCGTCCCCAAACTTGTAGACAACAAGCTATTAGGTTCGGCGTACGCCGTTATTTTCTGGATTCAAAACATAGGATTATATGCATTCCCCATGATTATAGGTGCAGCATTGAGAATCTCGAATCCCGGCATAACCGATCCGTTACAATACAACTATACAACCCCTATGCTTATATTTGCAAGTTTAGGTGTGTTGGCTCTTCTCTTCGGGTTATGGTTAAAAGTTGAGGACAAGAAACGTGGATACGGGCTCGAACTTCCCAATATTCAAAAATAATGATAAAAGAAAAAGAATAATACATTAGTTATTAGTCCAATATAATCGGCAATAGATGTTTACACTCTATTGCCGATTATTCTTTTCTTCCCAATTAAACTATAAGCAGTAGTTAATAAACTATTTTATTTAGTTTTATTAACTATAATAATTAGTTGAAAAACTAAAACATTTAGTTTATTTGTATCATAAATAGAAAAAATATGAAAGGACTTACATCGAAAGAAGAGGAAATCATGAATTATTTCTGGCATAAAGGGCCATTATTCGTGAAAGAACTGTTGGATTTTTATGACGAACCCAAACCTCACTTCAATACGTTATCGACCATCGTAAGAGGACTCGAAGAAAAAGGCTATGTGTCACACAAAGCATATGGTAAAACCTATCAATATTTTGCTGTTGTAAGCGAAGAATCGTTCAAAAAACGGACCTTGCGACAAGTCATACGTAAATACTTCAACAGCTCCTATTTGGGAGTCGTTTCCTCTTTAATCGAGGAAGAAGATATTTCACTGAAAGAATTGAAAGAGCTTATCGAAAAAGTAGAAAAAGGAAACGCAGAACAATAACCAATCACCACCAATGGGCGCATTCTTTGTTTATATATTAAAAGCCTCTGTTTATCTAGCCATTCTGTATCTGTTTTACAGTATATTGCTAAGTAAGGAAACATTTTACCGCTACAATAGAACAGCATTGCTACTATTGATACCTCTATCGTTTATTCTTCCGCTATATCCGGTTCATACGGCTGTTCCCGAAACGTATTCAAACACTACTATACTCGACAGTCTGCCGGCAATATCTTATATCGAAAACGAATCACAAAGTAAAATTCCGATAGGTATTATCGCGGTACTAAGTATCTATCTCATCGGGATTTTATACTTTATCACCAGATATGTCTGCACAATTATAAAACTTCTGCGACTGATTCGGAGCGGGGAAAAATATACCGACAGCGACGGACTTTCTCTTGTCGTTATCTCCCAATCCATTGCTCCTTTCAGTTGGTTCGGGAAAATAGTCATTTCAGAAGCCGACCTCCAAAACCATCGCCGAGAAATACTCCTACACGAATCTGCACACATTCGCAAACATCATTCATGGGATTTACTGGCTGCCGATCTCTGTATAGGATTACAATGGTTCAATCCGGCCGCCTGGTTACTGAAACGAGAGCTGCAAACCGTACATGAATACGAAGCCGATAATTACGTTTTGGAACAAGGCATCGATGCCAAACAATACCAATTACTGTTAATAAAACGATCGGTCGGTTCCAAGTTTTATTACATAACCAATCACTTTAATCACAATAAACTTAACAAAAGAATTACCATGATGTTAAAAAAGAAATCAAACCGCAAAGCGACCTTGAAGTATCTCTACGCCATACCGGTCGCATTATGTACCGTTTCGGTATTCGCCCACCCCGAAATCTCCGATGAATTAAACAAAGTATCCTCGGTCGATTTGAGTAACTTGACAGCTATGATCGGTAGTTCCGAAAACACCGCAACCATAAAGAATAAAGAGATAGAAATATCCGGGTGTGTTTTAGACATAGAAACCAACGAACCTATCGTCGGAGCCACCGTCTTGGTCAAAGGCAGCAATACAGGAACAGTAACCGATCTAAACGGAAACTTCTCCTTAAAAACGCCCATAGGAAAAACTTTGCTCATCTCTTATGTCGGTTTAGGCTCGGCCGAAATCAGTTGCAATGACAAAGACAGGCAAAATCTGAAAATATACCTCGGGGAAAGCAGCGAAAAGAATAACAGTTCGAAAATTATCATAGTCGGAAACAAAACCGAGCCGAACACTTCGATCGGCACGAAAGGAAAAATCAACAGCATAACCATTACGACAAAAGACAGCGCAGAAAACAATAGACAGAAAATCGATACGAAGGGAAAAATTAGCAATATAAATGTAGATATCCAAAAAGATGGTTCGGTCATAGTCGATGAAAACAACAATACCAGAGTCTTTTACGATCCTATATATATTTTAGACGGTAAAAAAATTTCCAAAGACAAATTCAAAAAACTCGATGCCGACAAAATAAAATCGATAACTGTCCTCAAAGGAGAAGAAGCGATCAAAAGTTATGGAAAAGATGGTGAAAATGGAGCCCTTATCATACAAACCAAAGGAAACGCTGCAACTTCGACAGATCCGATAAAAACCATAACGATTACCAAGAAAGATACTTCTGAGGATATCATGAAAAATACACTTTGCATCGTAGACGGGAAAAAGATTTCGGAAACAGAACTAAAAAATATAGATCCCAACAATATACAAAGTATAACAGTCCTGAAAGATGAAAAATCGAAGGAAGAATATGTAGCGACCGACAAAGATTGCATTATATGGATTACCTTGAAAAAATAATATGACTCGACGACTGAATGCAAAAAAGGCTGTTTTCAAAATAGAAAACAGCCTTTTTGTTTTATTGGTCTACTTTTCTGAATTTCATTTTTGCCCGTACAAACTCTATTACGGCAGGTAACAAAGATACAAATATAATCGCGACAATCAGAAGTTTTAAATTTTTCTGAACAAAAGGCAAATCACCGAAGAAATAGCCCGCATAACAAAAAATCGCTACCCACAAAGCTCCTCCGATTAGATTATACATCATGAAATAATAATAGTGCATTTTCCCCATACCACCCACAAAAGGAGCAAAAGTACGAACGATAGGGACAAACCGAGCTATAATTATGGTTTTCCCTCCATATTTTTCAAAGAAAGCATGGGTTTTCTCTAAATGGCTTTGTTTGAAAATCTTTGAATTGGGGTTACTGAATAGCTTCTTACCGAAAACATGGCCTATTGCATAATTACAAGAATCTCCCAATACCGCAGCGACAAACAAAATAAGTACCAAAACATTTATTTCTAAGGGAATTCCGGGCAACGCTGTAATAGCCCCAGCAACAAAAAGTAAAGAATCTCCCGGTAAAAAGGGTGTGACAACCAAACCCGTCTCACAAAAAATAATCATAAACAATATAGCATAGGCCCAAGTATGATAATCCTGTACTATCTCAATCAGATGCTTGTCTATATGCAAAATAAAGTCAATCAAAAATTCCATAAATCCATATATAAATACATTAACTTCATTGGGGCATGGTCACCTTGAAATAAGGATTTTCTACATGCTGTTCAAATACGATACGCTTCATATCTTCTACACGATCGGGATATTGGGCAGCCAAATCACAATCCTCATGAATATCATCAACCAAATTATACAAATGACATTTACCCTTCTCAACAAATAACTTCCAATCGCCTTGCCGAACTGCAATTTGATCGGTCTCGCAAAACTCCCAATAAAGAAACTCATGATTCTTTTGATGTTTGTCTTTACCCAGTAAGGTAGGTTTGAATGAAAGTCCATCGAAATAGTCTTTCCTATTCTCTCCATATCGCTCGATATGATTCACCCCTATCAAGTCGCAGAAAGTAGGCAATATATCATAAAACGCCAACTGGTGGTCATTGACAGCTACCGGGACATGACCGGGCCAACGAACGATAAAAGGAATACGTATACCTCCCTCATGGCAAGAACGCTTAATTCCTTTCAGCTTTCCATCTCGTCCAAAAAATCCGGGGTCGGCTCCCCCTTCTTCGTAAGGACCGTTAT
>OGXJ01002997.1_pt1 | contig 10583 bp, 12 predicted proteins | sample 1576231 | NCBI WGS metagenome assembly OGXJ01 (sample SAMEA3541539, study PRJEB24748) | human gut metagenome | biome: human gut; feature: human-associated habitat; material: faeces | place: China | collected 2012
AGTGCATGACCAGACCTTGTACAGAAGGAAAGCGTGCAAAGGGGTACCAAAGGCGAACGCTTTTTGGCACTCTGTGACAGATGGCTTCCGAGGAACATTATAGTGGAAGAGAATCTGAAAACCTGCTATAATGGTGGCTAAGCCTAGCTTTCAAGATCAAAGAAAAAAGACCATGTAAACTCCATGCATCCGGTTGCATGGAATGCGCACGTTCAGCATAAAACAAGCGACAGTAGGGGATTCCCACTTTCGCTTGTTTTGCTTGTAAAATACATTGTTGAAGAAAACCTCATTTCGCAGCAGCTTTGGTAAGTAATCGTGCAGTATTTCAAGTATTTCAACTGCTGCCTCATGGTATTGTTGGAACCCTTCATCGGTTTTCAAGTTATCCGGCTTGTTCAGTATTACTATTACAAAGCAGGATTCTACTTCGCAGCATTGCGTTCTCAATGAACAGTATGATTATATTTATGATCCAGATAACTATCTATCTGCAGATGAGTATTGCATCTTTGATATTCTCATCAAAAGCACAGCTCAAACACGCCGCTTAGCTCTGGTTAGTTTTCCATATGGTGCATATGACGAACATCCAGCAGCTCTTGGTTCACGATGGAGTTGCTTTCCCCGTCGAGGTCATCGTCGCGGGACAGGCGCTCGTACAGCGCCGTAATCAGATTTTCCTTCAATAAAATTCCTCCTTCACACATTTTTTCGGTCTTGAAGGGTGTAAAAGAACATTTTTACGCACTGTCTGAATATACGGGGAAAAATGGGAAATCGTCTGAAAAGCGGCATTTTTTCAACTGCTTCGGTTTTATCGGCTTTTCCGATGCAAAAATGCAACAGATTTGACTTGGCTATTCGAGTCTGATATGATACGATCAAAGAAAAAACTCAGGAGGATGAATGGATGCAGGAAAAATGGCTTCCCGGAAATACAATGGACAGAATCCGCGACCTGTGCAGAAGCCGAAACATCACGCAGGTTGAGCTGGCGCAGGCTGTCGGTATGGACAAAAGCACATTAAGCCGCGTAATGGCTGAAAAAACGAGCAAACTGTCCAGTAAAAATCTTGTCGCCATCGCGAATTACTTTGAAGTTTCGACGGATTTTCTGCTGGGACTGACGGATATTCCTTCCTGTAAAGGATATGACATCGAGCGTCTGGGGCTGTCTGTGGAAGCAGCTGCCAATCTCCATCAGGGCAAGCTGAACCATTCTGTGGTCTGTCAGCTTTTGGAAAAGCCGAAATTCGCGGAGCTGACCCGCCAGATCGCGCTCTATCAGGAGGGCGTTCTGGCTTCCGGCGTTGCCGCGCAGAATCAAATGTACAACTCCATGAGCAGTCTCATGTTGGAACATGGTCAGGCTAACCCGGAGGATATGCCCGCCGTTCGTGGCGCTGTGCAGGAAGCGCAGGCACTCAAACGTCCGGTCTATGCGGATGAGATCGAGAACATCACGCGCAACTTCCGCCAGATTCTCGCTGAAATGAAGCAGGATGGACCGGAACGTGTCAGGCAAACCGCGGCGCTGACCAAACAGAAGCTCAGCGAAATCACGAAAGTGCTTCCGCGCCAGAAAAAAGGCCTGCAACTCAGACCCGAAGGCATCATGGGGATGCTCTCGGCGGCGCTGAACCAGATCACCGTTCCAGATGAATATCAGGCTGAATTGGGCGAAGCAACCGATCAGCTCAAACAGGCGATCTGGAATTACATGAACACCACCTACAATATCCAAATGGAGATGAACGCCCATCACGAACGAAACCCTTTGCCTGATGATTCAGAACGGAAATCATGAAGCATGTGCCCAGTTAATTGAGCGGAATACGATGTTTATTCGTTCAGCCGCGATTCAATTTGAAAAACGATACGGCAGCGCAGTTCTGAGCTGTGACGATTACGAGCAGGAAGGGCGAATCGCTCTGCTTCACGCCGCAGAGCGCTACATGCCGGAAAAGGGAAAATTCCTGACGTATGCTGCCGTAGTCGTTCGCACCGCAATGCTCGACGCCCTTCGGCAAACACATCCCGAAATCAATACGGTTTCGCTGGAAGAAAACCAGGCAGCAGTTGAAGCCATGCAATCCGATAATCCTGTTCCAAGTCGGGATTTCTATCATAAAAGCCCCGAACAGCTCTATCTGAACAAGGAAAGACTGCTTGCACTCTATGACGCAATGAATTGCTCGTCGCTTCGCGATGCCGCATGGGTTCGCCATCGGTTTGGTTTCGATGGCGAACCGTGCGCACTGGCAGCAGCGGCGAGGGACTACGGGTTAAGCACCAGCCGGGCAAGGCGCATCGAAGATGAAGCCCTGCGCCATATTCGTGAGAATTTGGCCGCACAGGGCAGGGAGAAAGCGGCTGCATGACCGCTTTCTCTCCGACTCTGTGATTTAAGCGTAAACCAGTTCGTTCAGCAGGATTTCTTCTGCTCGGTTCTGGATGCTGTTCATCCTGCGCACCCATTCCATCTGGTTGCGTGCTTTGAGTGCTTCGTCAACCCCTTCCTGCCGCATCATCTGCGGCAGGAGGGTTTCAAGGCGTTCCCGGCATTCGGCATCCACGCTGACGAGATGCTCCGTCAGTTTTCCGGAAAGCAGCAGGGCATTGTACAGAATGGGCTTATGCTCTTTAAGATAAGTCTTGCGCATCCTGCCATACTTTCCAAGCGTTACAGATTCATCCGGGATGGTCAGGTCGAGAAGCAGGTAATCGCCGCAGCAGTGATAGGTCAGTTTCATACAAATCTCCTTTCAAACACAAAAAAGCAGTTGTGGACTTGAAGATTTTTTTCTTCCACAACTGCTTTTTGTATTCGGTTTTCGCGGAACGACGTGCAGTTTAAGGAAGATGGTTAAAACCTTCCTTTACATAATACATGCTGCTATGCTCTTATCTCTGCCCGGATACATGATGTAATAAGGCGGAATCTCGTTTGCCTTTTTCAAGAGCTCTTTTATCAGCTTTGCCTTCCCAAGCCACAGTTTGAGAGGATTGATCTTCGGAAGGTCTTCCTCCGTAATCTTACCCTTCATACCGCCGAATTTCATGACTCTTTCTTTGATATAGCGAATGTCATATCTGGCAGGATTCACCTCGATGATTTCCTTATCCAGACCCGTAAGCATGTAAACTGCCTCCAGCGGTGTGCGGACAGAGGTTTCAATGGTGAACACCACATCACGGGGAACCTCGACATATTGTCCAATGAAAGCGTGATTTGTGCAGTCCTTCGGAATGATCGTCGGGCGGTCGCTTTCCTTGCGAGGCATGAACTGCGAGGTGATATAGGGCATCATACAGGTAGAGATATGGGAATGTGCCAGCACCTCATCCTTCATATCCAACATTCCAAAATGGTACAGCATCTCTTCAATGATCTCATTTCCTGTGCACTCCGCCATAGGCTTTTTGATATAGCTGCCAATACGCTCTCCAAACAGGCCATCTCCCCACAGAACGTCACGGTTCTTCTCCCGCTGATCCGGGAAATAGTCCCTATCATAAATGACCAGCGACATTTCCCAACCGGAATCCATGAAGGTGATTCCGCCGCCCGTACCGCTCTTGCTTCCGGTCATCTTCTCCAATCGTTCAAAAAATTCGGGATAGTCTTCTACGGTGAGGAAAAAACTCATCCATTTGGTCTTGTCGATATGGCTTAAGAACTTATCTGGATTGCCGAACTTTTTATTCCGTGCGGCAAGGTTTTTCCATACCGTGAACAAGCCCATATCTTCCGTGTCCCGGTTAATTTCAGCGATATGTGTATTATCACCGTAGGAGGCGTTTGTCATCATGGAGCCGCTGGTAAGAAGGACGTAATCCTGAGCTCTTACAGGAATGGTTTCCTGATTCTTGATCTTAATACCGTAAACCGTATTGCAGGCCTCATCCATTTCCAGATCATAGACTGCAGTGTCCATACGGAAGGTGACACCCTGATCCTCCAACCATTTATGAATCGGCTTGATCACAGAATCCTTGTCATTGCGTTTTGTATGCAGAATGCCCTCCAGATAGTCGAGCCTGTTCAGAAGGCCGAATCGGTTGAAATACCGCTGCGCCTCCAATGCACTGTGATAGGGCTTAAAAGCCAGCATAGAGTGATAGCACCACCACAGAGAGCTATGGAAGAACTCGCTGTCCTTTCCGAAATAGTCCTCAATCGTCATATCCTCCAGATCCTTTTCCGGGATGCTGGTGAAGTGCTCCATTTTCAGGAGCAGCTCCGGACTCATGCGGTAGTCATGCACCTTTTCGTAAATATGTCCCTGTTTGCACAGGAGTCTGCTTTCGGAATGGATCGGCATATCCTTATTGGCTCTTACTGATTCATCAAGCACCGAGATCGATGGATCTTCCAAGGACGGGATCTTGCTGCACAGATACCAAAGGCACTCCATAAATGGCTCCAGTTCACGCTCACCGGGGCAGATATAGCCCGCTTCCCCGGAATAAGCGTCACAGCAGCCGCCAAGGGAATTTCGTTTTTCATACAGTGTGATGTTCTTTCCCGGCATTCCGGCATCATCAATCAGAAAGACCGCTGCCGCAAGGCCGGCTATTCCTCCGCCAATGATGTGGGCGTTCCTTTCTTCTATGCCTTCAGGTGCGGGGGCCTTGTAAAACAGATTGTAAATGTTCATGGTATACATTCCTTTCTGAAAAGTTTTCAAAACAGTGTTGACATAACAACACTGTCTATATTATAATAAGAAATGTACTATAGAGCAACCATTGATGTTATGCGAAGTGTTGATATATCCACACTCAACGCATATTTGTCGATATATTCAGGAGGAAATTTATGAAAGCAAAGAACCTGAACGCTTCATCTGTAAAAACAAGAAACCTCATAAGAGATACTTTTGCAGAGCTGCTTTACGAAAAGAAAAATATTAACAAGATCACAGTGACAGAGCTGGTGCAGCGAGCGGACATTAACCGGAGCACTTTCTATTCTCACTATGATGATGTGCGGCACGTTGCGGAGGATATTAAAGCCGAAACACTGAAAGCCTTCTTTGAGAACAAAACCATATCCAATGTACATGACATTGAACCTTTCTTTGATGAGATTTATGCCTATATCAAGAAGAACGATTCCTTCTTCCGGTTGATCTTCATCTCAGATGAAGTGACGAATTTTGTGCGTCATCTGGGCAACATCTGTAAAAGACGAATTTACGAGGCAGTAAACAAAGACGACTCTATTCGTGATAAACACCTGCTTGAACTGGAAGTTTCTGCATTTTCGGACGGCATCGCCATGCAGTTTATCCGTTATTATCACAATGACTATAACGTGACGCTGGATGAGATCATCGAGTGCGGTAAACTCTGGTGTAGAACGATGATCGAACGCCGATCAGAGAAGAATGTATGCTATAATGGATATGGTTTTTACTGAGCTAAGGTGTTATTAAGCGCAGCAGACAATTAAGTATTCATCGGTGGATGACACATGAAAAAAGATGACATTACGATAAGAAAATTTCGATTATCAGACTTGGATGAACTATATCATGTTTTGTCGGACCCGGAGGTTATGAAGTATATTGAACCACCATATTCCATGGAACAAACCGAAGACTTCCTTACCGCTGCAGGGTTGTGTGAGATTCCCCTTGTTTTCGCTGCAGAAAAGGCTGGTCAGTTTATCGGATATGTGATCTTCCATGAATATGATTCGGATTCCTATGAACTCGGCTGGGTTCTTGCAAAAAAATACTGGGGGAAGGGATATGCATCAATCATCACAAAAAAGATAATTGCCATAGTAGGTGCAATGAAAAAAGATTTGGTAATTGAATGTGTTCCCGAACAGGAGAAAACAAAGCATCTGGCATTGTCAAATGGGTTCACATATACAGGTAATATCGATCATCTTGATGTCTTCAGGCTGAAGGTACAAACATAAATCCCAGCTTGTCGCCCCTTCCTTATTCAGCTATATCCTTCTTTATCGCACTAAGTGCTGCCTGTTGAGGTAGCACTTTTTGCTTGCTGATAACTTATTCCATTCGTCTTTTTCCGAGCCCATTTGCTTTTGCTTACACACTGGCTGCTTTGCGTTTTTCCTCACTCATGGGTGGTAGCAGGCGAACCGACAGCCTGTCCTTGTCGATCTCATATTCCACATAATCGGGATACTTGCCTTTATCCAGACGGCGGCAGTGATCTGGGTACTTGTCAGCATACTCAGCTAACCGGCGCTGTAAGCTGGGATCATAGGTTGTGATGTTGATAGGATCTCTGCTCTGGTTGTAGAGAATGACTGTTTCTTTTTCGTAAATGCTCATCGTATATGCCATTGTTCGCTCCTTGGGGTAAAAAGAAAGCGACCGGCACAAAGTGTGCAGATCGCATGTGAGTATTTGGGGTTATTCTTGCTTGCCGATCCTGTTTTGAATATCCTCCGGTGAGGGTAAGCGGTCTTCCAACACATCAGGCAAAATACCGGTCAGTTTGTATTCGCTGACACCGATTGGCTTGCTCATGTCACGCAGCGCGTATTCGGCAACCAGATTGTTCTTACTCTTGCAAAGCAACAGGCCAATGCTGGGATTATCATATTCTGTCTTGAGTTGGCTATCGACAGCCGACAGATAGAAATTGATCTGACCTGCATACTCAGGCTTGAAGTCTCCTGTTTTCAGTTCAACAACGATGTAGGATCGCAGCTGAAGATTGTAGAACAGCAGATCAATGTAAAAGTCGTCACCGCCAACATTCAAATGATACTGATGGCCGAGGAAAGCGAATCCCGTTCCAAGCTCCAGCAGGAGATGCGTCACATCGTTGACCAACGCTGCTTCAATATCACGCTCGACCATGTTCTCGGTCATGGACACGAAATCAAAGATATAGGGGTCTTTGATCGTTTGGACAGCCAGTTCACTTGTAGGAGCTGGCAAGCGTACAGGGAAATTTGAAACCTTTGGAGCAAGCACTTGCCGCTGATACAGTCTGCTTTCGATTTGATGTACCAGTACATCACGTGACCAGGCGTTTTCAACCGTCTTGCCGATGTACCATGCTCTTTCTTCTTCAGAGTGTACTTTCTCCATGATGACGATGTTGTGTCCCCATGGAATTTGTGCAACAGCCTGTTGCACAAATTCATACGAATATGTCTCTGCCAGCTTTGCCATATATTTCAGATTCCGCACAGAATAGCCTTTGGCCTGGGGGAAGTCCTGCCGGATATCGTTGGAAAGAACATCGATGAATTTGTTGCCCCACGCCTTATGCGCATTGATTGCCTGACCAATGCGCCAATAGTGAGCAATCATTGTCTGATTTGCACTCAGCATGGCCTTGTGTTGGGAGCATCGTATATCGTTCCGAATATCTGATAGCATGGACAGGTATTCGTTCTGATTGATCAGCATGATAACACCTCTTTCCCATATCGGGTACTCACAGGAAGTCATAGAGATTATAGCATATTCCAAGACTTTCATCAATCAACCGAGCACGATTTCGGCCATGATGTTATGCTCTGCCTCGGCTCTGGCCTGATTCATCAAGCCCACCCACTTCATCTGATCCTGGGCTTTCAGTTCCTCGGTAATACCCCAGCAGCGGATGTAGCCATCCATCAACAGGTCATAGCGTTCTTTTGCCTGCTGATCGATGCTGTGAATGTGTTCATTCAGCGTCCCGGCAAGAGCCATCTGCCAATACCAGTTATGGTGATGTTCAGCAAGATGATTGCGGCGCAGCTGGCCCCATCGACCAATCGGATAATCGGTAGTGTGATATTCAATATCAGGTAGATAGTAGTCACCATGCCGCGTGTAATCCAGACCATTATCGTCGTCATGAATGTGATCCGGCAGAAAGTCGACCTTTTCCAGAATGGCAATCAGGCGAATGCCTTTCATCTGCAACATGTCGCGGAAAGTGCTGATGGCAAGGAAATCGCGGGATAACCTTGCCATATCCGTCACGATAATGGTTCCGATTTCGCCCAGCTGCATCTGTGCCCACAAGGCTGTAAAGCCTGGCCTGTCGTAATTGTTGGCAGCATACCCATCGTCAGTGAAGTGCTGGAGATTCGTGAAGCCTTGGGATTGAGCAAACGTCTCAAGATTGTTTCTCTGGCGACGGATGTGTTCCGGATTGGGAGCTGCGCTGCGTTCATACAGTGCCGTGATCTTCTTGCTCATATAGCAATCGTTCCTTTCTGTGGTTCAAGAATAGGCTGTACAGGGGTGTAAAGGCCATTGGCAACATCCTCGGCACGAAGGGCGGCTTTCTTGGCATCAATAGCAGCCTTGCGCCTGCCTTTTGTATGCTTTTCGTATCTGGCCTGGGAGCCATTTGCCTTGCGCTTCTTATAGTTCTCCATGTACTGTGAGCGCCTGGCTGCCTTCTCAATGGCTGCCTCAATTTCTTCCTGGGAGACCGTCCGATTCTTCAAACTGTCAGGAATATACTGACCGATGAAGTTGAAGTAAACGTCGATCCGCTGGGGACTGGTCTGACTGCCCTTGATGTCACGCTCGTAGACAACGATCTTTTCCACAAACTCATTCATCATAGCGGTTGTCAGATTGTCGAAGTCCTGGTAGCGCTTCAGCACTTCGACAAAGTGCTTAGCAGACTTCTCATGACTAACATTCACACGCGCCAGCTTTTCGCAGGAAGCAAGGTCTGCGCTTACCTTTTCCAGCTCGGCAGAGTACTGTGCATCCATGGCCTCATAGCGTTCATCAGGCAGCTTGCCAAGGATATGATCCTCATAAATCCGATTGAGAAGCGTCATCAGTTCATCCTTGCGGCGCTTGGCTGTACGTAAACGTTCCTGATTCTTGGCAGCTTCTTCATCCACACGATCTTCCTGCTCTTCCTGGAAGCGCTTGACGAAGGCTTCTTCATCGATCTGCACTTCCTCAGCACATGCTTTCAAGATGGTCGAAACCAGCTTCATGATCGGAGCCGCATCGATCAAATGAGCAGATACACAATGGGTTCCTACGGGGTACTTAGTGTAATTGTGGCAGCGAAACTTGGAGATGCGAACGCCATTGGAAGAACGCTGCTCATATAACCGACAACTACAATCTGCACAGAAGACCAGACCGGTCAGCGGATGCGCGGGTCCCCAGCCGTTAGGATAACGCTTCATATTGCTGCGAATCTGCTGAACCAAAGCGAAGGTTTCCTCGTCAATAATAGGCTCCTGCGTACCGGCGAATACCGTCCATTGATCCATCGGAACATAGTGACTCTTCTTGTCCTTGAAGTGCTTCCGGGTCTTGAAATTCACGGTTTCGCCCAGGTACTCACGCTTCTTCAGGATACCTACCACGGTGGACGATCCCCAATTATAGGGATCAGGAATCTTATCAACCCGGCCCTGCCACAAACCGTTGCCCAGACGCGCCATATGGACAGCGGGAATCTCAATCTTGTCCTCAGCAAGAAGCTGACTGATTTGATAGGGGCCGTACCCGTCAATGGTCATCTTAAAGATCCGGCGCACAACATCAGCGGCTTCTTCGTCAACGATCCAATGGTTATGATCCAGCGGGTCTTTCAAGTAGCCGTAGGGCGTAGTGCTGGCAACATGCTTACCAGCCTTGCCCTTGGCTGCGAAGGTGGAGCGAATCTTTTTGCTCGTATCCTTCGCGTACCACTCGTTCATAATGTTACGGAACGGGATGAAGTCATCATCACCATTCTCACTATCCACATTGTCATTGACGGCGACCAGGCGTACACCTTTCTTACGAAGCATCTCCATGACTTCGCCAACCTTGAGGTAGTCACGACCGATTCGGCTCATATCCTTGACGCAGATCGTGTGGATGTGACCGGCATTGACCTCGCTCATCATGGCCATGAAGCCAGGACGATCAAAGCGGGTACCTGAGATACCATCATCGGTGTAGTGGACGAAGTTGGTGATGCCATGATCCCGAGCGTAGTTCTCCAAGAGGCGTTTCTGATTGGTGATCGAGTTTGATTCGCCCTGGAGTTCATCATCGCGGCTCAGGCGTTCATACAGGGCAGCAAACGACAGATCTATCATTCAGCGCCCTCCTTCCTATGAAAAATGCGACGATCTGATTGAACATGCGTTCTTTCAGATGTCGCTTATAAGATATAACACCCGCCGCCAGCTTGAATTTTTTATATTGGCGCACCGCGAAGCAATCCGGCTTTTCCCGCTCCAAATCCTCAAACATCAGGTCAATCGGATTCCGGAAATCCTCGTTGTCCTCGCGCGTCTGCATACTGCCGATCATATCAATCAGCGTCGCAAAGTTGCGATCTTCCTCCAACGCTTCCTGCCACAGATAGCCGATCAGCGCCGTGTAGAGCAGCACTTCCGATTTCTCCCAAAATGGATCGCCGCCTTTTCCTTCGCCGCGCGTGTTGGCAATCAGGCAATTTACCAGTTTCAAGATATCCTTTTCGCTATGGATATACGCCAGCGGATTATAGTGCATGCTCTTGGCAAAATTGATCGTGTTCATCACCTTGATGCGGTAGCCGAAATGCCGCAGCATCCTGCCGCACTCGACGATCAGACTGCCTTTCGGGTTTTGTCA
>OGXJ01003001.1_pt1 | contig 10571 bp, 8 predicted proteins | sample 1576231 | NCBI WGS metagenome assembly OGXJ01 (sample SAMEA3541539, study PRJEB24748) | human gut metagenome | biome: human gut; feature: human-associated habitat; material: faeces | place: China | collected 2012
TTTGCTCCACCCCAGTCCATCACCACCATTGGGATATGGCGATACTCTTCCAGCATCGCCAGCAACGGCTCTGGGTACTCAGAACACATCACCAGCAGACCATCGACGCGTTTTTGCGCCATCATCGACAGATAAGCCCGCTGTTTCTCAAGATTGTTCCACGCATTACCCAGAATCAGGGTGTAACCTTTCTGGAAGCAATTTTTTTCAACCGCTTCAATGATCTCGGCAAAATAGGCCGCTTCGCTGCTGGTCGCCAGCAAACCGATAGACTTGGTGTGGTTAACCTTCAGGCTACGCGCCACCGCGCTAGGGGAGTAGTGTAATTCTTTAATCGCTGCCCACACGGCGTTGCGCGTTTCTTCAGCGACGAAACGTGTTTTGTTGATCACGTGTGACACAGTTGTAGTGGAAACGTTTGCTCGTTTCGCTACATCTTTTATTGTTGCCATTCCATTTCACTCCAGACCCTAACTTCAGCTCCTGCAAAATCGCAAGGTAAACGTTTGCCTTTACACACCTTACGCACAACAAAAGTGTTGCGGTACGCCGGAAAAACGACACGGAGCGTCAGGAAGGGGTCAATGGCCAGTACGCAAATAGTGTAAGCGTGGAATTTTGGCCGATCTTGACGAAAAGGGGAAGTGGTAAAAACACTTATCATTATAAATGACGGGAGATTTTTTCATCACAGTGTGTAAAAATGCGTAATATCACTTTTTGTGTGGTAATAAAAAAGGAGAAAACTTGATGAGCACCGACCTTAAATTTTCACTGGTAACAACGATTATCGTCCTCGGTTTGATCGTGGCCGTGGGTTTGACTGCCGCGCTGCACTGATTTCCTCTCGAGGGAGCGCGTTCTCCCTCGCATCTCCTTCCTGTTTGTTAGCAAAATGGCAAAAGTGTTTTCTCTTTTTGTTATTTTCATTTTTTTGTGATTGCTGTCATGCTTTCGCCACTTTAATGAATATCGCGTAATGACGCGAAGAGGTGGAGATAAGGCATGAAAATTAACTATCCGTTGCTGGCGCTGGCGATTGGCGCGTTTGGTATCGGGACAACGGAGTTCTCGCCAATGGGCTTATTGCCCGTCATTGCGCGCGGTGTGGATGTCTCGATTCCCGCTGCCGGAATGTTAATCAGTGCCTATGCAGTTGGCGTAATGGTGGGCGCGCCGCTGATGACGCTTCTACTTTCTCATCGTGCCCGCCGCAGTGCGTTGATTTTCCTGATGGCGATTTTCACGCTCGGCAACGTACTTTCCGCCATCGCGCCGGATTATATGACTCTCATGCTTTCACGCATTTTGACCAGCCTGAATCACGGAGCATTTTTTGGTTTGGGTTCAGTTGTGGTCGCAAGCGTGGTGCCAAAACATAAACAGGCCAGCGCAGTTGCCACTATGTTTATGGGGTTAACCCTGGCAAATATCGGTGGCGTGCCGGCGGCGACCTGGTTGGGTGAAACCATCGGCTGGCGGATGTCATTTCTGGCAACGGCGGGGCTGGGCGTGATTTCAATGGTAAGTCTGTTCTTCTCATTACCTAAAGGTGGTGCAGGGGCACGACCTGAAGTGAAAAAAGAGCTGGCGGTATTAATGCGTCCGCAGGTGCTGTCTGCATTGCTGACGACGGTACTGGGAGCTGGTGCAATGTTTACCCTCTACACCTATATCTCTCCGGTACTGCAAAGTATTGCCCACGCAACACCGGTGTTCGTCACGGCAATGCTGGTGCTGATTGGTGTCGGATTCTCTATCGGTAACTATCTCGGCGGCAAACTGGCAGATCGTTCAGTTAACGGCACGTTGAAAGGCTTTTTGTTGTTGTTGATGGTGATTATGCTGGCAATCCCGTTCCTGGCCCGCAATGAGTTCGGCGCAGCTATTAGCATGGTGGTGTGGGGCGCAGCAACCTTTGCGGTCGTACCGCCGTTACAGATGCGCGTGATGCGTGTCGCCAGTGAAGCGCCAGGTCTGTCTTCATCAGTCAATATTGGTGCCTTTAATCTTGGAAATGCGCTGGGAGCAGCGGCTGGTGGTGCGGTAATTTCCGCTGGGCTGGGATACAGCTTTGTGCCGGTGATGGGGGCGATTGTCGCGGGACTGGCATTATTGCTGGTGTTTATGTCAGCCAGAAAACAACCTGAAACAGTTTGCGTTGCTAACAGCTAATTAAACAAAAACGCAGAAGGATAACCTTCTGCGTTACAGTTGCTGACAACGTGCGATTTATCTTGCCGAATGCGCTGTTAACGCCTCATCCGCGTTGGCATGGTAAGCGAAGCGCATTAGGCAATACTGCATTTGCCATCAGTTATTATGCAGCGAGATTTTTCGCTACGAATTCCCAGTTCACCAGCGCCCAGAAGTGCTCCAGATAGCCAGGACGTGCATTGCGATAGTCGATGTAATAAGCGTGTTCCCAGACATCAACGGTCAGCAGCGGAGTCGCATCGGTGGTCAGCGGAGTACCCGCGTTAGAGGTTGAAACGATAGCCAGTTTGCCATCGCTGTTTTTCACCAGCCAGGTCCAGCCAGAACCAAAGTTTTTGATCGCTGCATCAGTAAACTGCGCTTTGAAATCGGCAAAGCTGCCAAAAGATACGGCGATAGCTTCAGCGACTTTTCCAGTCGGTTCGCCACCGGCGTTCGGTGCCAGGCAGTTCCAGTAGAAAGTATGGTTCCAGACCTGAGCTGCGTTGTTGAATACGCCACCTTCAGAGCTGCGAATAATCTCTTCCAGTGATTTACCTTCAAACGCGGTACCTTTAATCAGGTTGTTCAGGTTAGTGACATAAGTCTGATGGTGCTTGCCGTAGTGATACTCGATGGTTTCCGCAGAAATGTGCGGTGCCAGAGCATCTTTAGCATATGGTAGTGCAGGTAATTCGAATGACATTGCTACTCTCCTTTATTATTAATTTGCATACGTACAATAGCCTTATTGTGCGTATGGATAGGGTAGCAAATTAAAAGGTGAGACAAAAGATGAACTTACCCTGTTGCCGTAACAACAGGGTAAAGTTTTAGCGAAGTGTTTTTGGGGTCATTACCCGACGAGCGCCAACATAGTGGCGCTGCCAGTAGTCTTCACTGAGAGAAGTGATTTGAATTTCCTGACCTGTGCGCGGTGACTGAATAAATTTGCCGTTGCCGACATACACGCCGACATGATCGGCTGTGCCGCGTCCCTGAGTACGGAAAAAGACCAGGTCGCCGTTTTTCAGTTCACTACGTTCGATTGGCGCTGCATCACGCAGGTGATACATTTCATTCGCCGTACGCGGAATACGAATTTTCACCAAATCTTTATAAGCGTAATAAACCAGGCCGCTGCAATCAAAACCGGTACGCGGTGAGCTGCCACCCCAACGATATGGCTTACCAATTTGCTGCATCAGTTTATTCATTGCCACTTTCGTAGCTTTTTGCACCTTCGCTTTGTGCGCGTCGGCAAGAGTTCCTGACGCGGCATTTTTGACTTTCACACAATGCGATTTATAGCCCTTACGTTTGGTACACTTTTCGGTAAAGCTGGCTGAGGCCGTTTTATTGACGGCGTGTTTGCTGCGAGTTTTGGCGTTTTTAGAAGCGGTAATGGAAGATTTTTTAACGGAAGAAGCGGTTTTGCTTTTGGTCGTACTTTTACTGGCGGCTTTTTTCGCTGTTTTCTGGGTCTTTTTGGTGGTTGCCGTGCTTTTCTTTTTATCTGCTTTTTTGGTGATATGAGTGGTAGCAGAACTCTCCCTGGCTTGCTTTGAAGCATGGGCCATAGGCGTTAAAGGCAGGGTGGTAAAAAGTAAAGCACAGAGCGTGATCGAAATACGGTTTATCCGCGCCACTGAGCGTCCCTCTGTTAAGGCAGGTCTATCATGCCTGCGTCTGATTTACAAAACTTGATGATTCTAATGCATAGAAGAAGAGAAAGTTAATAGCTTTTATTGTTAAAAAATACGTTTCGTTGGCGAGCGCAAAAAAATGCAGCAGTGAAAGCTAAAAATGGTTATAAATACGCCAGTTTGCCGGCATCAGAGAAGAAACGAATATTTGAAATGCAACAAATAGAGCAAAGGGATAAAATAGCAAAAGCGTGATGAAAATGTTATTTTCCGATGCCGCACTGACCCGCTACAATGTCAGATTACTGCCGTAAAGAAGTTTGAGGAAGCAAGACAATGAGCACCACTATCGAAAAAATCCAACGCCAGATTGCTGAAAACCCGATCCTGCTGTACATGAAAGGTTCACCGAAACTGCCGAGCTGCGGTTTCTCTGCCCAGGCAGTCCAGGCGCTTGCCGCATGTGGCGAACGTTTTGCCTATGTTGATATTCTGCAGAATCCGGACATTCGTGCGGAACTGCCGAAATATGCTAACTGGCCGACCTTCCCGCAACTGTGGGTTGACGGCGAGCTGGTAGGCGGTTGTGATATCGTGATCGAAATGTATCAGCGTGGCGAATTGCAGCAGCTGATCAAAGAAACTGCCGCTAAATACAAGTCTGAAGAGCCGGACGCGGAATAATCCGTCTCGCAATACTGACGGATGCGAACGGGCATCCGTCAGTCCTTTCTCTATCCCCAATCTAGCCCTTGTGGCGAACTTGAAAATCCCGCCTCACGCAGCAACGTAAACATCGGCGTTTGCCGGACCGGTAGATCATTCACTTCTGTTAGCGTAAAGCGCAGCCGTGGTTCGCGACGCAGTGCGGTAGTCAGCGCGTGGAAAATCTCTGGGGCGAGTAATTCCTCTTTTTCCTGCCAGACCAGCATTTTTTTGCCGCCTTGCGCCAGATAGAGTAACAATTTGCCGCCAGAAACGACCACCAGCGCACCCGCCCGACGCGTTGGAACCAGCGTTGCCGGATGTGCAGGCCAGGGCAGAAGATTTCCCCACACATTAGCCGGATCGTTGGCGGAGAGCGCCACTGGTGTATAGTGGCGCGTTTGCGCGGTTTGTGTCGCCAGGTCACGCAATCGATCAATAGTCAGACGTTCAGCGAATTGCGCGCCACCCAGACCTTCTACAAAACGACCTCGCATAATTCGCCCGGAGTCTTCCATACTTCGACAAAGCGTTTGCATCGATGGAAACCCGCCAGGGATATTTTCGGCTATCACCGCCTGACGACTGATGATGCCGTAGCGGTCGAGCATATTTTCCGCCAGCGCCAGCATCCTTTCGGTATCGTTTAGTGGCTCCACCTGCAATAACGACCAGCGTCCAGCCAGATTTGGTGTGTTGTAAGATACCCGCGGCGAGACGGGTTGCGCATAGACAGGACGTCCACGACGAGCCCGGTGACTGCGGCGAGTTGAGGTGCGTGCGTTGGAACTGCTGCGGGTGAGGGCGCGTAACGGTGCCCAAATGTCGCTGGTGATGACGCCTTGCCAGACCAGCGCCCATAACGCCTCTTGCAGGGCAGAGAGATCAACCGATTCGCCGATTTTGTCGCGTATCCGTTGGCTGATTTGTTGTGCAAACCAGGCTCCTCCGTCAGCCAGAACAGCGACTATCGCTTGTTGCAGCGCCGAACGATTCGCCTGATCCGCTTCGGCGGGAGTGAACGATTCTGCAGCATATTCCTGTAGATGCAGTGCCACCAGGCCGTCATCTTCACCCAGTTTTTTTTGCCCCGACCAGATAACCGCACCGGTTGCCAGTAATTCATCGAGCATTTCTGACGAATAGTCGCGTACGCGGGCAGGCAGGATCTGGCTTTCCCAGAGTGAGGCGGGTAAACCGACTCCGGCAAGCTGTTCGATCACCCGCATCACGCCATCTACGCCCTCATAAACGCCTGGCGATGTTGAGGCAAAGAGCGCCGGGCTACCATCGGTGGCGGGTAATACGCCCTGACGTTCCAGCAGCAATCGCGCATAGGTCGTGGCTGCAACGGGACGCGTCGCTTCTCTGGCAGCTTGCAGCGAGCGCAAACGCAGACGACGAAATACTTCATCGCTCACCCAGATGTCTTGTTGCAGATTCATCACCAGACCCTGTTCACGCAGTTGCTGAAGCTGCTCTTCGACAATGGCAATACCGAGACTAAACTCATGAGCCAGTTGTTCAGCCGTGACCAGAGCATGAGCCCGGAGATAGCGCAGAAAGAGGTCGCGAAGCGGGTAACTGACTCTATGTAAATAAATCTCTGGCAATGACTCTGGTAGTCGTACGCCGAGGGCATCACGCAGCCTGGCGGCATCATCCATACAGGCAAGACGCTCCTGTCCGCTAATCATCGCCGGGAAGATTCGTTTTACTGCAAGAAGATTTTCCAGATACGACGCAACCTCTTCACTGCTGCCTGTATGCCGTTGCGCCAGGTCTTCAACGGTCATTGGCCCCAGTTCGCGCAGCAGGTCGAACAATCCTTCTTCACCTTTCGCTCTTCTGCCAGGAGCCAGTCGTTGCAACTCTTCTTCCACCTGGCGAATGACCTGCGGGTCGAGTAATTCCCCCGGATCGACCTGTCCGAGTAGATTGCGCAGTAACTCGCTGTCCAGCGACAGTACGGATGCCCGGCGCTCTGCCAGCGGGGCGTCGCTCTGGTACATAAATTCCGCGACATAGCCGAACAATAAACTGGTGGCGAAAGGCGAGGGCGTAGTAGTCGTTACATCGGATATTTGAATTTCGCCACCGTTCAGGCGAAGCATCAAACGTTCCAGTGCGGGAAGATCATAAACATCTTGCAGACATTCGCGTAGGGTTTCGAGAATGACCGGAAAATCCGGATATCCCTGAGCGATTTCCAGCAACTGACTGGCGCGCAGCCGTTGTTGCCAAAGCGGGGTGCGATGGCCCGGCGTGCGGCCCGGCATTAATAATGCCCGCGCGGCGCATTCGCGAAAACGGGCGGCGAAAAGTGCCGAACTGCCTACCGCCTCGCGGACAATTTGCAGCAACTTTTCTGGTTCAAACAAAAAAATCGCGGCATCGGGCAATTTACCATCGGTGTCAGGAATACGTGCAACAATGCCGTCATCACTGGCGACCACCGACGCGTCAGCGCCCCATAGGGCATGTATTCGCCCGGCAATCGCCAGCGCCCAGGGTTCATGCACCCGTCTTCCATAGGGAGAGTGCAAAATAATACGCCAGTCACCAATTTCATCACGGCACCGTTCGAGGACCAGATGGCGACTCCCCGGAACGATGCCCGTCGCGTTGCGCTGCTCCTCAATCAACCCCTGAATATTGGCGATCGTATTTTCTTCTGCCAGCCACGGGGGAATAGTCCCGGAAAAGAACGCGCCATCCGCCAGCAAATGAAGAAAATCGCCGATCATCTCGCCTAATTCAGCCGGACGTCCGTTACCTTCACCACGCCAGAAGGGGAGCCGGGCAGAACGACCCGGAGCAGGAGTCACAATCACCTGATCGCGGGTGATTTGCTGGATCCGCCATGAGGTAGCGCCGAGAGTGATAATGTCGTTCACCCGCGACTCATATACCATCTCCTCATCCAGTTCACCCACCCGCCGCGAACCGGCCTTTTCTTCACCTTCGGGTAATAACACGCTATACATGCCACGATCCGGAATGGTGCCGCCGCTGGTAACCGCCAACAATTGAGCGCCAGGTCGGGCGGTCAATATCCCGGTCTCCCTGTTCCAGACCAGTTTGGGGCGAAAAGCAGAAAAATCGCCAGAGGGATAGCGCCCGGAAAGCATATCCAGCGTGGCGTCAAAAACACGTCTTGGCAGATCTTTCCACGGTGCGGCACGGCGTACGCGGGAGTACCATTCGTCTACCTGTAATGCATCCATCGCCGCGGCGGCAACGGTTTGCTGCGCAAGGACGTCGAGAGGATTATGCGGTGGTGTCAGGTTTTCCAGCCTGCCTGCGAACATACACTCTACAATGACTGTGGAATCGACTAAATCACGCCGGGTACGGGGGAAAAACAGCCCTTTAGATACACCGCCAACCTGATGTCCGGCGCGACCAATGCGTTGTAACCCACTGGCAACAGAAAGCGGCGTTGCCACCTGAATCACCAGATCCACCGCGCCCATATCAATCCCCAGTTCAAGACTGGAGGTTGCGACCACGCAGCGTAATTCACCCGATTTCAGCGCCTGTTCGGTGATTGCTCGTTGTTCTTTAGAGACGGAGCCGTGGTGTGAGCGGGCAATAAAAACGTCGCTACTTTGTACACGGTTAGAGGTTGCGCCGGAGGTCGACTCGAAATGGGCCGCATCAACGGCGATAGACGGGGAACGCTGTAAGCGTGCGGCGTAAAGCTCATTTAATCGTGCCGTCAGTTTTTCCGCCAGCCCCCGCGAATTAGTAAAGACAATGGTCGAGCGATGGCGCAACACTTCATCAAGGATGCCCGTTTCAATATATGGCCAGATGGAGCCTTCCCGGCCGGCATGGCTGTCTTCGCCAGTGCCGCTGGCGACCGATGAGACATCATCCATATTGGCGACCGGTACGACAATCCGTATCTGCGGATGACGCATTGCGGGCGGGTTGACTACCGTAACCGGGCGATCGCCACCAAGAAATGCTGCCACATCGCTGGCTGAGCGCACAGTGGCAGAAAGGCCAATTCGCTGTGCTGAGGTGTGGAGCAGCGCATCGAGCCGCTCCAGACTTAACGCCAGATGCGCACCACGTTTACTGCCCGCTACCGCGTGGACTTCATCAATAATTACCGTTTCGACGCCGCGTAGCGTTTCGCGCGCGCGGGAGGTCAGCATCAGATAGAGTGATTCGGGTGTGGTGATCAGAATATCCGGCGGATTACGGGTGAGTTTGCTGCGTTCCTGTGCAGGCGTATCGCCAGTACGGATCCCTACGCGAAGATTGACTTCCGTTTCGCCGCGCCGCCGCCGTTCATCGGCAATACCCTTCAACGGGATCTGCAAGTTGCGCTGAACGTCGGTGCCCAGGGCTTTTATCGGTGAAATATAGAGGATGCGTGAGGTTTTACGCTTATGCGCCTCGCGGGTATCTTCGCCGCCTTCGCGGAAGAGCCGATCGAGGGCGTAGAGAAATGCTGCCAGCGTTTTCCCGGAGCCAGTCGGTGCAATCACCAGCGCATGTTCGCCTCGCGCCGCCACATGCCAGGTTTGCGACTGGACAGCGGTCGGCTGTTTAAAGGCGCGAAGAAACCAGTCGCGGGTCGCCGGTGAAAACACGTCCGGCAGGAGCGATGAAGGGTCTGGATTATCTGCCATTAACGCTATTCCCCGTGAATATCATGCAGGATGCGTGGAATAGCCTCACTATAGATGCCTGAATCATTATATGTCATCAGGCATCGACTCGATTACACCTCTTCGGCGGTGGGTAGCGGCCAGCCTCCCAGACGTTTCCAGCGGTTGACGATTTCACAAAACAGCACAGCAGTGCGTTCGGTGTCGTACAGCGCGGAGTGCGCCTGGGTGCTGTCGAAGTCCATGCCAGCGGTCTGGCAAGCCTTTGACAATACGGTTTGTCCGAGTGCCAGCCCGGCCAGTGCAGCAGTGTCAAAAGTGGCGAAAGGGTGGAACGGGTTACGTTTCAGTGAGGCGCGTTCTGCGGCGGCCATCATAAAGCTGTGATCAAAATTGGCGTTGTGCGCCACCATAATGGCGCGGTTACAGCCGCTCGCTTTAATACCTTTACGTACAACTTTAAAAATTTCGTGCAGCGCCTCGTATTCGCTGACCGCGCCGCGATCGGGATCGTTCGGGTCAATGCCGTTGAAGGCGAGGGCCTCTGGCTGCAAATTTGCGCCGACAAATGGTTCGACGTGGAAATGTAATGTGGTGTCCGGCATCAGCCAGCCTTGTTCATCCATTTTCAGGGTGATGGCGGCAATCTCAAGCAGCGCATCGGTTTTGGCATTAAATCCGGCTGTTTCAACATCGATCACAACAGGATAAAAACCACGAAAACGGTCGCACAGACCGGTAAGTTGAGCGTTATCGGACATCTGATTCTCTTAATACGGATAAATTGCAGCGCGCATTATGACAAATATTACTTGTCGATGCAGTAAAGATGCGGGCGCGATGAGTTCACGCCCGGCAGGAGATTAGTTGCCCAGACCGCGACCGGCGTCTTTCTCTTCGATTAACTCAATTTTGTAACCGTCCGGATCTTCCACAAACGCGATAACCGTAGTACCGCCTTTTACCGGACCCGCTTCACGGGTCACGTTACCCCCGTTTTGACGGATTTTTTCGCACGCTTCAGCGGCGTTATCTACGCTAAGCGCGATGTGACCATAAGCAGTGCCGAGTTCGTATTTATCCACGCCCCAGTTGTAGGTCAGTTCAATCACCGCTTCTTCGGTTTCCGGGCCGTAGCCAACAAACGCCAGTGAGTATTTGTATTCCGGGTTTTCGCTGGTACGCAGCAGTTTCATGCCCAGTACTTTGGTATAAAAATCGATGGAGCGTTGCAGATCGCCAACGCGCAGCATGGTATGAAGAAGACGCATCTTTTTATCCTCAAAATGGCTAACAGATTCAAAATGTTGTTTTAGTATAGCGGCGGCTTTGCGCCGCTCGCAATGCTTTCTTGTTCTTCGCTTATCCTACCAAAATGTCCGGTGATGCCGTTTGGGTA
>OGXJ01003014.1_pt1 | contig 10546 bp, 11 predicted proteins | sample 1576231 | NCBI WGS metagenome assembly OGXJ01 (sample SAMEA3541539, study PRJEB24748) | human gut metagenome | biome: human gut; feature: human-associated habitat; material: faeces | place: China | collected 2012
GGTGGCTTCCACCTATGCGCAATATCCTTATACGCTGAAAAAATGTCTGGAGGAATATATGGTGTGACGGATTCACATTATTTAAATGGAAGAAAACTTTGTGAATTAGTAGAAGATGCGATTCTTGGTGGTGTGACGATGATACAAATAAGAGAAAAAGAAATGTCACATGAAGAATTTAAGCAAGAAGCTTTAGAAGTACAACAAGTATGTCAAAAATATCATGTACCTTTATTAATTAATGATGATGTAAAGTTATGTAAAGAAATTGATGCAGATGGTGTTCATATTGGACAAGATGATTTAGATTTAAAAGAAACAAGAAAACTTTTAGGTGAGGATAAAATCATTGGTGTTTCTGCCCATAATATGGAAGAAGCAAAGAACGCTTATGAAGATGGTGCAGATTATTTAGGTGTAGGTGCTATTTTTTCAACACAAACAAAAAATGATGCACAAGATGTTTCGATGAAAACATTAAATGAAATTTGTCAAAAAGTTGATATTCCTGTAGTTGCCATAGGTGGAATCAATCAAGTTAATGTTTTAGAATTTATGGGAATTGATCTTGATGGTGTAGCGATTGTTTCAAGTATCTTTGGAAGTGATGATATCCAAAAAGCAAGTAGCCTATTAAAAGATAAAATTCAAAGAGTTATCTCTAACAAAATGCCAACTTGCCTTACAATTGCAGGTAGTGATAGTAGTGGAGGTGCAGGAATTCAAGCAGATTTAAAAACAATGCTTGCTAATCGTGTTTATGCCATGTCGGTTATTGCAGCACTAACAGCTCAAAATACTACAGGAGTCGATGCTATCTATGATGTCGATGCTTCTTTTGTGGCTAGTCAAATGGATAGTGTGTTTACAGATATTTATCCAATGGCTGTTAAAATTGGAATGGTTTCTCAAAAAGAAGTCATTTTATCTATTAGTGGAAAGTTAAAACAATATCATGCACGTAATATCGTTGTTGATCCTGTGATGGTGGCTACAAGTGGGGCAAAACTTATTAGTGATGAAGCTATTGATACATTAAAAGAAAATCTCTTCCCACTCGCAACGGTTTTAACACCAAATATTCCTGAAGCCGAAGTTTTATCAGGATTAAAAATCAATAATGAAGAAGAAATGTTAACAGCAGCTAAATATATTGGAGATCATTATCATTGTGCAGTATTACTTAAAGGCGGACATCAAATCAATGATGCCAATGATTTACTTTATAAAGAAGGTAATTATCAATGGTTTAAAGGAAAACGTATTAATAACAATAATACTCATGGTACGGGATGTACTTTATCAAGTGCGATTGCTTCTTATTTAGCACGAGGTGAAAATTTGGAAAATGCTGTTAAAAAAGCTAAAGATTATATTTCGGGAGCGCTTGCGGCAATGCTTGATTTAGGACAAGGACAAGGACCAATGGATCATGGTTATGTTTTAGATAAAAAAGATTAGACGAATTGTCTATTTTATAGGTATAATAGTGGCGGGTGATGAAAATGAATTATTATGAAGAAGCCTTGAAATTACATGAAAAACATCAAGGAAAAATACATACGGAATTAAATTGTGAAATTAATACAATGGATGATATGTCTGTTGTTTATACGCCAGGGGTTGCTGAACCTTGTCGTAAGATTGCTGAAAATGAAGAAGATGTTTATCGTTATACAACAAAATCAAATACAATTGCTGTTGTCTCAAATGGAACAGCTGTTTTAGGACTTGGAAATATTGGAGCCAAAGCTTCGATTCCAGTCATGGAAGGAAAAGCTGCTCTATTTAAAAAATTCGGAGATGTCAATGCGGTACCTATTTGTTTAGATACACAAGATAAAGAAGAATTGATTCAAACAGTTAAAAATATTGCACCATGTTTTGGTGGAATCAACTTAGAAGATATTGCTTCTCCAGATTGCTTTGAAATCGAAGAAAGATTAGATCAAATGTTAGATATTCCTGTATTCCATGATGATCAACATGGAACAGCTGTTGTAGTACTTGCTGCATTATATAATGCTTTAAGAGTAACTAAAAAAGATATCAAAGATATTACAGTTGTTTTAAATGGACCAGGAGCTGCAGGAACAGCTATTATTAAAATGATGCATACAGCCGGTGTTGGTAAAATTATTGCAGTGGATGAATTTGGGATTTTATATAAAGATAGACAAGAAGGACTTATTCCTCATAAGCGTGCTTTATGTGATATTACTAATCCTGATAATATGCAAGGTACATTAGCTGATGCATTAAAAGGTGCAGATGTTTTTGTAGGTGTTTCTAAACCAAATCTAGTAACTGATGAAATGGTTCATTCAATGAACAATGATCCAATTATCTTTGCAATGGCAAATCCTGAACCAGAAATTACTTATCAAAAAGCCAAAGCAGCAGGAGCAAGAGTTGTTGGAACAGGTCGTTCAGATTATCCAAATCAAATTAATAATGTTTTAGCTTTCCCTGGTATTTTTAAAGGAGCATTAGAAGCAAGAGTTCCTTCAATTACACCAGAAATGAAAGTAGCTGTGGCTAAAGCTATTGCAGATACAATCAGTGATGAAGATTTAAATGAAGAAAATATCATGCCAAAAATCTTCAATAAAGATGTGACAGCAGCTGTTGCTGATGCAATTAAACAATTTGCTAAATAAAAAAGATATTAACAAAATAAATGACCCTACCTATTTGGTAGGGCTATTTCATATAATTATATTATCATAGTTAAAGTGAAAGAAATCGATGATAAATATGGGTAGAGAGAATAGGGTGAAAATAATCAGTGAAAATAATTGAGATAAAAGATAGAAATGATGAACTATTAAATACACTGTAAATGTTTGGGAAGATTCTGTAAAAGCCACACATACATTTTTAAATGAACAAGAAATTGAACATATTAAAGAATATGGTCCAATGACATCAAAGAATGTTGAACATTTGATGGTTGTAGATAATGATGAAGCTGTGGGATTTATGGAAATTGAAAATCATAAATTAGAGATGTTGTTTATAGCTTCTAACCAAAGAGGAAAAGGGCTAGGTAAAGCTTTACTACAATATGGTATGAAGAATTATGATGTTTGTGAATTAACGGTAAATGAGCAAAATCCACAGGCTATTGGTTTTTATGAAGTAATGGGATTTAAAACATACAAGAAAACAGAATTAGATGAAGCAGGAAACCCTTATCCGCTGTTATATATGAAATTAGATAGATAAGATTTTATAGAATTGTTTAAAAAATTAATTATAATGAATATGAAAAAAGAACAACAAACGGTTCACCTTGGATTTTAATAGTATGAAATAACTACCACACACTTTGCTAGAAACAGGAGGTAGTTATTTTTGTTATATATAGAAGTAATTTTACAATGATATCTATTACTGACATGCTTAATGCAAGTGTCCATACTAAATAATATATAACAAAAATGATTCTATTATGATAGAATGATACAAGGAGGTACATAGTATGGAAGTTATGCTTATTGTTGGGTTATTTGCTTCATCTGCGCTTTCCTTAAATTTTATTGTTAATCAAAAATATAAATTAGCAGGATCAATGAATATTATTAACTTATGTTTAGTGGTAGCGACAGCTTATCAATTTGATCAAGTAAAGAATATTGTTTGGTTATTTGGAATTGCGGCAGGAGTTGTACTTGTTTATTTTGTAGTAAGATTTCTTTTAAAGAAGAAGAAAAAAGAAAAACAACAATCTATTGAAAATAAGGTTGTTGATGTAGACGTTGTAGATAAGGAGAATTAGAGAATGGAAAAAGTATTAATTGAAATTGAAATGGAAAATGGAGATGTGATGAAAGGAGAACTTTATCCTGAAGTTGCACCAATTACAGTAGAAAACTTTTTAAAATTAATTGATGAAGATTTTTTTGCAGGATTGATTTTCCATAGAGTTATCCCAGGATTTATGATTCAAGGTGGGGGATATACAAAAGATTTTAAAGAAAAACATTGTGATTCTATTAAAGGTGAATTTAAAAGCAATGGTGTTAACAATGAATTAAAACATACAGAAGGTGTTTTATCTATGGCTAGAACAATGATCAAAGATTCAGCATCTTCACAATTCTTTATTATGCATAAACCAGCACCACATTTAGATGGTGAATATGCTGCATTTGGTAAAATTACTGAAGGTTTAGATATTGTAGATCAAATTGCCAATGTCCCTACAAACTTCCAAGATTGTCCAACAACACCAGTTGTGATCAAAACAATTAGAAGAGCGTAATTGTATGAAAGTAATGTTTATATCAGATATTCATGGTTCTTATTATTGGGCAAATAGGGCCATTGAAAAATATCATGAAGAAAAAGCGGATAAACTTATTATTTTAGGGGATATTTTATATCATGGACCACGTAATGATTTACCTAAGGATTATAATTGTAAGAAGGTTATTGCTTTATTAAATCCTTTAAAGAAGGATATTATTGCAGTTAGAGGAAATTGTGATAGTGAAGTTGATCAAATGGTTTTAGATTTCCCTATGCGTAGTGACTATGCTTTGATGGATGTTGATCAACATCATTTCTTTATGACACATGGACATTTATTTAATGAAGATCAACTTCCTTTATTAAATGAAAATGATATTTTGATTTATGGACATTTTCATAAACCACTTGCTAAAAAAGAAAACGGTATTTATATTTTAAATCCGTCTTCGATTTCTTTACCTAAAGAAGGTACGAATAGTTATGGTATTTATGAAAATGACTGTTTTACAATTAAAACATTTGATAATGAAATTGTAAAACAAATACAATTAGATTAATGAAAGAATCGTTTGATAGATAATATCAAGCGATTTTTTTAATGTGTGCCGGGCATGGCACTAATTCAGTTGGAGATAAACCAACCACAGGTATTTACCGCCAAGTGTAATGAACCACAAGTCGTTGTCAGTGATGGCAAGGATGGAGGAAGTGGTGTAGTGATTCTTTTGAGCGTACGAACAGAAACTTGATATAAGGCTAAATGGTGGATGAGATTGCATCACAAATCGAAGTCCAAAAGGTAAACGTAAAACCAAGACAGTAAATCAAGACGTTGTAAAAGAAAGAGGATTAGTGAATTACCCCGGGAGGTCTTGTGAACAACGAATTCCAGTAAACTTTAAAAACAGTAATGGTACCGTTGGTCGAAAAGGTTTGTCACAAAAAGTCAGCTGAGATCGTAGTAGGTAGGACACACAATACTGAAGGACCTAATGTTTATATGATGTTTACTCATCATAAGCAATGTTTGAACAGTTCGACATCGAGAATGGTCTCATAATTGGAAATCGTAATTCCATGGAGATGAAGGTAGAGGGAATGGTTTCAAATATATTTACGAGTGAAGGGAGAAACAACATGAGATTAATTGAAGTGATATTAGATGATAAAAATCTAAATGAAGCAGTCAAGAGGGTCAAGCGTAATAAGGGTGTAGCGGGAGTTGGTAAAATGACCGTTTATGAAATTGATACGTATTTTCAAAACAATAAAGAAAGAATCAAAAAGGAAATATTGGAAAAGAAATATAGACCTCAACCAATTGCAACAGGTGAATTAAAATTACCAATTAGTGGTTATGTGCATATGATGAAAGCTTTTGAAAGAATGGTTTGTGAAGCAGCGGTTACTGGAAATAGAGATTTAGCTGTAACAGCTTTAAATATGGATCTGTTATGTCAAATTGATCATGATGCTAATATTGTTATTGATGAACTTATTGAAGCGCATAAAGACTATTTACCACAGTTTAAACAATCTTAGGATTGTTTTTTCTTTTACACAAAAATAATCTTCTTGTTAAAAAGTCCGTGCAAATTAATTAAAAGTATGGTATTTTTAGATATGGTAGGAGGGATAGTCTATGGTTAAATATATTGATATCGCAGATGATATTAGAAGTAAAATATTTGATAAGAAATATACATATGGACAAAAACTCCCTTATGAATATGTATTATGTGTTGCATACCATTGTAATAAAGAAACAATGAAAAAAGCATTAGATATATTAGTCAAAGAAGGTTTAATTGTAAGAAGAAGAGGAGCAGGTACTTTTGTTAAAGATTATGATGCTTCTTCAGAAGATGCCACACAACTTAAACAATCAGGATTAGGCTTAACACGAAAATTAGATGGAAAAGTGGATTTAAAAAGTGAAATTATCGAGTTTTCTGTTATTCCTAGCGATGAACATATATCTAAAAAATTACAAATAGAAGAGGGATCCTTTGTCTATCATATTATTAGAAAAAGAGTAGTGGATGATTTGCCGTATTGTCTAGAGATTACATATATGCCCATCTCAATTATTCCAAATCTAAAATTGGAACATTTAAAAGGCTCGATTTATCAGTATATAGAAAAAGAGTTAAAATTAAAGATTCAAAGTTCTCATAAAACAATTCGTGCACATTTATCAAGTCCACTGGAACAAGAACAATTAGGATTAAAAGAATATGAACCTTATATTGAGGTAGAACAGACAGCTTATTTAAGTAGTGGGATTATCTTTGAATATTCATTTACAAGGTATCATTACAATAAATTCGAACTTCAAACTGTTACTGTTCAATAGTGAAAAACACATCAAAAACGCTATTAAAATGATAGCGTTTTCTTTTTTTTACAAAAAAATTCAAGAAAAATACCGGCTTTTTAAACCTTGAAAAATCCTTATTTTATGCGGATTTTTTAAAAAAATATGTTTTTTAAAATTAAAAGTATGGTACTTTTAATTTAAAAAACCATTGACTTTTATTTGCATAATAGATTATACTATTAGTGTCAAAAAAATATTTAAGGGAGGAAAAATTTATGGACAAAATGGCGGATGTCTTAGGTCGCGCTGGTGCATGGTGCGGTCAAAACAAATATTTATCTGCAATCAAAAATGCGTTCCAAAACTTCATGCCTTTAACTATTGCTGGGGCAATTGGGGTTTTATGGTGTAACGTATTAGTTAACGAAACTACTGGGTTAGGTATGTTCTTCAAACCAATCATGGCTTTAGATTTCTTAAATCCAGCATTCCAAGCCGTTAACTTCTGTACTATCAGCTGTATCACAGTTGGTATCACTCTTGGTATCGCCCAAGAAATCGGTATTTGGAACATGGGAGCTGAAAAAGCTGGTTATATTCCAGGTTTAGTAGGTTTAGCTGCATGGTTATCAGTTACAAACACTTCACACATGGTAGACGGAGCTAAAGAAGCTTTCACTGGTATTGCTGGTAACGAATTAGGAGCTACTGGTTTATTCACTGGTATGATCATTGGTGTATTATCTGTAGAATTATTCTGCTTCTTCGAAAAACAAGATGCATTAAAAATTAAAATGCCAGAACAAGTTCCACCAGGAGTTGCTCGTGCATTCGAAGTTTTAGTACCAGCTACTATTACTTTAATCATCACTGCTTGTATTGGATCAGCATGTTATAACTTAACTGGTTTATACTTAAATGATGTTATCAAAAATGGTATCCAAGGTCCTTTAGGAGCTGTAGGTGCTACAATCCCAGGTGTTATGATTATCTATTTAGTAATCATGTTATTCTGGTTAGTAGGTATTCATGGTAATAACATGTTATCTGCAGTAAAAGAAGCATTATTTACTCCATTAGCGCTTGAAAACGTTGAAGCTTTCAATAAACATCAAACTCCAAAAAATATCATCAACATGTATGCATTACAAATGTGGGGTGAATTTGGTGGTTCAGGTGTTACTATCGGTTTAGTAATTGCAATCATGATCTTTGGTAAACGTGAAGATAATAAAGCAATCGCTACATTATCATTAGTTCCAGGTTTATTCAACATCAATGAAACAGTTACATTTGGTATTCCAATGGTATTAAACCCAATCTTAGGTATTCCATTCGTAGTTGCTCCATTAATCACAATCATTATTGGTTATGTATTAACAGTTATCGGATTCTGTCCAGTTGCATGTTTAACAGTACCTTGGACATGTCCACCAATCGTATTTGGTTTCTTAGCATGTGGTGCTAACGTAATGGGTGCAGTAACTCAAGCAATCTTAATTGTTGTTTCAACAGTTATCTATGTACCATTCTTAATCTCTTACGAAAAATATCAAAACAAACAAGCTGCAGAAGCTTAATATTGATAAATTAAATAAGATAATGAATAAGGGCGGGATTCCCCGTCCCTTATTTTTTAAAAAAATATTTAATGAATATGAGTTGACTTTATTAAAGAAAATTGATATTTATTAAATATTGAAAGTATAGAATTAAAGAGGGGTTTTTATGGAATCAAAAAAAGTCGAATCAAATGCGGAATTAACACCATTTGAAAAAGAATTTAAAGTTCAATTAAATTTACCTGCTGCATACTTTAGTATATTTTATGCAATCTATGTGGTGTATATGATTGTTTCGGGTAATTTTAGTGATTTACCTGCGGTTGTTGTATTAGGTGTCATTGCTATTGGGTATTTATTTGGATATAGACCTTATAAATATGTTGTAAAAAGAAGAACTTTAGAAATTCATAGAAGAATTGGAAAAACAAAAGAAATTAACTTAATGAACTGTGAAACAATTACAGATCCAATCGCTAAAATGACAAAGATCATTACAAATGCACATTCATATGAAATCTATATGGATGATGGAACTCGTCAAACAGTTGCTCCAAAAGATCAAATGGGATTTGTGGATGCTGTTGTTCATTCAAATAAGAGAATTCACTGTCAAGTTGAAGAATATAACCAAACTCATCGTAAATGGGAAAAGAAAAGAAGAAAAGAAGAAAAGAAAGCTAAAAGAACTGCTGCTCAATAAGAAGCAGCTTTTTTTTGTATAAAATAAATAAAAAATTATTAAAATGATAAAAACTTTGTAATAGTTGTTGACAACCTATATTTTCGTTTGTATAATGACATCATATAAATGATAATTTATATACTAAATAAGGGGGATACAAAGATGGAATTTAACAAGTTAGTTGAAGATTATGGATGCCTAGCTTTTACTGATGATGTTATGAAGGAAAGAATTCCTAAATCAACATATAAAGCATTCCATGAATCGCTTGATAAAGGCGAAGAATTATCAAAAGAATGTGCAACTGTTATTGCGAATGCAATGAAAATTTGGGCAGTTGAACATGGAGCTACACATTTTACTCACTGGTTTACACCAATGACAGGATTAACTGCAGAAAAGCATGATGCTTTCTTAGAACCAGATGGGTCAAAAGCTGTTTTAGAATTTAGTGGGAAAACATTAAGAAAAGGAGAACCTGATGCTTCTTCATTTCCATCAGGTGGTTTAAGAGCTACTTTCGAAGCAAGAGGATATACAGCATGGGATTGTACATCACCTGCATTCGTTAAAGATGGAACATTATATATTCCAACGTTATTCTGTTCATATACTGGGGAAGCATTAGATAAGAAAACACCTTTACTTAGATCATGTGATGCATTAAGTAAAGCAGCTTGTCGTTTGTTACCTTTAATTGGGGTTGAAGGGGTAACTAAAGTTTCTGCTTCAGTAGGGGCTGAACAAGAATATTTCTTAGTTGATGATAAATATTATCAAGAACGTATGGATTTAAAATTAACTGGTAGAACTTTATTTGGAGCTATGGCACCAAAAGGACAAGAATTAGAAGATCATTACTTCGGTTCTTTAAAACGTAAAGTTGCGGCTTTCATGAAAGATTTAGATGCTGAATTATGGAAATACGGGATTCCATCTAAAACAAAACATAACGAAGTTGCACCTGCACAACATGAAGTTGCTTGTGTTTATGCAAAAGTAAATATTACGACAGATAACAACCATTTATTAATGCAAATTGCTCAAGATATCGCTAAAAAACATGGTTTACGTTGTTTATTACATGAAAAACCATTTGCTGGAGTTAATGGTTCTGGTAAACATGATAACTGGTCAGTCATTACAAATACAGGTATTAACTTATTTAATCCAGGAATCTTATCGTATAATTTATCTAATAAATATGCTAATGGTGCCCAGCTGATACTGTTTGATGTCGGGAATGATACTCCTGGCAATCCGAATGCTTCTTCTACAACTGGCTGTGTCCAATCTGCAAGTTTAAATGTAACGATTGCACAAACAGCCCCGCAAATCAATCCAATAATCGCACTTCCTGATGCATAATAACAAATTGCTGCACAGAAAATGAAATGGTTATAACTCCAAAAATCAACCATAACACAATTCGTCAACTTAAGCACTAACATTAAAATATTTAATCCTAATACTACAAATACGACAACTGCAGCCATTGGATACGCCCATGTTGCAGCTGCACGTGCTGGCCATCCTACGTCCATGATGTCTGTATGTAATCCAAATGCTTTTACCATATTCTGTACACTTGGTCCAACCTGTGCGATAAATGCATTAATTACTAAATTAACCCCACAGAATCCAACTCCTGTTGTAATACAGCATTTGATCAATTTACTGATCTGTACTCTCAGACAAATACCAATAACAAACATGATGATC
>OGXJ01003017.1_pt1 | contig 10537 bp, 7 predicted proteins | sample 1576231 | NCBI WGS metagenome assembly OGXJ01 (sample SAMEA3541539, study PRJEB24748) | human gut metagenome | biome: human gut; feature: human-associated habitat; material: faeces | place: China | collected 2012
GGTTCTTTATTTGGTATGGGCTTTTCCGTGCGATGTCAGGGCTTCTTCATGCCGATACGGAGAGTAAGCTGGTAAAGCGACGGTATGAGAACGCATAGCGCGCAAACCATGAATATGGCAATCTTATGGGTGTCTCCTCCGCACAGCTCGCTTATTGTCATGTTGTATGTGCCTGGCATCAGCGTCGTCATAACGAACACTACAGTGTTGTTTGTCCAGTGGAATGCGATGCCGGGAAGTACGCTTCCTGTGCGGTAATACATCCATCCGAGCAGCAATCCTGTGATTGTCGCGTTAAGACCTTGTGCCGCGTTGCCGTGCACTATTCCGAAAAGGACAGCCGATATGAATATCGCAATCCAGTGCATGCGCCTGTCAAATATCTTCAGCAGGCTTCGCAGGATGGCTCCTCTGAACACTATCTCTTCCGCAACCGGTGCTATTATGCCTATCGTGATGTATCCGAGGTCGTGGTTTATCATGTTGGCGTACATCTGTACCTGCTCGTTGCTTATGCGCAGATTTAGTGTCTCAAGAACGAACGACGCCACAGGCATCATTCCGATTGCCGTTGTCACTGTCCAGAAAAAGACACTCCACTGCCGCGTGTTGAAGTAGTCGCGCGACAGGACTGCCCATCGTCTCCATACGAACAAGGCTATGGTGATTGCGCTTGAAGCCAGTGAGCTCAGCACAAGTGCCGTCGCGTTGGCAGCCAGATTGTCGACTATCAGTCCAGCGCACTGCATCACGGCGAACTGTATTATTACGAACGCCACGAAGCACAAGGCAGCCTGCATGGTCTGTTCAATATTTGTCTTCATTCCTCTTTATCCTTGCTGAATTGTTGTTCCACCAGTTTTCTGTCCATGCGCAGCTGTTCCTGGAGCTGTGCAAGGCTGTCGAACTTCTGCTCCCCTCGTATTCTGTGGATGAAAGAAACGAGCATCAGCTTGCCGTAGATGTTGTCGCTGAAGTTGAAAATGTTGGTTTCCAGCGACACGTCCATGCCTCCGAATGTCGGTCTTGTGCCGATGTTCATCATCGCCGGGCGCATTGCCATGCTCTGCTCTATGCGTGCCGTGACGGCATAGGCACCTTTTGCTGGTATCATCTGGCATACGGTGGCAGGGTCGATGTTGGCTGTTGGGAATCCCAGCTTGCGCCCTTCCTGGAAACCTTTTCTCACTGTTCCCGATATGGTGTAGGGATATCCGAGGCACTTTTCAGCCATTTCCACCTCACCGTCCTGTAGGAATCTCCTGATGACAGACGAGCTTACGTTGTATCCGTAGAGCGTGAAAGCATTGGCATGAATCACTTCCATTCCCGCCTCCTTGCCATATCTGACATAATCGGCGAATCCTTCCGCCCGTCCATGTCCGAACCGGTTGTCATAGCCGATGATGAGTTTGCGCACGTTGAGTCTCTCTTTCAGTATGCGGGTGATGAATTCTTCCGCGCTCAAAGAAGCCATTTCCATGTCGAAATGCAGCACCACGGCGTTGTCGATGCCTGTCTTTGACAGCATGAGCAGTTTAGAGTCAGGTGTGGACAGCAGCTGCGGGATGTAGTCGCTCTGCAGCACCTGCCTCGGATGGCGGTCGAAGGTGATGACTGTCGATTCCATTCCTGTAGCCTTAGCCTCGTCGGTCACCTGCCTGATGAGGTACTGGTGACCCCGGTGCACACCGTCGAAGAAGCCGATGGTTGCCACGCATGGCTGCATGGGCTGCATGTCCTTTCCTAGATGTATTGTCTTCATTTCAGTATGTTTGCGCTCCGCACACGTGTGCGGATGCCGTGTTATCGTATTCTTTTTGCCGTCAGACGTTTCACGCCTCTTATTATCTCTCCTATCCACAGCACGACAGACGTTCCGGCTATTATGCACAGCCATTCTTCGGCGGAGAGCGGTTCGGTGCGGAACATCTTGCCTCCGAAGGTCACGATGAGCCATTGTCCCGCGAGGATGATGCACAGTGTGAGCAGCAGTCCCGGGTCTTTCAGCAGCTCGTTGAATGCCGAGTGGTTTGTGCCGAGCGTCTTAGCGTTGAACAGGTTCCACCACTGTATCATCACGAACGCCGTGAAGAATATTGTGAGAGCCTTCACACTGATTGCTCCGGACACCGAACAGCAACGCTCGCAGTATATGAGCATGCCTAGCATCACGAGGAAGAAGAGCACTCCCATGGTCAGTATGCCGTACGCCATCTTGCTGTTTATGATGAAGTCGTTCTGATTGCGGGGCTTGTCTTTCATCACTTCGTGCGACGGAGGGAGCGATGCCAGCGCCATGGCAGCGAACGTATCCATTATCAGGTTCACCCATAATATCTGCGTGACGGTGAGCGGCAGCTCGGTGCCTATTATAGAGCCTCCGAGCACGAGCAGCAGTGCCGTGACGTTGACGATGAGCTGGAAGAAGATGAAACGCTGTATGTTGCGGTAGAGCGAGCGTCCCCACATCACCGCCTTCACTATGCTCTGGAACGAGTCGTCTATCAGAGTGATGTCGCTGGCGTTCTTCGCGACGCTCGTGCCCGAGCCGAGCGACAGTCCCACATGGGCGTGGTTGAGTGCCGGCGCGTCGTTTGTCCCGTCTCCGGTCACAGCCACCACCTCGCCGTGTTTCTGCAGAAGCTGCACCAGTCTCTGCTTGTCTGTCGGCCGTGCGCGGCTCATCACCTTGAGCGACTCCACCCGTCTGTAAGCCTCCTCGTCGCTCAGTGCGGCGAAGTCAGGTCCCGTTATCTGGTCGGTCGCGGGCGTATCGTCTTTCCATATGCCTATCTGTCGTGCTATCTCCACGGCTGTCGCCGACGTGTCTCCGGTGACAATCTTCACCTGAATGCCCGCCGAGTGACATTCGCCCACAGCATCCGGCACGTCCGTTCTCAGCGGATCGCTTATCGCCGCCACCGCCTGCAGCGTCAGTCCTTCAACGTTCATCGCGTCAGTCTGCCTGCATGCGAACGCCAGAGTGCGCATTGCCTTGTTCTGATAGGCGCGCAGCTGTGCGGTGATTCTGGCTTTCTCGTCGTCCGTGATGTTGCAGAAGCCCATCACAATCTCCGGCGCGCCCTTCACGAAGAGCCAGTCCTTGCCGTCCACCTGTGCCACTGTCGCCATGTATTTCCTTTCCGTAGAGAAGGGCAGACGGTCTTTTATCTCAGCCGTCCGGCGCATCTCAGCATAGTCTGTGCCCTTGTCTCTCAGCCTGAGCAGCAGAGCCACCTCCGTCGGATTGCCTATTCCCTTGCCTTCGTTGTCGATGTTGGCTGTGGTGTTGAGCGCGATGGCACTTGCCATCAGCTCCTCGTGAGCCGTCACCACCATGTCTGCCACCTGCATGCGGTTCTGCGTCAGTGTGCCCGTCTTGTCGGTGCATATCACTGTCGCCGCACCCATTGTCTCGCAGGCATGCAGCTTCCTCACGAGATTGTTGCTCTTGAGCATCCGTCGCATGTTGAGAGCCAGAGCCAGAGTGACCGCCATCGGCAGACCCTCGGGCACTGCCATGACGATGAGAGTGACAGCCATCATGAAGTAGTTGAGCGTCACCTCCGCCATCTTCAGATAGTCGGTGCCCTGCCACAGAGGATTTGTCATTATGTCGTGAGTGAGGAATATGACGAACGCCGACACCGAGACGCCCGTTCCTATCTTGCTTATGAGCTTCGCGAGCTTGCCGAGCTGTATGTTGAGCGGAGTCTTCACAGCCGTCATCTCCGTAGCCTTGCGCGCCACCTTTCCTATCTCCGTGCTGTCGCCGACGGCGGTCACCACTGCGACACCGTTGCCGTTCATCACCATTGTGGAGCGCAGCACCGTGTCAGACGGATAGGTCGCCTCCTTGTCGGAGGGTGTCTCATCGGTCACGACGTGCTTGCTTATTATAGGCTCGCCCGTAAGCGACGACTCGTCTATCTGAAGGTCGGTTGACGCGATGAGTCTTCCGTCTGCCGGAATCTCGTCTCCCACCTCAATGATGATGACGTCTCCCACCACAACATCCTTGCGCGGAATCTCCGTCACCGTGCCGTTGCGCCTCACCTTCACGGGCGATTCCTCACCCAGAGCCGTGAGAACGTCGAACTTCTTTGCGGCGTCGCGCTCGAAATAGAATCCTATTGTCGTCGCAAGGATTATGGCGAGCACTATTCCGATTGTCTCGATGAAGTCCTTGTGGAAGAACGCCAGGGCGAGCGAAGCCACTGCCGCCACGAGCAGGATTCTGATTATCGGGTCGTTGTATTTTTCCAGATAAAGCCTAAGCAACGATGTTCGCTTTGGCGGTGTGAGCAGGTTTTCGCCGTGTTCTCTCCGGCTTTGTTCCACTTGCTGGTCGTTCAGACCATACGAAAGGTTTTTCTCTTTTTCTTTGTCCATATGTGTTAAAAAGTGAGCTTGTCGCATTCTGATGTCGTGGCGGGACGCTTCCGACGCATTTCAGATATATAAACATTATATATATCTTATGCAATGATATTGAAAGGTGAGTGCAACATCAAGTCGGGAAAACGTAGTTTTACCGGTCTTGATACTGCCGAACCGCATCATATCTTATGCAATGATAATGCCAACGAGTGCAATAAGAGCTTGCTCTTGTATTGCCGAGTGCCGCTTATCTTATGCAAAGATACTGCAAAAGAGGTGCGCCACAAAAGAATTTTATTTATTTTTAAGATGTAGTCAGTCTTGTTATGACATGCTCCGGATGAGTTATGGCGTCACAGCGTGAACATGGATGCTTTATACAGCAAAGCATGATGCGCGTCTGTCACCATTGTCTGAAAAGCTCCACACCGAACCGGAAGCCGATGCCGTCGAACTTTCCGTTCTTCTGCGACACGAATATGCCCGTGGAGAACAGGCGTGTGGCGAAGCCGTATCCGTACTCCATGTAAGGGTGGAGGTCCTTCACCGTAAGAGCGTTGACATATATGCGTTCCTTCTCCATGAAACGCCCAGCCCACGGTATCCACGCCAGTATCATCAGAGGCGACTCATACGTGATGTTAGCCCTCACGTAGTATTGCGACGAGTTATACCAGTTTGAGTTGAGAAGCTCGAAGTCGCACGCCCAGTCGTCATACCATCCGCCCGGCAGGTTGTTCTCGTGGAAGTTGCTGTAGTCAAGGAAGAAGCGGTCCTCTCCGCGGTGCGAGTAGAATCCCGCGCCTGCTCTCATCTGCAGGGACTGCAATGCCGAGATGTTCCATATGTACTGTCCGTCCGCCTCATACCGCTCATACTCCATGCTTGCGCCCAGCAGTCCCTTTATGCTCCGTTCGTAGTTGAGTGTCAGCACGGGTCCTCCGAACCCCATGGGGCGGTATTCCACCTCCACCACCGGTGCCGCCGAGGTGTATGTCGAGGGCATGCCGAGCCTGTCGTAAGCCTTCTTGTGCAGAGCCGAACGTCGGTGAGCAGACAGTCCTGCCATCATGCTCAGCTTGCGTGAGAGGTCGTAGTGACCCACGAGCCGCATGTTGAAGTCGTTGAAATAGGTCATGTCCTTCAGTCCGGCGGCTATGGAGTCACCGAACATGTTGTTCACTGTCTTGAGCACTCTTGTGTTTGATATGCGGTTTCCGTTGCCCACTTTCAGCTGTATGTATCCGTTTCTGCCACGGTCGAAATAGTAGTTCAGCGGCAGGTCGAAGTAGAACCTTTTCTGCTTGAACGAGTATCCCGCCTTGAACCTTGCCGATATCAGATGGTTGGAAGAGAAGTAATAGTTGGCTCGCAGGTCGAACTTATACACCAGTCCTTTCCTTCCGCTGTACCCGAGATAGAGCGGGTTGAGCAGCGGACTGACGCGGAAGTGTCCCTGCCTGTTGTTGCCGAAGTCAGACTTTATGCGCCCGAAGAGGTGCTCGCCCACGTTGTCCCACAGCTTCTCGGTGAGTGTACGCTTCTTCCGGCGCGACGCCGTGTCGGCGGCTGCGGCTGCTTTCCCGCTCTCATACTCGTTGAAGAGGCGCAGCTCGTGAGGCGACAGCTCTTCGGGACGTATGCGGTTGAGCATCGCCGTGTCGCCCTTTCCGGCTACCGTGTCGGTGATGAGCCTCGGCAGTCCGTGCATAGACGTATAGTCGACAGAAATGTCGTTGCCGAGGAATCTGAACCTCGCCGTCAGTCCGCATCTCTCAGGTATGAGCGTGCGCACGCCGTGCTCGCCCATCTGTATGTCCATGTGGAACTTCACCATGTCGTACTCTCCCTCCACATACATCGCCAGTATGCGTCCTGCCGCGGGGTCTACGGTAGCCGAGCCTTTCACCAGCCGCGTGTTGTCGAGCTTGGGGCTGAACTCTATGCGTGCCGTTCCGTCCTTCCTGCGGCTCACGCGGTAGCGGTAGTAACGCCTGTTGCGACGGTAGAATGGTGACAGGATGTTGTTGTCGATGAGCAGTTCTCCGTAGACGTCGGGCATGAGATATTTGAGCACCGTGGGCATTATCGTCTTGCTGCGCGGTATGGTGGAGCGCGAGAGAATGGTCTTCACGTCCATGTCGTCCATGCTTCTGAACACCATTCTGGAGTAGCTCTCGCCCACATACTCGCGTTTTCCGCCGTGCGCCACGGCATACATCGACGGTATAGCCATGAGTATCGCGTTGCGGCGGCGGGTCCTTATGCCGAACTTCATGTACGAATAGAGCTCGGCAGGAGCCATGCGCACCGAGTCCATTGCCGCGGCGTAGGCGAACACGCGCTTCATCAGCAGCGCGTCGTCTTTCTGTGATGCCATTGCCGGGCGTGGCGCGAGGCACAGCATTAAAAGCGTTATGATATAGCCCCGGACTGTGTCCATTGGTGTTGATGTTAATGAAAACGGGTGGAAAGAGAGTTTTTCCCAGTTATCCGAGCACCGTTTTCATTTTACAAAAGTAATGCAATAATTTGATAAAAACGGAAAATCCGCAGATAAAAATATATCTGCGGATTCGCTCTTCGTGGGCCAACCAGGGCTTGAACCTGGGACCTCCAGATTATGAGTCTGTTGCTCTAACCAACTGAGCTATAAGCCCGAGAAACCTCCTTGGTGAGGATTTCGGCTGCAAAGTTATAAAATTTGGCTCAAACTACCAAATTTTTTTGAAGAAAAATGATGCCACAGCGTCCTTTAACCTCTTTTTTGTAAGGACGTGGACGTTTGTGTGCGGTGTGGCGGGTGCATGAGGACTGCGGTGCGGCGGTGTGCCGGGGCTGGTGTGGAGTGGGGCGGCGTGGCTGACCGGAGGACGTGGCGTAGAGGAGGGGACAGTAGCGCGCGTATGTGAGCGTATGGTCAACTAAAAAGATGCGGAGTGTTAAACACTTCCCCGCGAGAATCGTCCGCAGGCGCGAGGGGGAACGAGTGACACTGAAAAATGCGAATATGCGCGCTTTGCGCAAAGGGCTGACAGTCAGGCATATAGACTTGATGACGCCGCGAGAGAATGTTTCCTGAGCTGCGAAAGAGGCTTTTCCGCGCTGCGAAAGAGGCTTTTCCGCATGGCGGAAGAGGCTTTGCCGAGGTGTGATAAAGCATGTCCGGTGTGGCGGAACGGGCTTTATGGCATATGAAAGGCGGAAAAGACGCGGTCCGATTGGCGTCTTTTCCGCCTCAAAGGCGTGTGATATGGTGTCGCGGCAATCTCTTTCGCGTGTCGCGGAGGAGATTTTTTGGGAGAGTATTTTAAGTTAAATTTTAAGCGGATTTTCCAAATCGCTTGCTGCCATATTGTATGTCGCTCAGGAGCTGCATGTCAAAGTCGGAAGATGGAGTGTGGCGGAATGTACTACCGGTGAGACTTTGGCATGAGGCTCTGAACGGCGCACAGGATGATGACAAAGACATATATGACATATGAGTGATTTTATAATGCCTGTCAATTCAGGACATCTGCTTGGCACCCGTCTGCCCTGCGACGGTTCATTCCACCAATACCTTGACGTTCTCTCCCGCACTCCTCACGATGAATATGCCGTCGGAGGGCATCTCAGCCTCTGTCACTCCGCATGTCATCATGGTGCCGTCGGTGCGGTAGACAGCCATCGGAGAGTCAGAGCTTATGGTGTTCCGGCTCACGCTCACTCCCTTATGTGCCTGCGTGTTGTCGCTGATGGCTGTGGTGAGAGGCGTGTAGCGCGAGTTCTGCGCTATTATGGCTTTTGTCAGTTCGAGCCCTCTCACGTCATACTCTCCCGACTTGTCCGTTCCGGCATAGTCCATCATGATGATGCCGGTCGCGCCCTGTTCGGTGTCGGGCGAGTTGAGAACGTCGAGCAGAGCCTTGCTTGTGCGTGCGGCATTGTCGCGGTAGCCGTCGGAGCTGGAGCCCTTTGTGTAGCCCGAGGCGTGGTTGACACACCATCGTGTGGACTTCGCCGCCATCCTTATGTCAAGCATGTGGAGCATCGCGTCAATCTTCCTGTCGATGCCGTCGTCGCCCGTACAATCGTAGAAGTCCTGCACAAGGGCTCGCTCTTCGCTGCCGTCAGCACCGGTGATGACAGCCTTTGTCTGGTCCTGATACAGGTCGCTGTGGCTCCATCCCGTGATGTATGCGCCGTGAGGACCGTTGTCGTAGGTGTCGCGGCTCATCACAAGAATCTTCCCTCTTATGTCTCCCACGGTCAGACCCTTGCGGAATCCGGCGATGTATCCGTCCAGAGCCTCCGCTGTGAGACTCTTGTCCATGAGCGACTGCCACTGTGTCTGTATGCCTGTACGGCTGTCGCTCTCGTGGCGCATTATCACTATGGCGAACTCGCCTGGGTTCTCCTTCAGCTTGTCGCGCAGTGTGAGCAGTGCGTCGTCGAACGATATGGCGGTCTTTATGATGCCGTGATATATGTGCAGATATGTGCCTTCCGTGCCGTTCTCAACCTTCGGGCGCAGGTCGAAGGCACGTATGCCGCAGTCCCATTGCTGGCTTATGGTGAGGTCTTGCGTCTGTGCCGTGCCCGGTCCGAGCATTTCTCCGACAAAGCCTGAAAAACCTTCTCCGGTGGCGGAGTCGTGCGTTCCGGGTATGGAGAGGTCGCTCACGTAGGTGTTGTCTGGCAGTGGAGTGATCCAGTTGTCGGCAGAAGCCGGCATTGCGGCAGCCATTGCAGTTATGACCGCCGCCATGATTTGTAGTACGTTTTTAGTCATAGTGTATGGTTTTTTATGTGTTACGGTCTTTCTTGCGTGGCTGCTCCGTGGTCACGGTAGTTTGCCTTTGTCTATCATGTCCTTGAATATGGACAGTCCGTATCTGATGGAGCTCAGTCCGAACAGCTCGGTGTGTATGTCTTCGGGAGCCATCCAGAAACATTCGGCGGCGTCGTCTCCGGCACGCAGCTTCGTGGTGTCAGTCACGCGGCAGAGGAAGAACAGGTCGAGCGTGGGTATGTCGATGCCGCTGAATCGGTAGGAGTTGGGCAGGCTGAACATATAGCGCGGGGAGGTGATTTCGAGTCCCGTCTCCTCCCTCACCTCACGTATGACGCCCTCCTCAGCCGTCTCTCCCGCGTCGGCGAATCCTCCTGGCAGGTCGAGCGTGCCTTTTGCAGGCTCTCTGAGCCTCCTCTCCACGAGCAGCCTTCCTTCGTTGTCGAGTATGAACGCCGCGTTTGAGGAAGCCGGGTTCACAAAATATTCGAATCCGCAATTGTCACATTTCTTGCTTTTCACGCTGTCTGTCGTGAAATGACTGCTGCCGCATACCGGGCAGAAAGCAAATTTTTCGGTTATCCGCATGATAATAAGCTGTCTGATTGTAATGTTGTTTTTTTTGTCCGGGACAGCCTTTAGTTGTCCCGTCACACTGCAATATTATGAAAAAAAAGTTATCTTTGCAAGTAAAAGGTTTTAATATTTACAAAGACGATATGAGATTGAGAATTATGGCATTGGTGCTGGCAGCATCGGCGGCATGGCTCGCCGCTCCTGCCCAGAGAGTGTTTGACAGGGCAAGGTGAAGGTGAAAGGCAGCGATCCTGCCGACACGGCTAAGGTGAGGGTGTTCCTGCCCGAGGCGAAGAACGCCACCGGACGTGCGGTGGTGATATGCCCCGGAGGCGGATACGAGCATCTGGCGATGGGACATGAGGGTTACGACTGGGGACCCTTCTTCAACGACATGGGCATAGCGGCGGTGGTGCTGAAATACCGTATGCCGCACGGCAACCCTGAAGTGCCGGTGAGCGATGCCGAGGAGGCTATGAGACTTGTGAGGCGCAACGCGGCGAAGTGGAAGATAAATCCTGCCGACGTGGGCATAATGGGATTCTCGGCTGGCGGACATCTTGCCTCCACCATTGCCACACACTCCACGGGCGACACCTTGCCCGATTTCCAGATACTGTTCTATCCGGTCATAACCATGCTGCAGGGCTACGCGCATCAGGGCTCGCGCGACAATCTGCTGGGCACCGACGTGAAGAAGAAGACGGAGCGTTACTATTGCAGCGACAGGCATGTGACACGCACGACACCGCGAGCCTGCATCATCCTTAGCGACGATGACGATATCGTGCAGCCCTCAAACGG
>OGXJ01003021.1_pt1 | contig 10524 bp, 10 predicted proteins | sample 1576231 | NCBI WGS metagenome assembly OGXJ01 (sample SAMEA3541539, study PRJEB24748) | human gut metagenome | biome: human gut; feature: human-associated habitat; material: faeces | place: China | collected 2012
CCCTCGGTATAGTTCGTGCCTTTCAAAATGGCATTTTTCCCATATTTGTGCTTTATCAAGAGCATTGCTTCCTGCAATGCCCTTTCTTTTTCTTCTGCGTTGTTATCAGCATTTGCCGCTTCCGCCATATCAAACAAGCTTATCTGCTCATAGCTCTCAACTTCGGGGATATCCTCTTCTCTTATGACATTACAGGCGGTCAGATTAAGCCGTCTTGCAAGCAAAGTCTTGTCAATAATTCTGTCAAAAAGAGCCATGGTTGCGTCTATTATTTTTCTGGTCGAGGAAGTGTGCCTGCCTAGATTTTGAGTGCCATGGGCGTGCTTTGGTATCTTCCTGCCATAGTGGTCGCAAACCACCTCGCCCGTATAGTGACCGTCCGCCAAGCTTTCTTTATCATACCCCACAGTGAGAACGATCTGATTTGTCACAACGCCCTTATCCACAAGATCAAGGGACAGCATATCAGCCATTTCCCACAGAATAAGCCTTGTGCGCTCATAATTACACGGCTCTTGCAAGACCTGCCCAGAGGAAATGCTGTTGTTTGAGGGGCGGTATGACTTCACGTCAGGTATGGCGGTAGGCTCGATACCCCATGCGTGGTCGATAAGAAGCTCGGTATTTTTGCCGAAAACCTTGTAAAGCTTCCCTATAAGATAATGGTCCAGCGACCAGCGTGAGATATCCCCCATGGTGTAAATACCAAGCTTTTCAAGGCGGTTTGCTGTGCCTGTGCCCACACGCCAAAAGTCCGTGATAGGGGTATGCCCCCACAGCGTTTCTTTGTAAAGCTGTTCGTTCAGCTCTGCTATACGGACGCCGTTTTTATCCGCAGGGATATGCTTTGCCACAATATCCATTGCCACCTTGCACAGATACATATTTGTTCCAACGCCTGCTGTGGCGGTTATACCTGTAGTTTTCAGCACGTCCAAAATGAGCATTTGTGCAAAGCCACGTCCGTCAACATTATAAAGCCCGAGATAGCCCGTTGCGTCGATAAATACCTCGTCAATAGAATAGGCGAAAATATCCTCTGGTGACACATATTTCAGATAAATCCCGTATATTTTTGCACTCACAGCCAAATATTTCGCCATTTGCGGAGTTGCCACGATATAATCAAGCTCGCAGGCAGGGTCGGATAGCTCCGAATAGATATAGCTTTTCTTTGCAAACTGTCTTTTAGGAGCTTTCTGCAAACGCTCCTTATTGACCTGCTCCACACGCTGAATGACCTCAAAAAGCCTTGCCCTGCCTGAAATACCAAAGCTTTTCAGTGACGGTGACACTGCAAGACATATAGTTTTCTCCGTTCGGCTCTCATCAGCCACCACAAGGTTTGTATTCAATGGATCAAGCTGCCTTTCCACGCACTCAACCGAAGCATAAAAAGATTTCAGGTCTATTGCAACATAGGTCTTTTCCATAGCATCACCGCCTTTTTCCTTTATGTATAATAGTATACCACGAAACTTTCTGTTTTACAATAGAAAATCGAACAAAAGTTCTGAATTTTTAATTAACTCTTTTCATGGCAGTTGACAAAGAAAAAACGTCCCCGAGGAAAACTTGGGGACGTTAGTGTTATATTGGGTTTTAAGACGGCATACAATAATCTACCAAGCTTCACTGTCATAAGGCTCAATAGGAATATTGTAATTCTCTGTTACCTTATAATACTTATCAGTGTCAGTGTCTACCATAAGAACATTTATATCTCCTGTGCTGAGCACATCTCCGTCAATGTAGTAGTGACTCGCTCCGTCATAGTAGATATCGTTAAATCTGCGGTCGCCTGAAATCGTGTTGGTATGGACATGCCCTGCCACCACCTTTTTGTCAAGTCCGTGTATCTTGCCAAGCCGGTGAGGGTACTGCTCTGTAAAAATATAATCCTCGGTGCAGTATTCCCAAGCATTGCCAGAATCCTCGTCAATGCCTGCGTGGACAAAGATAGTGTTGCCCTCAACATGGTATCTCGGCAGACGTTCAAACCAATATCTATACGAGTCATCAGAGTCATCATATTCGCCGCTGCCTAGCATTTCATTGACCGAAGAAAAACCGCTCATCACCATTTCCTCGTGATTGCCAAGAAGCGCCACCACCTTCCTATGACCATATATGTTCTGCAAGCCCATTATCTTTTTAAGCACAGCTATATTGTCCTCACCGCCGTGGATATAATCTCCCAGAAAGATAAGCTTTGTGTCAGGCTCGTCAAGGTGGTCAATGACAAGCTCCAAAGCGTCGCAAAGTGCTGAATAACAGCCATGGATATCACTCATGCAGTATATTTTCATGCTTTTCTCCTTTTGTATCATTAGTTTGGTTGTATTTAGCTATCAGTTTTTCCATGTTCTTTGTTCTATTTGCGACCATATTCATAACTCGTTCGAGTACGTCTTTAAGACCTTTTTCGCAAATATTTTTTAGAATGTCTTCTTCGTAATATAAGCAATCTTTTTCAAAAGGCTCTCCGTTGAGAATATTTATAGGCATATACTCTTTTTTACCGCCTATGCCTATATCCTCTACAAAATCGTTGAACATAAAGAAGTCTACATAGTCCTCGAAGCTGTCAAAGAAGCCAAACCATGTTTGAGCGTCATTGTTCTTATATTCTTGGAAAAGAATATCTCCGCCATATGGCAACAGTTTTTCCAATTTTCTAAATTCATATATGTGTTTTATTTCTAACAAAGTTAAGTCAACCCTATCTTCAATATAGCCTATATTATTATCTTTGTTATTGTCTTTATTATCAGATTTATTATTTTTTCCATTACCCCTATTCATATTGTATGCTTTATACCAACTCTCAGGCCAAAGGAAAGAACCACCAATGGTTCTTGTGGTATAAACATATTTTGTGAGAAAATCAGCTACTACGTCTATGTCTGATTTATTTTTCAGCTTGTCTAATTTATTTTTTTGCATTTCAAGATATCTGCTCAATGGATATTTGGTGCTAAAATAAATCCATGTGTCTGCACTGAAACCGAGCTGGTCTGATTGTATGGTAAAATACTCTTTTTTATCTTTTTTGCGATAAACCATTATTCCTTTTTTAGACAGTCCATTTGCTTTGAACAACAAATCCTTTCTATGCTCGCAACTTGCCGCATTAAGAAAATCTGATAAATCATTGTAAAAATCTACATTTTCTTTTTTGTCAGGGTCATTATATATTTTATATCGATTCTTACTTTCATCGTTTACTACAGCACCAGAATCTCCAAGTTTTCTCAATATCTTATTGCATTCTTTTTGAGCTCTATCTTTATTTTCATATAGTTTATACCCTTCTGTCAACAAACACAGAAGATACTTCTCATAGTTTTTCTCAAAATTTTTGGGTTCATATCTTTTCATACAAATTCCTCCTAAACATTCACATTATACTTTTTACAGAGTTCTTCAACTCGTTCTTTTATGCTTTTGACTACATTCACAGGTTCTATCACCTCCACTTTGTCTGAATATTGCAAAGCCCAATTTACTATGCCATATGGGCTTGTCCTTACTTCAACTATCTCAAAATCCGTCTGATTTTTAGGGAGCTTGTGCTCCTTTTTATACGCCTCCGTTGTTATCTTATAATCCTCACCAAAGCTGTCATGGATAAAAGTAAGATTGTTCGTTCCTGTTTTATATGGATTTCTCACTTTCAAGGTAACAGTTGAGGGGGCGTCATAACTCATGCCAAGGTGATTGTTCTTAAAACGCTCGTAACTGCTCCCTTGAACGGCATTATTTACGTTGTTAGCACCTGTTGTCGCCGCAAAGCTTTTGCCTATCTTTCTTATTTTGATATCCGACATAAGGTCGATACGATATATACAAAGCTTCTTTTTACCCTCTGTATATCTCGGCTTGTCGCTTTCAAAACAGCCGAGCATATAAAATCTGCCCTTATCGGCAACGATAAAATGCGGACTTACAAAAGTGTCCTTGCGTTTTGTCAAAACAGGTTTGAGTATATATTGGCTGGCTTTCAGATCATATTCTGTGATATAATAATTGAACTTAAAGGCTATCTGCTGCCTGTTGCTGATCGCCTGCTGGATAGTATTCAGATTCTCTCTTAGCCCCTGAGAATCTGTATTTTCGGTGTTGTATATGGGACAGGTATACTCCTTATAATGGCTTGAAGCAAGCTCGGTTTTTATACGCTCAACTAGGTCTGGCTTTTTATCCTCGTCTATCGCCTTTGACATTTTCACGGCATTTATAAGATCAGTGACTTCGCTTTTGGAAAATGGGTGATTGTAGTATATACCTCTCACAGAGTTTATTTTCTCCGCAAGTGTCAGTTCGTCATCATCGTCATCAAAATACTCGTCGCTTTCATATTCCTTGATAAGTGCGTCTATTGAGTCGAACATCAATCTACAGTCACGTCTTTCATTCAAAGTCACGCCGTCAGCGGAATCAAGGGCTATCGCCATGTTTACCATTTTGTTGTGAAATGTGCTTTTTGTGCCAAGATATTCGCTTATTTCCTCCACCTTGCGCATTTGCGTCTGACTTGTGGGATTGTCCACATCTGTATTATTTTTCAGATACCCCAGAATCGCAAACAGCGACTCTATGATATCCTTATTGCTCTTTCTATGCCCCTCTTTCAGGTTTTCATGCTTATCTTTATATTTTCCTTTTCTGCCATAGTTCGCCCTCCTATAACAATTATCTCTATAATTATATTGTATCACAGGGAATATATTCCTGTCAATCAGCTATGCCACACGAATTATGGTATTTGAAATTATCTTGAAAAAAATATCTCCTTTCTCGCTTGTTTCAGGGGTGATACTGTTATACACAAAGGCTGAAACACAGCCGTCTATGCCGTCGCCTTTCATATCCAGGCACTCACGCTCGGCTTTCCAATCGTTTTTGTACGGACTAACATAAAGCACTGCATTGCCACCTATGATAGCATATGGATAACACTTATCCTCACGATACTTCTGAAACTCATCAAACGCCGCCAGAGCCTCTGCTTCCACTTTTGTGAGCTTCTTTCTGTTTATTCTTCCACTCCCCATTCTGTCTGTCATGAATTTCATGCGCTTTTTGCTTTCTTCCACAAGCTCTTTTTTAGTTGCAAGGACTAGCTTATCATCGCATGAATACTGCTCCTCGCCCTGCCATATCATAGCCTTTTTGTCATATGTAAAATCTATTGGCAGGACAAAGAACACCAGATTTTTACCTCTGTATGCAAATCTGTCTATCTCAGCTATAGCCCTTTTTCTTGTAGGATAAACGCCCCTGCACATACACAATCTATCATACTTTCTGCCGTCCGTCCTGTTGTATGCCTCTACTCTCCACTTTCTTGCGTCAGCGTCACAGTACATAGAATAATCATCATATATCACCGTCTTTTTGCCATCCTCGATCATGATGACCTGAGTACCATTTCTTTGCTCGTCAAATGGCGGAATGTTATCTGACAATGCCAATCTCTCAATGACCTCTGTGTTAAAAATCTTTGTGCTCTTTTTCATAGTCTTACCTCCGTATCAACTCTGTCTTGACCTTATGTGCTTATTATAGCACCTTTAAGGTTCTGTTTACTGTTCCAAATTGGTCTGTGGTGTGTTTTTTTTGATTTTATTCCCTTTTCAAGCTTCTATATATATTATAGCACCCACTTAGTACAGCTTACCGAACCAATTCGGCACAATTATGATATATTCTTTTTTCTTATATTTTTTTGCGAGATATTTGATAGTGTATTTCTCATACAATAAACTTTTCTGCACCTTGTTTTTGCTACAGAAAAATGATATAATAAAAAACCGACAAGAAGAGAGGATAAAATGAATATTTCAAAGAAAGATTGGGACTTATTTAAAAAAATTACTTCCCGAATGGCAAGAGACATATATGGAAAGACTTATCAAAGAATATATTTCACTGCTGAACGAAGAAAAGCTTGCCTCTGAAAAGTTTTGGGAGCTTGAAAAGCGTATAAATAAAGATAAGCGTAGTCCAGGGGTGATTGTGCCATACCGTAAATCAGATGTAATGATGATACTTCTTAAACTCATAAATGATAGTGTCATAACATTTGACGATCTTGATGAATTCAGCGATAATGTAAAAGGTAGTTTAAAATTTATAACTGGTGCAGATCAAGCTTATCAGGAACAGGGAGATGTGACAAAATGAACATTGCGTTGAAATGCCTTTTTTCAACAGGGGTACATGACAGAGGTCATGATTATTTCTTAAATGGTGCTGTCCATGATATTAAATATTCCAACAACGAGCTTAAAGCCGTTGTATCAGGAAGCAAAGATTATATCGTCAAGATAGTTTTTTCAGAAGATGATGAAAATGAGATTTTAGATATGGATTATACTTGTCCATACGCTTGCGACGGATATAACTGCAAGCATATGGTGGCAGCACTTTATAAATTTGATGAATGTAGGGGAAATGTGCTTTCATTCAAAAATGCGACCGATATTTTGCTCAGACCTGCATATACAAAAAATGATCTTGCGGCCAGAGAAGTTGCAATAAAAAAGCTTATTGCATATGCTGATAATAAAACTGTTCGCTCTTTTTTAGCTGAGGTGCTTGCTTCTGATGACAAGCTTTACATGCGGTTTTATAACATTATAACTGCGCTATGGGAAAACTGATGTGAGAACCTATTTTAACAAGTTTTGCTTCTAAAAATCGACTTGCTTTCCCCGCAGAAAAATGGTATAATAGGAATAACAAATATTTTCAAGGAGGCAGGACAAATGGGCATTTACGTTAACCCTGATAATATTGATTTTCAGCGTGCAATAAATTCACAGATATATGTTGATAAAAGTGGACTTATAGAACTTACAAATGCAAAACTTTTTACCGAACAGCAGTTTATTTGCGTAAGCCGACCACGTCGTTTCGGCAAATCAATGGCAGCAAATATGCTCACCGCCTATTACAGCCGTGGCTGTGATTCTCGTAAGATGTTCTCTGAGCTAAAGATCGCAAAATCTGCTGATTTCGAAAAGCATCTGAACAAGTATAATGTTATTCATATAAATATGGTCGATTTTCTTGACCGTTCTAAAACTATGGACGAAATGCTTGACTATCTCAGGCGCAGATTGCTTCACGAGCTGAAAAAGGGCTTTTCAGACGTTGATTGTTTTGACTGGGATAATCTGCAATCTGTGTTAGGCGAAATATATACTGACAAACGAATTGCTTTTATTTTCATAATCGACGAATGGGACTGCATATTCCGTATACACAAAAACGATTCTGACGCTCAGACAAAATATCTTGACTTTCTGCGAAATCTTTTGAAAGACCAAAGCTATGTTGCGCTCGCATATATGACAGGCATTTTGCCCATAAAAAAGTACGGCGAACATTCTGCATTAAATATGTTTACGGAAGTTTCGATGACAAATCCCCGTGAGTATGCAGAGTATACAGGCTTTACTGAGTACGAAGTCAAGGGGCTTTGTGAAAAATATAATATGCCTTTTGATGAAACTAAGCGTTGGTATGACGGCTATAATTTAAAAGGCATTGCAACATACAATCCTCGTTCGGTGGTAATGTCAATGACAGGTCACGATTTTGACAGCTATTGGACTTCCACAGAAACCTACGAGGCGCTGAAAGTCTACATTGATATGAATTTTGACGGACTTAAAGACAAAGTTACACGGCTTGTAGCAGGCGAAAAAATACCGATAAATCCGACGAAATTCCAAAATGATATGACTACTCTGCGGAGTGCGGACGATATTTTCACGCTGCTTGTCCACCTTGGTTATCTGACTTTTGACTTTTACACAAAGTGTGTATGGATACCAAACAGTGAGGTCGCTCAGGAGTTTATAAACTCTATCGAGGACGGTGGCTGGGAAGAAGTCATGAAGGCTATCAATGCTTCTGACAAGCTTTTGCAGGCTACTATAAATGGTGATGAACAGGCTGTTGCTGAACTTATCGACAAAGCGCACAGCGAGAATACATCTATTCTGAAATACAATGATGAGAACTCTCTTTCCTGCGTTATTTCCATTGCTTATTACTCTGCAAAGAGGACATATACAGTGGAGCGTGAACTGCCTGCGGGCAAGGGTTATGCTGATCTTGTTTTCAAGCCAAGAAGAAATAACAGCAACCCTGCGATGATAGTCGAACTGAAATACAACAAATCTGCTGAGTCAACGATACAGCAGATAAAGGACAAAAATTATCCTGATTGCTTGAAAGATTATTCGGGCGAGGTCTTGCTTGTGGGGATCAGTTATGATGATAATAAGAGACATTGTTGCAGGATAGAAAAAATAGTTTGCCAAAAATAATACAACATTTGTATTTGCATTTTTATGTTAACAAAAACTGGGATTGAGGTATGTTTTATGAGTATTATTTCAATCATCACCGAAAAGGGCGGCGTGGGTAAAACAACTACCGCAATTAACGCCGGAAGTGCGTTGGTTAAAAAAGGCTTTAAAGTTCTGCTTATAGATATGGATAAGCAACGGAATCTCACCTCTACTGCAAATATCACTGCTGATGGGCAATATAGAGAAATTCATAGGACCATAGTTGATATTTTTTGTGAACTTATTAAAGGCAGAAAACCCGACTATTCAGAATTTGTACATCATAATGACATCAATGGTTTTGACTACATCGCTTCTGATATGTTTGTGGATAATTTAAACTCAATGATTGATGACTATGCCAAAACAAACGGCTATAATGTTTTACAAAGAATGTTTAAAGACCCATTTTTCCAGTCCTATGATTATATTATTTTCGACAGCAAAAAGTCTACAGATAGTTTTTCAAAATGCCAGATTGATTCTTCAGACTGTGCGATAATTCCTGTTGAACCATCAGCATATGCTTTTGATGCTGTCGATAGAATAATTGATAAGATATACCAAAATAATCACACAAAGATAATGGGCATATTGATAAACAAAACAGGTCAAACAGCGCTGGCAAAGGATTTCTTGAGCATATATAATGATACGTATAAGGAACTTGTATTCAAAACCAAAATACCTCAACGTGCTGCTCAGGTCGAGAAAACACCGTTTGACGGCATCGCTTGCGTCAACCAATCGCATAACACTCTTGCAGAATATTATATGGCTCTCGCAAATGAAATTATAGAAAGAACTTAAAGGAACTGAATAAAATGGTAAGTAAAAAAAACAAAATATACTTCTGCGATAGCAAATAGGCGACAAGTCAATCACGCTACCGATGTTCGAACTCAAAACAATTTCTATTCTAGGCTTACCCAGAGATATAACAAATCTGCTGAGTCAGCGATACAGCAGATAAAGGACAAGAATTATCCTGATTGCTTGAAAGACTATTCGGGCGAGGTTTTGCTTGTGGGGATCAGTTATGATGATAATAAGAGACATTGTTGCAGGATATAAAAAATAGTTTGCAAAAATTAATATGGCATTTGAATTTTTGAAGCCACGTATTTCAGCGTTGATAATCTAAGACTTGATAATTCAGCTTTAGATTGAATGTACTGAAATTGCAAGAGAATGTGATTTATGAAAAGAGGTCAAGCACAGTGCCAAACATATGGTACAAAAACAAAGAAACCGATACTATTTGGTGGAAAGATGACCCTACAGTTATCGGAGTGTGGATATTCAGCTTTGACAAAACCACTGAATTTAATATGTTCCGTGATTATCCTTATAAATTAACAAAAGAGCAGAAACAGATTTTTGATAAAGAAAATCCCGAATGGGCGGATTTCTTTAAGGATAGAAAATAACAGACACAAGATTTCTATTTTGTAATTAGATAAATCTCTGATGTACAATATAATAAAAAGCCCACAGACCCGATCACATTGATCGCATCTGTGGGCTTTTGAAATTTTACCACACATCATATATCTTAGCCTTTTCCTCGTTGAAATCATCAGGAAGCGTTCCGATATCCCAGCCGGAATTTGTAGTTTCTATGTAAAGATAATGGCTTCCATTATAATCATAGTATGTGCCGGGGGCATCGTCTGTCGCCTTTACTCCTATTGCAACGTGTTCAGGAAGCTCGATAAAAATGCAGCCATAGCCAAGTTCTTTGAGCAAAGCTCCCAAAAGTATGGACGAGTCCTCACAATCACCGCACTGGTCATAAAGCGTTTCCAGAGGATATTTTGGAAAATCAGTATATCCCGTTGAGGTCATGTCATCAACATACTCTATGCTTTGCACGAAATTTGCAGTTTCTCTTATAGTCTCAGATTCGCCATAGCCGCATTGGTCGCAAAGGCTTTTTATTTCGTCTGCAAGCTGTTTTACGAGCTTATGATTATTGTCGTCACGAGGCTCATATCCGTCCTCATCAGTGACTATGGGTGTTTGCTGAGTAACTGCGGTAGTGGTCTGCTGTGTTGTGGTGGTATATGTGTTGTATGTATTCAATCCCGGTCTTTTCTCTGGATACAGAAATTCATCAATTGTATTGCTAAATGCAAAATATACGCCCACTGCC
>OGXJ01003025.1_pt1 | contig 10522 bp, 9 predicted proteins | sample 1576231 | NCBI WGS metagenome assembly OGXJ01 (sample SAMEA3541539, study PRJEB24748) | human gut metagenome | biome: human gut; feature: human-associated habitat; material: faeces | place: China | collected 2012
CTGCGACCTCCTGGTCCCAAACCAGGCGCTCTAGCCAAGCTGAGCCACACCCCGATATGCTGTTTTGCCGTTTCGTTTTTGTTGCCTCACCGAAGCGACTCCGATATAATATCACCCTATTCCATACTTGTCAACACTTTTTTACATTTTTTTGAAATTAATTTTTCAAATACGATACATCCCACGGTTTTACAATGTTTTCGGTGATTTGAAACAACAGTTTTACTGACTTCATAAAAAAGAAAAGAACACTTGCGTGTCCGAACTGAAAATTCTTATTAAATTAACACTCGTGTATATTTCTCCTTTCGTTAATCGTATGTTCATATGTCTAATTATTTCATTTTGAGTACCTTTGAAAAAATCAAGTGGCTCAAACCCAGTATTTAAGCCACTTTTTTAGTGGACTAGACGGGAGTCGAACCCGTGTCCGAAATACAATTCCCTGTCCTTCTACGAGTGTAGTTTATTATTTAACATTCCCTCTGCCACACGATAACAAACAACCTTGTGGTTTCAGTAGCTTCATGATACGCCCGATGGCTCAAAGCTTTGCCAACGTCGTTTCTCACATAGTCGAAGCCTGGGTCCTAAAGTGTGAGTGCTCTAGGTCAGACTGCTGCCATTAGGCAGCGTATGCTAAATTATCTTCAGCGTTTAATTTTAATTTGGCCATTTAACGCATCGCCATACGACTCGCTTCTCCAGCTGCATGTACCCCGTCGAAACCTTTACTAGCCCATATTCAATTTTTTTTGCGGGGTACATGCAACTACGCTCCATGTTCTCCGCTCCGCTTTGGTCCGCCCAAAACCAAGGTCCACCGGACCTTGTGGGCCCCGTCGAAACCTTTACTAGCCCATATTCATTTTTTGCTAACCAAGATTTCTGATTTTGAAATCTCTCTGCGCCTCTCGCTTTTGGTCCTTCTTGGCTATGTCTGCTCTCTTATCATAAAGCTTCTTACCTTTGGCAAGTGCTATCTCTACTTTGACCAGACTCCCCCTAAAGTATACCTCCACAGGCACAATTGTGAAACCCTTTTCCTTCATCTTTGATGAAAGCTTTTCGATTTCCTTCTTGTGGAGTAAAAGCTTTTTAGGTCTGAGTGGATCCTTGTTGAAGATATTTCCCTTCTCATATGGTGTGATATGCATGCCATACAGGATAATCTCACCGTTCTCAATACGGATGAACGACTCCTTTATGCTGCCCTTTCCCATTCGAAGTGACTTCACCTCAGTTCCTGCAAGTGAAATACCGGCTTCGTATTTCTCAAGCAAAAAGTAATCGTGATAGACCTTTTTGTTGTTGGCTATTAATTTCTTTGGTTCCTTAGCCATGTCGGTATCTCCTTTCCTCAAACTGCTTTACAATACTAACACATTTTTTTTCAATTGCCAATATCTAAAAAGCAAATTATTGTAAACCGCTGGTTCACATTTCTTTTTATTTACACTATTTAATATATTATGACATCTTTTTCAATAAATCTATCGCACAACGACCGACAAATAATAGATAATAAGATAATGAAATAATAGCAGATAATAAAATAAGCATTTTTAAATCACAAAAAATCTTGTCATTATTGTCATATTATTCCGCCGGTTTAAAATCAATTGTACGCATAATTTTGTCAGTACTGTCCACAACAACCTTGATTTTTTGTCCAAGCTTGTATCTCTTATTGGTGGCTGTACCGGCTAGCTCATAGGTATCCTCGTAAAACTCATAGAAATCATCTGTCAGGTCTGTCACGCGCACAAGTCCCTCAACTGTATTTGGAAGCTCCACGAAAAAGCCCCACTCCGTGACACCTGATATAACTCCTTCAAAGCATTCACCAATATGATTTGACATGTATTCACATTTTTTAAGTTTAACTGTTTCACGCTCTGCCTCTTCTGCACGTCGTTCGGTCTCACTTGCCTGCTTTGCAACAGCATCGAGTATAGACTCATAGTGCTCCCTGCGGTTATCATTCATCCTGCCGCGGATATTTTCCTTGATGATACGGTGTATCTGCAAATCAGGATATCTGCGGATTGGTGATGTAAAGTGACAATAATAATTTGCCGCCAGCCCAAAATGTCCTGTACATGCTGTTGTATATCGTGCCTGTTTCATAGAGCGCAGTGTCAGTCTGCTTATCAGGGATTCTTCATCTGTGCCATCCACCTTCATCAAAAGCTTCTGAAGTTCCTTTGGGTGTACCTCATCAGCTCCAATATGAAGCGTATAACCAAAATTATTGATAAATGTGGAAAGCTTTGCGATTTTTTCTGAGTCCGGCTTGTCATGTGTTCTGTATACAAAAGGTATTTCCTGCCAGAAATAATCCTCAGCCACAGTTTCATTTGCTATAAGCATGAAATCCTCAATGAGCTTTGTTGCCACATTTCTGTCATACGGCTTTATATCTATCGGATGACCATCTTCATCGAGCACGACTTTAGTCTCCGGGAAGTCAAAATCTATAGAACCTCGTTTCATTCTCTTTTTGCGTAGAATTGCTGCAAGCTCTGCCATTTTTTCAAACATAGGCACAAGCTCCTTATATTCTTCAATCACAGCGGCATCCTTATCTGCAAGAATCTTTTTTACATTTGTGTATGTCATCCTACGGTTTGTCTTTATGACTGTCTCTGCAATCTTATGATCGATGACTTCACCCTTTTTATTTATTGTCATAATACATGAAAGAGCCAGCCTGTCACATCCCTCATTCAAGGAGCATATGCCATTTGAAAGCTCTCTTGGAAGCATCGGAATTACTCTGTCTACAAGATAAACCGATGTTCCTCTCTTAAGTGCCTCCACATCAAGGGCACTGTGCTCCTGCACATAATTCGACACATCTGCTATGTGTACTCCAAGTACATAATTGTCGCCATCCATGTATAAAGACACGGCATCATCAAGATCCTTTGCATCTTCTCCGTCTATCGTGACCATCATCCAGTCGCGTAAATCCATCCTGCCGGCCATATCCGCAGGTGTCACATCCTTTGCCACATTCTGCACCTGATGCATGATTTTCTCCGAAAAATCCACCGGCAGATCATAAGCCTTTACTATAGAAAGAATATCTGTACCCGGGTCATCTATATGTCCGATTATTTCAACAACCTTGCCCTCCGGCTTTTTGCCCTTTTTACCATAGCTTGTGATTTCAACCACTACCTTATGGCCCGACATAGCACCCTTTGAGCGCTCCCTTGGTATGAAAATATCTGTGCCAAATCTGGTATTGTCAGGCACTGCAAAACCAAAATTATCACTTGCCTCATAGGTGCAGACTATCTGCTTCATGCCTCGCTCTATGACGGAAACAACCTTTCCCTCTTTGCGGCGTCCTGTTGTGACAGGTGAGATTGTAATCTCAACAGTGTCCATGTGCATCGCACCATTTACATACTCTGCAGGGATAAAAATATCATCAGGCTCTCCCTCCACAGTAACAAAACCAAATCCCCTTTGATGCGCTGTGAATACGCCGACTGTCTTTTTAATTTCCGACTTCAAGTATTTCCCGCGCTTTGAGAGTGTTATCCTTCCCTCTGCCTGCAAATCCAAAAGAATCTGTTCAAGCTGTGGTCTGTCCTCTTTTTTTACTCCGAGTACTATGCAAAGTTCCTTGATTTTCATCGGAACATACATGTCATCACACATGAATTCATAGACCATCTTTTTTCGTGTTTCATATTTATCTATATTACTCATTATCTCTCCTTTTCGTTGCCCCATCTGATTTCAAATGCACAGGCTTTAAATAAAATTTCCTCCATTGACATTTTCATCCTATGAATGTTGATGCGATAAAAAAGACTGCCGATTTCTCGACAGTCTAAGTATTTACCATATTCCCATATTTAAGACAATTGATATAATAAAGAAAAGAACAACACATACAATTGTCGCTTTAACCAGACGTCCTTCCTTTGAACGTCCCTTGTTCTTGCCCCAATATGTATCAGCAACTCCGGCGATAGTGCCAAGTCCTGCTGACTTGCCCTCCTGGAAAAGAATAACTATAGTAATTACTAAACTGACGATTATAAATAATACCGATAAAACAATTTTTAAAGTTGCCACGACAAGACCTCCTAATTTCAATTCTAAATAACAGAACTAATATACTACGTTTTTATTGCACAGTCAAGAGTTTTCTTTTTACTCTCTTCTTTTGATAATCTAAACCATTTTTTAATATTATACATTTTTCCATTTTATTTTACAAGAAAATACATTATAATATAATTAAAAAAAGAAACAACTTTATATTTAGGAGATTTTTATGAAGTGCATACTGTATAAAAAAGCACTTCCACTCATATTATTATCATGCCTTTTGCTTGGTGCATGCGGTAATTCCAAAAATGACGATGTATCTAAGGAGCCTCTTTCCCATACTTCTACTGAAAAGGGCACCTGGGACTCTGCACCAAAGGTGCTCACTCCAACCGCCGACGGCACACAAACCTATACCTGTGATGTGGCTACTATCGACGCATCAAACAGTAGCAGCGGCTATATCATAGTGAATTATCACGGTTCTAATCAAAAGGTCAAGCTTCAGATAACCGGGCCTGACGGTGTCACGTACACCTTTGATCTGCATGGAGGAAATGAAGTGTTTCCTCTTGTCTCTTCAAGTGGCTCGTATACTGTAACCGTTTTTGAAAATGTTGAGGGGACACAATATGCCACTGTGCTGTCGCAGGTGATTTCCGTCTCCATCGCTGATGAATTCGGGCCGTATCTGTACCCTAACCAGTATGTAAATTTCACTGCCGATTCTTTGGCTGTGAAGGAAGGCAGCTCACTGGCGTACTACTGCAGCAGCGATACTGAGGTCGTGGAAAGTGTATACAATTATATCATTTCAAATTTCAAATACGACTATGACAAAGCTAAAAATGTCAAAAGCGGCTATCTGCCCGATGTGGACAAGGTCTTTACCGAAAATACCGGTATATGCTTTGACTATGCGGCAGTCATGGCCACTATGCTAAGGACTCAGGCTATTCCCACACGTTTAGAGGTAGGATATGCCGGTGAAGAATATCATGCCTGGATTAGTACTTACATAAAGGACAAGGGCTGGATAAACGGCATCATCGAGTTTGATGGTACCTCATGGAATATGCTGGATCCAACATTTGCATCTACCAGTGATTCACCAAAGAAGTTCATAGCACAAAAGAGTGATTACATTACCAAATACGTCTATTAGGAGGACATAAATGTCTAGAAAATCCAAGATTTTGAGCAATGCAGAGCTTTCTGCCTTCTGTCAGCAGATTTCTCTTATCATAGCAGCCGGTCTGCCTACATACTACGGTGTTTCCATATTATGTGATGAAGCACCTGATGAGCAGACACATAATCTGCTCGAGCAGATATATAAGCCGATGGAGCTTGGTGCCACGCTTCACAGTGCACTTAAAAATACAGGATACTTTCCTAAATATATGATTAATATGATACAGCTAGGTGAAGAAACCGGCCGTCTTGAAGAGGTCTTAAATTCTCTCTCAAAGTACTATGACCGCGAAGACGAAATAGCTTCAGGCATTAAAAGTGCCGTTACCTATCCTCTCGTGCTTTCTGCCGTGATGATTGCCGTTATTGTCGTTATGATTGCCAAGGTTTTACCTGTATTCTCACAGATATATGCCGAGCTTGGAAGTGAGCTTACCGGCACCGCTGCCGTGCTCATGAAGCTCAGTAAATACATCAATAGATATCTGCTTATCATTATAGCTTTCATGCTCTTTGCCGCACTAGTTCTTTTTATATTTTTTAAGACACGCTTCGGGAAAAAGTTCCTTATGAAAACTGCTCTTTCCATGTCAATCGCATCCAGCCGCTTTGCAAACTGCATGTTTTTAGCACTCTCAAGCGGACTTGACACAGACCGTGGTCTGGACCTCGCACAGGCTCTTGTAAACAATCCTGTCCTTGATTCTAAAATAAATGACTGCCGTAAAAATATATCTAACGGCGAGACATTTTCGGAGGCACTGCTGCACTCCAATATTTTTTCAAAGATGTACTCAAGCTGGATTGCAATCGGCAGCAAAACCGGGTCTATGGACGAGGTCATGCAACATATATGTACATCCTGTGAGGATGACACAGATGCAAGGCTGTCACGATTCATATCAGTGATTGAACCTGCTATGGTTATCCTGCTTTGTATATTCATTGGCTTCATACTAGTATCATTTTTACTCCCACTGCTTGGAATTATATCAAGCATAGGATAGCTTACGGAGGCACAGTATGCTGTTTTTTGTTCAGAAAAAGAAATCAACCATATGGAAATTCATACCAATTGTGCTTTTAGCCGCATGTACCGTTTTGTTTAGTGCTTTCTCTTCAAAACTGTCAGATGACAATACCAAAAGAAGCAAGAGCACGCTGGAACGCGCCCTCACACGAAGTATCACACAGTGCTATGCTCTTGAGGGAACATACCCTCCTGACATAAATTATCTAACAGACCACTATGGTCTCACCTACGACAGCGACTATTATTACATAGACTATCAATACATCGGCTCCAATCTGCGTCCCGATGTGACAATAATAGAGAGGAAATAACCCATGTTCAAGCTAAAATCAAGATCACATCAGGCTGACAGTTTTTTTGTGATGCTGCTTTTTTTTCTTTTTGCGCTGACTGCTTTTATCCTCGTGCTGATTGGCGTAAAGCAATACAAGTCCACTGCCAATGCCATGAATTACAACTACGAAATACGCACTGTCACATCTTATCTGCGCGAAAAAGTCAGACAGAATGATTCTGACGCTGCAATCAGTGTAGAAACAATAAATGGCACGAAAGCTCTATGTCTGAAAAACACAATAAATGACATCGTGTATAATACCTTCATATACTATTATGACGGTTCTCTAAGAGAGCTCTATGTACAGGATGGTTCCTCATACAGTCTGGACAGCGGACAAAGGATTGTCGAAATCGGGGGACTTGACATGACAGAAACCACCGACAAAATGATTACCGTAACTATCACCGATACATCCGGTGGTACTACCGATACCTACTGCTCCGTCAATTCCGACTAATCATCGTCTGACAATAAATGCAGCAATATCACGTACACCGCTCCCTAATATACCACTCGATGCCACACAAACTTACATACCATAAGGAATAAACCATGATTTCAACAAAGCTTAAACAATCGAAAAACAGAATATTCCTGCTTGAGATTACCATTAATCTGCTGCTTTTTTCAGCTCTTTTGATTGTGGGACTGCTTTTCTTCATAAAGACCCACAAGCTGACAGAAGAAACTCAGGTACTGCATGAGGCTGTTAATGCATGCAGCAATGCAGCAAGCGCATACGAACAGGAGCATGGCGATTTAAACGCCGTATCATCGCTCTTTGACGGCTCCATCTGTGCAGATGAAAAGCTATTCATTTATCTTGACAAAAGCTATCATCCATGTGATAAGGATGATGCCGCATACAAGGTTATTGTAAGCAGGCTTGGGCAGGATGCCTACGGAGTACAAAAGGCTGACATAGAGTTTATAGCAGCAGACAGCCACTGTGTATACAGCATTACTGCATGCAGCTATACTGCACTTTCCTCTGACGGAAGGACGGTGAGCACCCCATGAAAAAAAGAAGAGAATTTTCAAATTTCGGTTTTTCCACCATCCTGCTTACTTTTTCCATGATATGCATTGTCACGTTCTCTGCACTCGCCTTTGTCACAGCAAACTCTGACTATAAGCTGAGCAAACGCGTTGCTGATAACAACAGCTCGTATTACCGTGCATGTGAAAAGGTATGGGATGAGATATCACAGATTGATACCATTCTTGCATCCGCCTACGATGGCAGTCCTGATAAAGCAGCATACTATGAGGCCATAAAGACTGCTCTATCAGACAACGATACTGCCATAAATAAAAACCTCGCTGAAAATGAATCAAACGGCAAGGTTACCGGTCTGACCTATACCATCACCTGTACTGTAAGCGATACTCAGACTCTCACTGTAAAGCTTGATATCAACTATCCTGTCCACAGGCAGGATGCTTTTTATAAAATAAAACAATGGAAGCTCAATACCGACACAGCTTTCGAGGAAAATGATACACTAAACTTAATTGGAGGAAACTAAAATGGATGTTAAAAAGATATTAAAGGAAGCGACTGACAACGGAGCATCGGATATTTTCATAGTGGCCGGCCGCCCTCTCACATACAAATCAAAGGGAGTGATGGAGTGCCTCAATGAAATCAGAATGATTCCAAAAGAAACCTTTGAATTTGTCACATCAATCTATGCTCTTGCCGAGAGAGATATTTCAAAATTCGAGGAAACCGGAGATGATGACTTTTCCTTCGCTATACCGGGAGTATCACGTTACAGAGTGAGCACTTTCAAGCAGCGTGGCTCTTACTCTGCTGTCATCCGTGTTATCTCATTCACACTGCCAAAGCCAAGCGATTTACATATACCGGACTCTGTTATGGAGCTTGCGGAAACAAACAACGGCATGGTGCTGGTTACCGGTCCAGCCGGAAGCGGTAAATCTACCACACTAGCATGTATTATTGATCAGATCAACCATGAGAAGGAAGAGCATATTATCACTCTCGAGGATCCGCTTGAGTTTTTACATCGTCATGACAAATGTATTGTGTCACAGCGTGAAATCAACACAGATACAGAAAGCTATCTCACTGCACTTCGCGCCGCACTCCGCCAGAGTCCTGACGTCATATTGCTTGGAGAGATGCGAGACTATGAGACCATCAATACAGCTGTCACAGCGGCTGAAACCGGTCATCTCATATTTTCATCACTTCACACAATTGGTGCCGCAAATACCATTGACCGAATAATCGATGCGTTTCCTGCTTCCCAGCAGCACCAGATAGCCATCCAGCTTGCATCTGTGCTACAGGCTGTTGTCTGCCAGAAGCTTTTACCTGCCACAAACGGTGAGATGGTGCCTGCTTTTGAAATCATGGTACTCACGCCTGCAATAAGGAACTTAATCCGTGAAGGCAAGGTCCATCAGATTGACGGTATCATCTACACCTCTGCAGCTGAGAATATGATTGCAATGGATACAAGCATCTTCAATCTGTACAAGGCCGGTGTAATCAGCAAGCAGGTGGCAATCAGCGAGTCCACCAATCCTGAGATGATGTCAAAGAGAATTAATTTAAACTAACTTCATACTTGACGGATATATAAAAACCCGGCATATAAACCATGAAACAGGTTTATATGCCGGGGCTTTTTGTTTAGATAAATATGTTAATACAAGCAAATTACCGTTATCTATACTTCGATATTATACGTTAATCTCTGCCTTTACTCCACTCTCATCCTTATGTGCTTCAAGCACAGGATTAACTACATCACGCAGATATACCTCTACCTGGCGTGGTGCACGTCCCACATAAAGCTCAGGCTTAAGGTTCTTTTCGATATCAGCCTTTGTCAGTCCAAATGCAGGGTCTGCAGCGATTAAGTCTACGAGGTTATTTTCTTTTCCCTCTTCCTTTACTGTCTTTCCTGCCTGCATTGAGAGCTGTCTGATCTTCTCATGGAGCTCCTGACGATTTCCGCCGTTCTTTACAGCATCCATCATGATGTTCTCTGTTGCCATGAATGGTATCTCTGCCATAAAGTGCTTTTCAATAACCTTTGGATATACTACCAGTCCATCCACCACATTGAGGCAGAGGTCAAGGATTCCGTCTATTGCAAGGAAGCCCTCAGGTATTGAAAGACGCTTGTTTGCTGAATCGTCAAGTGTTCTCTCAAACCACTGTGTAGCTGAAGTAATTGCAGGATTCATTACATCTGCAAGAACATATCTTGAAAGAGATGCTATTCTCTCACTTCTCATAGGATTTCTCTTGTATGCCATGGCTGATGAGCCAATCTGGTTCTTCTCAAACGGCTCCTCTACTTCCTTAAGATGCTGGAGCAGTCTGATATCGTTTGACATCTTTGTAGCTGATGCAGCGATGCCTGCGAGCACATTTACTACTCTCGTATCTACCTTACGGGAATATGTCTGGCCAGACACCGGATAACAATCCTTAAAGCCCATCTTCTTTGCAATCATCGGATCAATCTTGTCTATTGTCTCATTGTCTCCGTCGAAGAGCTCAAGGAAGCTGGCCTGTGTTCCTGTGGTGCCCTTAGAACCAAGGAGCTTTAATGTGCCCTGCACATACTCTAAATCCTCGAGATCCAGCATAAACTCATTTAGCCACAGTGTGGCACGCTTTCCAACTGTTGTCGGCTGTGCCGGCTGGAAATGTGTAAATGCAAGAGTTGGCTGATTCTTATACTTATCAGCAAAGTTTGCAAGCTCCGCAATAACACTTATAAGCTTTTTGTGAACGAGCTTTAATGCTTCATTCATGATGATGATATCTGTATTGTCACCTACATAGCATGAGGTTGCTCCAAGGTGGATAACCCCCTGTTCCGCCCAGCGGTCGA
>OGXJ01003032.1_pt1 | contig 10511 bp, 7 predicted proteins | sample 1576231 | NCBI WGS metagenome assembly OGXJ01 (sample SAMEA3541539, study PRJEB24748) | human gut metagenome | biome: human gut; feature: human-associated habitat; material: faeces | place: China | collected 2012
CCCCGCCGACGCTGGCCGCTGAACGCGCAGGCGGACTACGACCTGCGGGATATTGAGCAGGCGACGCTCGAATACCCCGGCATCCGGCAGGCCAGAGCGGAAATAACCGAACAGGGCGCGTTGACGCTGGATATCGTGATGGCCGACGATCCTTCGCCATCAGCGGCGATGCCTGATGAGCACGAACTTACCCAACTGGCGCTGCCGTTGCCTGAGCAGGCGCAGCTTGATGAGCTGGAGGCGACCTGGCGCTGGCTGGAGGCGCGTGCGCTACAGGGGATCGCGGCTACGCTAAATCGTCACGGCCTGTTTACCACGCCGGAGATCGCCCATCGCTTTAGCGCAATAGTACAGGCGCTGTCCGCGCAAGCGTCTCACCAGCGTCTGCTGCGCCAGTGGCTACAGTGTCTGACGGAAAGAGAGTGGTTAATCCGCGAAGGTGAAAGCTGGCGCTGCCGCATTCCGCTCAGCGAGATTCCTGAGCCTCAGGAAGCGTGCCCGCAAAGCCAATGGAGCCAGGCGCTGGCGCAGTATCTGGAAACCTGCATCGCCCGGCACGACGCCCTCTTCTCCGGGCAGTGTTCTCCGCTGGAATTGCTGTTCAACGAGCAGCATCGCGTTACCGACGCGCTGTATCGCGACAACCCCGCCAGCGCCTGTCTGAATCGCTATACCGCGCAGATTGCCGCCTTGTGCAGCGCAGAACGGATTCTGGAGGTTGGCGCCGGAACCGCAGCCACTACCGCGCCGGTGCTGAAGGCCACGCGGAACACGCGGCAGTCGTACCACTTCACGGACGTCTCCGCGCAGTTCCTCAATGACGCCAGAGCCCGTTTCCATGATGAATCGCAGGTGTCTTATGCCTTGTTCGACATCAACCAGCCGCTGGATTTCACCGCCCACCCGGAGGCGGGTTACGACCTGATCGTTGCCGTCAATGTGCTCCACGACGCCAGCCATGTCGTCCAGACGTTGCGCAGATTAAAACTGTTGCTGAAAGCCGGCGGACGTTTGCTGATCGTTGAAGCGACGGAGCGAAACAGCGTATTCCAGCTGGCGAGCGTGGGCTTTATTGAGGGATTAAGCGGATACCGCGATTTCCGCCGCCGGGATGAGAAACCGATGCTCACCCGCTCCGCATGGCAGGAGGTTCTCGTTCAGGCCGGGTTTGCAAACGAGCTGGCGTGGCCCGCGCAGGAATCGTCGCCGCTGCGCCAGCATCTGCTGGTAGCGCGTTCGCCTGGCGTAAATCGCCCGGATAAAAAAGCCGTGAGCCGCTATTTACAGCAGCGCTTTGGCACCGGTCTGCCCATTTTACAGATCCGGCAAAGAGAAGCGTTATTTACGCCGCTGCATGCCCCGTCTGATGCGCCGACTGAGCCAGCCAAACCCACGCCAGTTGCCGGGGGGAATCCGGCGCTGGAAAAACAGGTGGCTGAACTCTGGCAATCGCTGCTGTCTCGCCCCGTGGCAAGGCATCACGACTTTTTCGAACTGGGCGGCGACAGCCTGATGGCGACAAGGATGGTCGCGCAGCTAAACCGGAGAGGGATTGCCAGGGCTAACCTTCAGGATCTGTTCAGCCATTCGACGCTGAGCGACTTCTGCGCCCATCTACAGGCGGCTACGTCAGGAGAGGACAACCCGATCCCCCTTTGCCAGGGCGACGGTGAGGAAACCCTGTTTGTCTTCCACGCTTCAGACGGCGATATCAGCGCCTGGCTGCCGCTCGCTAGCGCGTTGAACAGGCGCGTTTTCGGCCTGCAAGCAAAATCGCCGCAGCGCTTTGCCACGCTCGACCAGATGATCGATGAGTATGTCGGGTGCATCCGTCGTCAGCAGCCTCACGGCCCTTATGTGCTGGCGGGTTGGTCGTATGGCGCGTTTCTTGCGGCGGGCGCCGCACAACGCCTGTACGCCAAAGGCGAGCAGGTTCGGATGGTGTTAATCGATCCCGTGTGCCGACAGGATTTCTGTTGCGAAAACCGGGCGGCCCTGCTGCGCCTGTTAATCGAAGGACAAACGCCTCTGGCACTGCCCGAACATTTCGACCAGCAGACGCCCGACAGCCAGCTTGCCGACTTTATCAGCCTCGCTAAAACGGCCGGTATGGTGTCGCAAAACCTGACGCTGCAAGCGGCAGAAACGTGGCTCGACAACATCGCGCATCTGCTGCGTTTACTGACTGAGCATACGCCGGGCGAAAGCGTTCTGGTCCCCTGTCTCATGGTGTATGCCGCCGGGAGACCCGCGCGCTGGACGCCAGCAGAAACCGAGTGGCAGGGCTGGATAAACAACGCCGACGACGCTGTGATTGAAGCCAGCCACTGGCAAATCATGATGGAAGCCCCCCACGTTCAGGCTTGTGCGCAACACATTACGCGCTGGCTTTGCGCAACCTCAACGCAACCGGAGAACACGTTATGATGCCGTCCGCCTCCCCAAAACAACGCGTACTGATTGTGGGCGCCAAATTTGGCGAAATGTACCTGAATGCCTTTATGCAGCCCCCGGAGGGGCTGGAACTGGTCGGCCTGCTGGCGCAGGGAAGCGCCCGTTCAAGAGAGCTGGCTCATGCGTTTGGCATTCCGCTGTATACCTCGCCGGAACAGATAACCAGGATGCCGGATATCGCCTGTATTGTCGTGCGTTCGACCGTCGCCGGAGGAACCGGTACGCAGCTTGCCAGACACTTTCTGACGCGCGGCGTACACGTCATTCAGGAGCATCCCCTCCACCCGGATGACATCAGTTCCTTACAAACGCTGGCGCAGGAACAGGGCTGCTGCTATTGGGTAAACACGTTTTATCCGCATACGCGCGCGGGACGCACATGGCTTCGCGATGCGCAGCAGCTGCGTCGCTGCCTGGCTAAGACGCCGCCGGTAGTCCACGCCACCACCAGCCGACAGTTGCTCTACTCCACTCTGGATTTGTTGTTGCTGGCTCTGGGCGTTGATGCCGCCGCCGTGGAGTGCGACGTGGTTGGCAGCTTTAGCGATTTTCACTGTCTGAGACTCTTCTGGCCGGAGGGAGAAGCCTGCCTGCTGCTTCAGCGCTATCTCGATCCTGACGATCCAGATATGCATAGCCTTATCATGCACCGCCTGCTGCTGGGCTGGCCGGAAGGTCATCTTTCGCTGGAGGCGAGCTACGGCCCCGTCATCTGGTCATCCAGCCTGTTTGTCGCAGACCATCAGGAGAACGCCCACAGCCTCTACCGCAGACCGGAGATCCTGCGCGATCTGCCGGGTCTGACGCGCAGCGCGGCGCCCCTGAGCTGGCGCGACTGCTGCGAAACCGTCGGGCCGGAGGGCGTCAGCTGGTTGCTACACCAGTTGCGCAGCCATCTGGCGGGCGAACATCCACCAGCGGCCTGCCAAAGCGTACATCAGATCGCGTTATCACGTTTATGGCAGCAGATTTTACGTAAGACCGGCAATGCGGAGATCAGACGCCTGACGCCGCCGCACCACGACCGGTTAGCCGGTTTCTACAACGATGATGATAAGGAGGCGCTGTGACGCAATCTGCAATGTGCATCCCGCTGTGGCCCGCCCGGAACGGCAATACTGCGCATCTGGTCATGTGCCCTTTCGCTGGCGGCAGCAGTAGCGCGTTTCGCCACTGGCAAGCTGAGCAACTGGCTGATTGCGCGCTTTCTCTGGTGACCTGGCCGGGGCGCGATCGCCTTCGCCATCTGGAACCGCTCAGAAGCATTACACAACTGGCGGCACTGCTGGCGAACGAGCTGGAAGCATCCGTATCGCCTGACACGCCGCTTTTACTCGCCGGGCACAGCATGGGGGCGCAGGTGGCGTTTGAAACCTGCCGACTTCTGGAGCAACGGGGGCTTGCGCCACAAGGACTGATTATTTCCGGGTGCCATGCCCCGCATATGCATTCTGAACGCCAGCTCAGCCATCGCGATGATGCCGACTTTATCGCTGAGCTGATAGACATTGGCGGATGTTCTCCTGAACTGCGGGAAAACCAGGAATTAATGTCGCTGTTTCTTCCTCTTCTGCGCGCTGATTTTTACGCCACCGAGAGCTATCACTACGACTCGCCCGACGTCTGTCCGCCGCTGCGCACGCCTGCGCTGTTATTGTGCGGCAGCCACGATCGCGAAGCCTCCTGGCAGCAGGTCAATGCCTGGCGTCAGTGGCTGAGCCACGTTACAGGCCCGGTGGTGATTGACGGCGATCATTTCTATCCCATTCAACAAGCCCGGTCCTTTTTTACGCAGATTGTCCGCCATTTTCCCCACGCATTTTCTGCAATGACCGCGTTGCAAAAACAGCCCAGTACTTCAGAAAGGTGACGCATGAATTCTTCCTTTGAATCTCTGATTGAACAGTATCCCTTACCCATTGCCGAACAGTTGCGCCACTGGGCGGCCCGTTATGCCTCGCGAATTGCCGTCGTTGATGCAAAGGGGTCGTTAACCTACAGCGCGCTTGATGCACAAGTTGACGAACTTGCCGCAGGTCTGTCATCACTGGGTTTGCGTTCGGGGGAGCATGTAATTGTGCAGCTTCCCAACGACAACGCGTTTGTTACCCTGCTGTTCGCCTTGTTAAGACTGGGCGTTATCCCCGTGCTGGCGATGCCCTCGCAACGGGCGCTGGATATCGACGCGCTGATTGAGCTGGCGCAACCCGTCGCTTACGTTATTCACGGGGAAAACCACGCAGAGCTGGCCCGACAGATGGCGCACAAACACGCCTGCTTGCGTCATGTTCTGGTCGCTGGAGAGACCGTGAGCGACGATTTTACGCCGCTCTTCTCCCTTCACGGTGAGCGACAGGCATGGCCGCAGCCTGATGTTTCCGCCACCGCGTTGTTGTTGCTCTCAGGCGGCACAACCGGCACGCCCAAACTCATCCCGCGCCGACATGCCGACTATAGCTATAACTTCAGCGCTTCTGCTGAACTGTGCGGCATCAGCCAACAGAGCGTGTATCTCGCCGTCCTCCCGGTGGCGCATAACTTTCCGCTGGCCTGCCCCGGTATTCTGGGAACGCTTGCCTGCGGCGGAAAAGTGGTGCTGACCGACAGCGCCAGCTGTGATGAGGTGATGCCTTTAATCGCGCAGGAAAGAGTGACTCACGTCGCCCTGGTTCCGGCGCTGGCGCAATTATGGGTGCAGGCCAGGGAGTGGGAAGACAGCGACCTTTCGTCGCTGCGCGTCATTCAGGCAGGCGGCGCCCGGCTCGACCCGACGCTTGCTGAGCAGGTTATCGCCACCTTTGACTGTACCCTGCAACAGGTTTTCGGTATGGCGGAAGGCCTGCTCTGTTTTACCCGGCTGGACGATCCGCATGCCACCATTCTCCACAGCCAGGGGCGCCCGTTGTCCCCTCTGGATGAAATCCGCATCGTTGATCAAGACGAGAACGACGTCGCGCCGGGCGAAACCGGGCAATTGTTAACGCGCGGCCCTTATACCATTTCGGGCTATTACCGCGCCCCTGCCCACAACGCGCAGGCCTTTACCGCGCAAGGGTTTTACCGCACAGGCGACAATGTCAGGCTGGATGAGGTGGGGAACCTGCACGTTGAGGGACGCATAAAAGAGCAGATCAACCGCGCCGGAGAAAAAATAGCCGCGGCTGAAGTGGAATCGGCACTGCTGCGTTTAGCGGAAGTGCAAGATTGCGCGGTGGTCGCCGCGCCGGACACGCTGCTTGGCGAGCGGATTTGCGCGTTTATCATCGCGCAGCAGGTGCCAACTGACTATCAGCAGTTGCGTCAACAACTGACCCGTATGGGGCTCAGCGCGTGGAAAATTCCTGACCAAATCGAGTTTCTGGACCACTGGCCGCTCACCGCCGTCGGCAAGATAGACAAAAAACGCCTGACGGCTCTCGCCGTCGACCGTTATCGCCATTCTGCCCAATAAGCGCAAACCGACCCGAAACAGGTTGAAATAAACCCGTTTCGGGTAGCACCACTATTAGAAATAGTTATCATTTTCAATTCACCATTGTCGGTATTTTTGGCGTTTCGCCGTCTTACAGGGACTCACAACAATGAAAATGACACGGCTTTATCCTCTGGCCTTGGGGGGATTATTGCTCCCCGCCATTGCTAATGCCCAGACTTCACAGCAAGACGAAAGCACGCTGGTGGTTACCGCCAGTAAACAATCTTCCCGCTCGGCATCAGCCAACAACGTCTCGTCTACTGTTGTCAGCGCGCCGGAATTAAGCGACGCCGGCGTCACCGCCAGCGACAAACTCCCCAGAGTATTGCCCGGGCTCAATATTGAAAATAGCGGCAACATGCTTTTTTCGACGATCTCGCTACGCGGCGTCTCTTCAGCGCAGGACTTCTATAACCCCGCCGTCACCCTGTATGTCGATGGCGTCCCTCAGCTTTCCACCAACACCATCCAGGCGCTTACCGATGTGCAAAGCGTGGAGTTGCTGCGAGGCCCACAGGGAACGTTATATGGCAAAAGCGCTCAGGGCGGGATCATCAACATCGTCACCCAGCAGCCGGACAGCACGCCGCGCGGCTATATTGAAGGCGGCGTCAGTAGCCGCGACAGTTATCGAAGTAAGTTCAACCTGAGCGGCCCCATTCAGGATGGCCTGCTGTACGGCAGCGTCACCCTGTTACGCCAGGTTGATGACGGCGACATGATTAACCCCGCGACGGGAAGCGATGACTTAGGCGGCACCCGCGCCAGCATAGGGAATGTGAAACTGCGTCTGGCGCCGGACGATCAGCCCTGGGAAATGGGCTTTGCCGCCTCACGCGAATGTACCCGCGCCACCCAGGATGCCTATGTGGGATGGAATGATATTAAGGGCCGTAAGCTGTCGATCAGCGATGGTTCACCAGACCCGTACATGCGGCGCTGCACTGACAGCCAAACCCTGAGTGGGAAATACACCACCGATGACTGGGTTTTCAACCTGATCAGCGCCTGGCAGCAGCAGCATTATTCGCGCACCTTCCCTTCCAGTTCGTTAATCGTCAATATGCCTCAGCGCTGGAATCAGGATGTGCAGGAGCTGCGCGCCGCAACCCCGGGCGATGCGCGTACCGTTGATATGGTGTTTGGGCTGTACCGGCAGAACACCCGCGAGAAGTTAAATTCAGCCTACGACATGCCGACAATGCCTTATTTAAGCAGTACCGGCTATACCACCGCTGAAACGCTGGCCGCATACAGTGACCTGACCTGGCATTTAACCGATCGTTTTGATATCGGCGGCGGCGTGCGCTTCTCGCATGATAAATCCAGTACACAATATCACGGCAGCATGCTCGGCAACCCGTTTGGCGACCAGGGTAAGAACAATGACGATCAGGTGCTCGGGCAGCTATCCGCAGGCTATATGCTGACCGATGACTGGAGAGTGTATACCCGTGTAGCCCAGGGATATAAACCTTCCGGGTACAACATCGTGCCTACTGCGGGTCTTGATGCCAAACCGTTCGTCGCCGAGAAATCCATCAACTATGAACTTGGCACCCGCTACGAAACCGCTGACGTCACGCTGCAAGCCGCGACGTTTTATACCCACACCAAAGACATGCAGCTTTACTCTGGCCCGGTCAGGATGCAGACATTAAGCAATGCGGGTAAAGCCGACGCCACCGGCGTTGAGCTTGAAGCGAAGTGGCGGTTTGCGCCAGGCTGGTCATGGGATATCAATGGCAACGTGATCCGTTCCGAATTCACCAATGACAGTGAGTTGTATCACGGTAACCGGGTGCCGTTCGTACCACGTTATGGCGCGGGAAGCAGCGTGAACGGCGTGATTGATACGCGCTATGGCGCACTGATGCCCCGACTGGCGGTTAATCTGGTCGGGCCGCATTATTTCGATGGCGACAACCAGTTGCGGCAAGGCACCTATGCCACCTTGGACAGCAGCCTGGGCTGGCAGGCGACTGAACGGATTAACATTTCCGTCTATGTCGATAACCTGTTCGACCGTCGTTACCGTACCTATGGCTACATGAACGGCAGCAGCGACGTCGCGCAGGTCAATATGGGTCGCACCGTCGGTATCAATACGCGAATTGATTTCTTCTGATTATTGTAAAAGGGATACCGAAAAGGTATCCCTTTTACACCACTAGTTAAAACCAGTAACTCAGCTGAGTCGCAAAAAATATTAATCCATAGTGATTATTTAAACAATGAAATTGCGATTAGGATAAATAGATTTAACTTTCTCGTTCCTTTCTCTCCTTATACTAAAGAAATAATCATATCAAAATAAAAATTCACAACAGTGCAACATTAAAAAATACAACCAACAAACAATCCTATATACAAGGCACACCTCCAGAATATAAAAGCACAGACAAACAACCTAAAAAAACAACCCCATACCTATAAATTATTTTATAGGTAAAATAGATTATATATTCTCATAGCTACCACAAACTATACTAGCCTGAACTATATTTATTCCGCTGCAATCAATGCATACATAACACAAATATCACTCAGGTACACTACTCAAACCACGCTGGGATTTTTCCTCAAGTTATAATCATCACCCCGAAAATCATTCGGCATTTACTCATTAAATAGTCACCCCATAGGTCTGTACATGTTTACTCAGAAATATACATCCTTTTCTCTGTCATAAACCCTCTAATTAATCATAGATAAATACTTGTGACACCAATCTTTTTCCTTAAAGGAACGAATTGTTGTGTAGAAGGAGATAATATTATGTCAAAAAAATATCAGCCATTGCTTATAACTCATTATATGTCAACATGGGTCACTATAACGGAAGCAGTTGAGATCACTACCAAAGCCATAAAACAAAAAATTACTCCTAGCGATATTTATCGTCATGCCTTGAGTGGCAACATCCTACTATCGGTCTATTTCCAGTCTCCTGTGATACTTAAGAAGATACAAACTTTTAATGGAAAAATAAAATTCAGGCAGTTTGAGGGAGGCCTACTTGATAAACTATGCATGCTTGACAGGGACGGTTTTATTTATGGTCAAAATTGAAGACTCTGTACAGAAGCCAGATATGTTTGTCCTGTGCAACAAATTATAGATACCCCCCTGTTACGTGCAACTCAACCAGTTTCGTACGTTTGCTCGAGGTTTTGATAATGTCCGCCCGGGTGATGAACTGGATGTCCCGGCACAAGTTAGTGAAAAAAATTTAACCCCGCCGCCGGGTAACAGCAGTGGCAACCTTGAGCAACAGATAGCCAGTACTTCACAGCTAATTGGATCTCTGCTCGCCGAAGATATGAACAGCGAGCAAGCGGCAAACATAGCACGTGGATGGGCCTCTTCTCAGGCTTCAGGGGTAATGACAGACTGGTTAAGCCGCTTCGGTTCCGCAAGAATCACGCTGGGCGTGGATGAAGATTTCAGCCTGAAGAACTCCCGTGACGGCAACCCTCGAAAATGGCGATTCGATGCAACAAACAGTGAACTATGTGCCGAACGTCACGAATGCTGAAATCACGCTGGCAGCCTCGAAGGATCCGGTGATTGCCGACAATAACAATGTGCAAGCTGTTTTCGTAAGAAAAGTTTTGGCAGTCAGATCAGAGACTCTCTGAGAGCATCCAGAGAAAGACGTGCAAAAAGTAAAGAGCGCATCTGCATGACATTATCAAATGCAGCATCCCGCGCACTGGAGCGCTTTCACAAAGAAAATATGGATACTGTCAGACAGAATCCTCATATGGGTACTTTTGAAGACATTATTGTCAGAAAAAGAGAGCAGGTTGTCAGGATAGCCGCAATTCTGGAACTGGAGAAAGATCCAGACTCGACAGTAATAACGCTGGAAAGTACTAATAGCGCCATTTATCTCATTGAATTTTATTTCAAGCATCTTATATATAAACTTGAATCCCTTCGGGAAATATCCCCGGCTGAGAAACTTGATAAATGGCTTCAGAAAAGAATTATCACAACAGCAGGTTACATATTCCAGAAAAGTTATATTTTACAATATGCCCCATATGCTCTCAGGAAAAAATGTGTTCTGGATGAAGCACTTGACATACTGGCGGAACAAAGGAAAATAAGGATTGATGATAACCTGGTTGTTTATATAGGAAACACGATTACACCATCCGAACTGGCAAAAAAACTAAATATTCCTGCATTCGATGCCGGAGTTTTCATTTGTGATCATCAAAACATACTGAAGTATCACCGAAACAGACTATAGATACTATCGGACAAAAAATAAATTATCACAAGTGTATTATTCGTTATAATAATGAATAATCGTTATCTGAGTGCAATGCCAGGTTTTCATTACGAACTGGCATTGCATTTATTTTTCAAAAAAGAAAGCAGTAACCATTTGGCTACTCTGAGTATGCCAGTCCATGAAACTAAGCGAATTCCTTAGTGTTTTTAGCGTAAGCGTCAACGGAGCACCGTATTGACGCTTATTTATTAGTGAGTACTACGTTCCATGGCAGGAGTTCGTCAACTCGGTTGGAAGGCCATTCCGGCAGTACGCTCAGGATATGGCGCAGATACG
>OGXJ01003034.1_pt1 | contig 10504 bp, 13 predicted proteins | sample 1576231 | NCBI WGS metagenome assembly OGXJ01 (sample SAMEA3541539, study PRJEB24748) | human gut metagenome | biome: human gut; feature: human-associated habitat; material: faeces | place: China | collected 2012
AAAACGGCGACCATACCATGACTTTTATCCGTACAGAAAACGGAAAAACCATCCAAGCCCCCCTAAATAGGCAAAGCCGGGCAAAAAGCCCAGCATATAAATCAAATAATCCGGAGCACTGTGCAGCTCAATCACTTCCTGCGCAGACAGACCGCTGTGGCGGCAAACAAAATCCAAATCCGGCCCATAGTCGCCGCCGTAACACACCGGCAGCCGAAACACCCGCCGCCGATCCTGCCCGGCCACAGACAGACTGTCCAGCAGTCGCCGCAGTTGCCGCTGCAACGCCTTTGCAGAAATCACCGTGCAGTCATAGCACACGGTCAGATCCGCATAGGCGGGGATCAAGTCTGTAATTCCACGCAGGCCGGCGCTGTCAATGGCTCCTTGCAGGGCGGTGACCCGGCGATTGATTGCCGGGTCGATTCCGTCCCCCAAGTGCACGGTAAGGGCGCCCTCGGCGCACTGTAAAAAGGAATAGTCCATCGGTTATTCTCCGTAATAGCCGTCAAAATAGCCCTTAGCAATGGTGTCTGCAAACCAGCCACTGGTCTTTTGCACCACCTTGGGCGGGTAGCTGATCAGCTCTTTCATTAACTTCACCAACGGCAGGTTGATGCTGCGGCCAAAGCCGTCTATGCTGGGAATATTACGCCCATACATATCCAGAAGCCCGGCTCGCGCCGCCTCCTCCATGGCCCGCTGCTGCACTTCCTCAGACTGGAACAGATCCGCATTACCCAGCAAATACGCTGTAGCTGCCATCATGGCATTGCAGCCCCAGTCAGAGCAAGTAGCAGTAATCAGGTTATCCGCTGTGCTTTCCACCAAAATGCCGCCGCCACAGGAGCATTCGCACTCACCGTCGTCTGCATGGGGCACATATTTGCGGATATGGTCGCCGATGGCCGCCATACCGATCTCGTTGCCCAAATCACCGATGGAAAGATTGTAAATGCCCCGCGCCTTGCAGGCGTTAAAGAGCACATCGCTCTTGGCCTCCAGCTCCGTTAAGCATTTGCCCACCGCATTATGGTACGCACCCTTGGCATTGCGCCCGGGTGCCTCATTGGTGATCACTGCCGCCGGAACGCCTTTTGCCAGCAGCGCCTCTGCCTGGGCAGGCGCCTCTCGGTCGTCCTTGGTAAAGGGCACGGCGCACATGGAGAACGGGTATTCCTGCGCCTCCTCTACCGTGTCATATAAATGGAAGCCAAGTACCATGGCCAACCGCCGCACCGCCTCCATACATTCCTCCGGCACCACCAGTACCGGCGTGCAGTCAAAGGCTTTAATCAGGAAGCGCGCCAGCATCATAGAAGACACCATGCCGTCCGTCTCCGGCTGCTTCCAGGGCAACAGTACAAAGCCGGTGATGATATACACCAAATCGCCCGAGTGGATATGCGCCACCAGACCCTTGGCCGCATGCACAGACAGCGGCTCTCCGGCATAGTCCCTAGCCGCCCGGTACAGAATACGGCACACACCATACCCTCGCGGATCCAGGGTCATTAAGCTGTCCAAATTCTCACCGATATTATACAGTGTCAGTTCTTCATTGGTCATTGCAGTTGTCCCCTCTCGTCCGATTTAGCGGGCCGTTGCGTCCATAAAGTCCGCTACTAGAGCGTCCTGCAAATCTTTCAGCATCTGCGGCGCTTTACCGCCCACCGGTTGGCCGTCAATACTCTCTGCTGCCAGGCAGAAGGAACCGGAGGAGGACACGATGACCTCATCCGCCGCCATCATCTCTGCCACGGTAAAGGGCGTTTCATCTACTGCATAGCCCAGCTTCTTGCACATTTTGATCAAATGGGCACGCGCAATACCCGGCAGAATATAATGATCGGTGGGATGGGTCTTAAACACGCCGTCCTGAATAATAGACACATTGGAGTGCGCGCACTCGGTGACAATATCGCCCCGATGGAACACGGACTCATCGCACCCGGCCACCGCCGTGCGCTGGGCTGCCATACAAGAGGGCAGCAGATTCAAAGTCTTAATATTGCAATGGAGGAAGCGCGTATCCTCCGTGGTAATCAGATTGATTTTTTTATAAGTATCCTGTACAGAACAGGGGGTCAGCACGATCCACAAATTGGCCGGTACTTTGTCCGGATCCGGATACGCGTGGTTGCGCATTGCGGTGCCACGGGTCACCTGCCAATAGACGAACTGCTCGCCGCAGTCCACCTTTTCCACCATCTCCGTAAGCAGGGCGCCCAACTCCGCCTTGGTCTGCGTCAGGCGAATACCCAAAAGCGCCGCACTGTTATAGAAACGATCCAGATGCTCATCCAGCGCATAAATCACATGATTGCGACTGTAAGTGGCATCATAGCAACCGTCGCCGAAAAAGCACACACGGTCCAGCATGGGCACCTGCATTTCCTCCAGCGGGCCAAACTTGCCGTTGTAATAACCTAAATTCTCCATATCGCATATCCTCCAAAAAAAGACAATAGGGCACCAAAGCCGAAAAAGCTCCGTTGCCCTTATCCAATACTATATCACTTTCCGGCGCAAAAGTAAAGACGCCCGGAAGATAATCAGCACACGGCGTTTATCCAACTACCGTCCGACACCGAATTATACCCGGTTGCCGACCAGGATCGCGCCCCTTTTGCAAAAGCCGCATACAGTATATCAGCATTTGTACGCAAAATTTGTCAAACCCTGCGGTAAACCGTCATACCCGGCAGATTTGTATAAAAAATCCACAAATTTCCAATTTTTTTCTCAATTTGGTTGACATTACCAGTCGAATTCTCTATTATTAGAGCTGAAACAGCAGAAAAAAATAAGCGCCTGCAATGCCTGCTGCTTTGAGAAATGAAAAAAGGACGGAAAAATCATGCTTATTGAAGAACTCGCTCAGGAATATCGAACACAATATAATGTTTTGTGCGCCAAAATGGACGGACTGCGCCCACTGCTTTCCGTCTATGGCGGAGAGGATCTGTACCGCCTGCGCAGAAAGCTGCGCACCTACTACGAAATGGCCTGCGAATGCCGCCACATTGCTACCATACTGGAAAGCTACTACGATGAGGAGGACGGCGTATGACAGATATGATCGAAAACTGCTGCTTTGCCTCCCCGTCCCAAACGGAGCCGGACACCCAAACCATCACCCGCCGTGCCTTACTGGCCGTGTTGCCCATGGTGCTGGAACAGGAGCTGAGCCCACGGCAGCGCACCTGCCTGCGTGCTTTTTATGTAGACGGCAAAAGCCAAACGGAAATTGCCCGGAGGCTGGGTCTGTCTCAAGCTACGGTCAGCTACCATATCCATGCAGCAAAGGCGGCAGCCAACCGGCTGCTGCACTACTGCCAAATTGCCGTGGCCAAGGCCAATGACTGCTGGCTGGAAGCAGAGAACAACGGACTCTGATCCCTCTATCTGCACAGACGATACAGCAGCGGCAAGTCTGTGAACGCCCGGGGCGTTACCGCCGCCAACACCTGAAAAGCGCACCTGCACACGGTGCGCCGCAAAAAAGAACAGCGCACCTCAGTTCATCCTATGAGGTGCGCTATATTTTGTGTGTATTTTTATGTATACATCAGAATGGCGATTAGGAAAAAGACGGCATAGAGCACCACCTGATGGCCCATATAGACCCACAAGCTGTTGCGCCCCAGCCAGCACAGCACCCGGCTGTGGCGGCGGTAAAAAGGTGCCGGCAGACGGCCGTCCCGCACATAGGTCCCGGCAAAGGCCCCCAACAGAAATAAAAAGAACCAAGGGATCAAAGCAAAATAGTCGGCGGACCGGAAGCTGCTGTTAAAAAAGCCCAAGGGCATCAGCCAGTTGGTACGAAACAGCGCCGCAGGCAAATGCACCAAACCAAAGACCATGGTATGCTCCGGCTCACTGACCCCATAAGTCAAAAAGAACAGCAAACCGCAAACAAGCATTCCCAAACGTGGCGAAATCTTCTTCATCACCGGCAGCAGCAGACCGGTGAGGATCATGCAGCAGCCCAGACAGGAAAGAATACCGAAGTAGATCTTCGCACCGGTCATGCCCATTAAGGGCAGCACCCAAACGGTAACCCCGGTGATCACCAAACCGCAGCCCAGCACCACTGCGCCTCGGCGTACCGGATTACGGGACAGGCGGGAGCAAATGCCGGAAATCAGAATAAACAGCCCCCAAAAGATAGGCTGCACGGTACACAGAGCGTCAAACACTCGGTAGCCCCAGGACAGCTGCAACACATCGCCCACATCCAAAAAGGCATGGTGCACCACCATACAGAGAATGGCAAAGCCCCGCAGCTCGTCCAGCAAATAAATGCGGGGACGGGCAGATTTGGGCTGTTTTTGGCGTTTTTGTCTCACCGGAGCACCTCCTATACCAAGGCTTTGGGTTATTTTACCACAAAAGCGGTGGTTTGTACACGCAATTTTTAACACACCGTGGCAAAGAATTGCGCTTTATAATTGTATATGAAATGGAAGTGTGCTATAATACGGTGAAGTCTTAAAAAATACAGAAAACGGCGATCCGCCGAGAGGAGCATGTATATGAAAACCGCTGTGGGCGAAGTGCAGGGCGAGGCCCTGACCCTTGTAAACACCACCAACACTGCCATTGCCGCCGAGTCCGGCTCGCTGCCGGTACTGGGCACCCCCTTTATGCTGGCCCTGATGGAAAAGGCCTCCTGCGAGGCAGTGGCAGACCTGCTGGAGGACGATGAGACCACCGTGGGCACGGCCATGAACATTACCCACATCAAGGCCAGTGCCATCGGCGAGGTAATCACCGCCAAGGCTATACTGACAGAGGTGGACGGGCGCAAGCTCACCTTCCATGTAACCGCCCGCAACGACAAAAATGAGCTGGTGGGCAGTGGCACCGTAGAGCGCTTTGTGGTACTGGCGGAAAAATTCTTAAGAAAGGTCGAGGGAAAATGAGATTTTCTGCGGTAATCTTTGACTTTGACGGTACGCTGTGCGACACCGGCCCGGGCATTATGAACAGCGCCGCCTATGCGCTGGAGGCCTACGGCTTTGAAGTGCCCCGGGAACCGGGCGCCCTGCGCTGCTTTATCGGGCCGCCACTGCTGGTGACCTTTCAGGAGCAATTCGGCGCAGATGCGGCCACAGCCCAGGCGCTGGTACAAAAATACAGAGAGCGCTACAACGGCGCCATTCTCAATGAGAGCATGCTTTACCGGGGTATTGTGACCTTGCTCGAGAACTTAAAAGCGGCAGGCATACGCATTGGCATCGCCTCCTCCAAGCCCAAGCGCTACATTGACCAGCTGCTGGCACACTTTACCATTGACAAATTCTTTGACGCAGTGTGCGGCGTGGATTTTAACACCGACTGCGAAAGCAAGGCCAGCATTATTGCCCGCTGCCTGCAAGAGCTGGGGGCCGCCCCGGAAAAGGCACTGATGGTAGGCGACAAAAGCTACGACATCAACGGCGGCAAAGCCAACGGTTTAAAGACCGTGGGCGTAAACTGGGGCTACGGCAGCAAATTTGAGTTTATTGAAGCCGGCGCCGATTTTCAAGCGGAGAAGCCCATGGACATTGAAGCCATTGCACTGGGCTTTTTTGAGCAAACGGAGGAATACGGCGGCATTTATAACGGCCGCATTCTCACCCTTCACTGCGACACGGTGACTATGGTGGACGGCGCGGAGGAAAAGCGGGAGGTTATCGACCACCCGGGCGGCGTGGCCGTAGCCGGACTGACGGAAAACAACGAACTGCTGCTGGTGCGCCAGTTCCGCTATCCTTACAAAGAGATTTTGCTGGAGATCCCCGCCGGCAAGCTGGAAAAGGGTGAGGATCCCTTTGAAGCAGGCAAGCGGGAGTTCAAAGAGGAATGCGGCGCTACGGCAGACAGCTACTTCTCCCTGGGAGAGGTGTACCCCTCCCCCGGTTACTGCGGCGAGATCATTCACCTGTACGGCGCTGCCGGGCTGCACTTTGGGCAGCAGCATTTAGATGAGGGAGAGTACCTGGATGTGGTGCGCATGCCTCTGGACGAAGCGGTGCGCCGGGTAATGACCGGTGAAATCAAAGACGCCAAAACCGCCATCGCCATTCTGAAATTAAAGGAACGAATCAATCCATGATCTATTTAGACAACGCAGCCACCACCCGACCCTGCCCGGCCTGTGTGGCGGCCGTGAGCAGCATGCTCACCGACCACTTTGCCAATCCCTCCAGCCTGCACAGTCCGGGGATTGACGCCATGAAAGAGATCATCGCCGCCCGCAGCGCATTGGCAGACGCTCTGGGGGTGGAGCGAGACACGCTGACTTTCACATCCGGCGGCACGGAGGCCAACAACCTGGCTTTGTTTGGTGCAGCCTATGCCAACCGGCGGCGGGGCAAGCGCATTGTGACCACCGCCATAGAGCACGAGAGCATTATACAAACCGCCGACCAGTTGGAGGCAGAGGGCTTTGAGGTCATTCGCCTGCAACCGGACAAAACCGGCAATATTACAAAACAGCAGATTGAAAACGCCATCACCCCGGACACCATTCTGGTCTCCGTCATGCGCATCAACAACGAAGTGGGCAGCATTTTGCCGGTGGAGTGCATTCGCCGGGCGGTACAAAAGGCCGGCGCACCGGCGCTGATCCATACCGACTGTGTGCAGACCTTTGGCAAGGTGCCCCTGCGGCCGGACAAGTTGGGGGTAGACCTGATGACCGTCACCGCCCACAAGATCCACGGTCCCAAGGGGGTAGGCGCTCTGTATGTGCGCAAGGGCGTGCGTATTCTGCCCCGCACCTTTGGCGGCGAGCAGGAGAAAAAATTGCGTCCGGGTACGGAGGCAGCGCCCCTGATCGCCGGGTTTGGCGCTGCGGTATCGGCACTGCCGGATCTGCGTGCGCAAAACGCCGCCGTCAAAGAACTGAACGCTTATACGAAGGAACGGCTGGCGGAGATCCCCGGTCTGACCTTTAACAGCGGCGACCAGGCCTCGCCCTATATCATCAATATTTGCGTTCCCACCTTTATGCGCAGCCAGACCATTATTCAGGAGCTGTCCGCCAACTACGGCATTTGCGTCAGCAGCGGCTCCGCCTGCGCCAAGGGCAAGCGCTCCCATGTGCTCACCGCCATGGGGCTGCCGGAGCAGGTGATTGACAAATCCATTCGCCTGAGCTTTAGCGGCCAAAGCACGCAGAGAGAAGCAGACGCCTTTGTAGACGCGCTGCGCGACCTGGTAAAAAAACACCCAAAGGAGTAACCTATGCGAGAGATCGTACTGATTAAAAACGGCGAGTTGGCACTAAAGGGACTGAACCGCAGTTCCTTTGAAGATGTGCTCATTAAGAATATGCGTCGCCACCTGGCGCCCTTGGGCACCTTCCAGTTTACCAAGAGTCAAAGCACCATTATGGTGGAGCCGGAGGACCCGGACACGGACCTGGACGACACGGTAGACGCGCTCACCCGAGTGTTCGGCATTGCCGCCCTGTCCCGGGCCGCCGTGTGTGAAAAAGATATAGAGGACATTGCAGCCACGGCACTGGAATACCTAAAGGAGCCGCTGGAGGACGCCAAAACCTTTAAGGTAGAGGCCAAGCGCAGCGACAAAAAATTCCCCATGAAATCGCCGGAGATCTGCCGAGAGATGGGCGGTCGTATTCTGCGCCGCTTTCATCATCTCAAGGTAGATGTTCATAACCCGGACATTACCGTTACCGTAGAAGTACGGGATCGCTACGCCTTTGTGCGGGGCAACAACCTGCACGGCGCAGGGGGTATGCCCACCGGCACCGGCGGCCGCGCGGCGGTGCTCATCAGCGGCGGTATTGACTCTCCGGTGGCCTCTTATATGATGGCCAAGCGGGGAATCGAATTGGTAGCCGTGCACTTTGCCTCGCCCCCATATACCAGCGAGCTGGCGGAAATGAAAGTGATGGAGCTGCTGAAGAAAGTAGCCCGGTACAGCGGCTGGATCACCACCTTTGTGGTGCCGTTTACGGAAATCCAGGAGCAGATTCGGGACAAGTGCCCGGAGGAATACTTTACCATTATCATGCGCCGCGTGATGATGATGATCAGCGCCCGCATTGCAAAGAGTCAAAACTGCCACGCCCTGATCACCGGCGAATCCGTAGGGCAGGTAGCCAGCCAGACCATGTACGCCCTGGCGTGCACGGACTGCGCAGCGGATATGCCGGTGTTCCGTCCCTGTATCGGTATGGACAAGGACGAGATCATCGCCATCTCCCGCAAGATCGACACCTTTGAGACCTCTATTGAGCCCTACGAGGACTGTTGCACCGTCTTTACCCCCAAGCACCCGAAAACCAAGCCCCGGCTGGATGATGTGCTGAAAGCCGAAGCAAACATGGAGAATCTGGACGAAATGATGGACCGGGCCGTGGCCGGCGTAAAGAAAGTTGTGATCAAATAATGGAGCCGCGCAAAGATCCCAACGAGGAGATTGACCGCATTTTAGCCGACTTTCAGCAAAGCCGCACCCGGCGGCAAGCAGAGGCGCCGGCAGAGCCGCCTGTTCCGGCAAAAGAAGGGAACGCGCCGTCAAAAAAAGAAAAGCCCTCCAAAGAAGCAAAGCCGCCAAAAAAGGAAAAAGCGCCCCGCCGCCCGCTGGGCAAAAAGCAAAAGCGGGGGCTGTGGATCGCCTTGGTGTGCCTGGCAGTGGCTGTGGCGCTGGCCTTTGCTCTTCCCGCCATACAAAACAGCCGCCAAAACGCCTACTTAAAGCCCTACGAGACCAAGTACGGCATGCACTACCCGGCGGGTATGCTGGAGCAATATTGCGACGCCTACGGCAAGGATCGGCAGATTGCCGGTTTTCTGACCTACGGCAGCAGCGGCGAGATCACCGTGTCCAAGGCCAAAAACGAGAGCCATATCTGGATAGCAACAGCGACTTTTTGCACTTTGGGTTTAACACCGTAATCTATGGCAGCCCACAGCAGCTGACCGGGCTGGAAGCTGCCTATGGCAGTGCCTCCGCCTGCAACAACAGTGGCACCACCCTCACCTACAATTCCCTGTTTGAGACCGGGCAGTGGCAGGTGGTAGGCGCCCTGTATGTGAACACCAAGGCCAAGGATGACAACGGCTACTGCTTCCCCTACAACGTGACCGGAAACATGACGGCAGACAGCTACAAACAATTCTACGCCCGACTGACCAACCGTATGATCTATACCAGCAACCGCACCTTAAATCGGGCGGATCACCTGCTGACCATTGCCACGGACAGTGCGGTACACCCGGGGTGGAAATTTGTGTTGGTGGCCGCTAAGGACGGCGAAGTGCGAGATGTGCGGGATGTGCAAACGCCACAGTACCCGCAGGCGTACTTTGACGAGAAAGGGAAAAAGAACCCCTATGCGCCCTTTAACAAATGGTATCCGGAGATCTATGTGAGCAACGGCAAGCAAACCTCCCGCCAAAACAAAAAAGATTACCAAACAAAATAAAAAAAGCCCCGACGGAATTTGCGTTTCGTCGGGGCTTTTTTCGGTTTCTGTTTTAGATTTTCACATCAGCATAGATGGGATAGTGGTCGGACATGGCGTCCATCGCCCCATCGGAGAGAATCCCGTAGCATCGCACCTTGGCGGTGCCGGTCAAAAAAATGTGGTCGTAGGTAGGGGCAGCGGCTTTTTTGTTATTGCCGCTTTTGGTCTTGGCGGCCAAGGCTTTGGTGTCCTGCATCTTTTTTGACAGGCGGCTGTAAATCTCCGGTGCATCATACACCGGGTCATATCCGCCGCCGTCCATGGCGTTAAAGTCACCGCAGGCAAATACCGGACACTTATACTGTGCCGCCAAGGATTTGGCAAGTGCCGCGGCCTGGTCTGCCTGGCTCTCCATCACCGCCCGCTCCGCCTTTTCCTCTCCGCTGCGGATCAGGTCCAGGTGGGTGGAAGATACAATGTATTTTTCGCCGGACTGATTGTTCCGGAACAGTCCCCACACAATGCGGCGCAAGCGCGCATCATCCCCCCGGTCATAGGCCACATCGCCTTGCTCCAGCAGGGTTACCCGATCGCTGTCATACAGCAGACCGGTCATGCGTACCAGCGCACCGGTACGCACCGGGTACAGCAGCTTATAACTGCCCCGGTTCTGCATCAAACAACAGTACCACTGGTCGCTCATCTCCTGCACGGCCACCACATCCGGCCGGTAGGTGTCCAGCACCTGCAAAAACATTTTGGCCCGCTTGTGCGCGTCCGTGCCGCCCCAGCTCTCATAATGCACCAGCAAATTGGCACTCATAATGCGGGCGGATGTATTCTTGGCACGCTTGGCGTTCGCCTTGCCGATGCTCTCCTGAAACTCCTCGCTAACCATATAATCCGACAGATCACCTCGGCTGCGAATCACCGCCGGCACGGCAATAGCCGTACTCACTGCTGCCACCAGAACCAGCGACAGCAGGGCGCAAAAAAAGCGCCGCAAAAATTTTCTCATAATCTTCCTCCGCAGAATGTTCTCCCTACCTATTATACACAAGCCGGCGTTCCATT
>OGXJ01003036.1_pt1 | contig 10499 bp, 9 predicted proteins | sample 1576231 | NCBI WGS metagenome assembly OGXJ01 (sample SAMEA3541539, study PRJEB24748) | human gut metagenome | biome: human gut; feature: human-associated habitat; material: faeces | place: China | collected 2012
GTTTTTATTATACTTTGATTGTTTTGTATGTGTCAAGTTTTATTATACAGGATTATACGATATAAACTAAAAAAAATATACATGAGTTAATGAAACTGTTGAAAGGCGGATACCATGTTCATGCGTTTGTTAGTCCTATGGATGTAGGAGAACTTCTTCTGCCTTTGTACGAGTTGTATTTACGGCTTTTACGGGTAAATGATGTAACCTGAAAGCCTAACTTTTGCATTATTTTTTTTGAAAATGAAAAAAAATATCCCCTCCAAAGCATTTGCCTTGAAGGGGATAACTATATGCGTTTTACTGTGGCTTCTTAACGTCTGTCATGACTTCTTTAAGTCCTGTTGCAAGACCTGCAATACCCTGTATCTCACTTGGTATAATGATCTTTGTAGCCTTGCCGTCTGCTGCCTTAGCAAATGCTTCAAGGCTCTTGAGCTGGATTACCTGCTCGTTAGGGTTAGCAGCATTCAGCTTGACGATACTCTCGGCAATCGCCTTCTGTACCATATCGATAGCTTGCGCTTCACCTTCTGCCTCAAGTATCTTCTGCTCCTTGACAGCGTCTGCACGAAGTATCATAGACTGCTTCTCAGCTTCGGCTGCAAGTATCTGTGACTCCTTGTCTGCCTGTGCTCTGAGTATCTTAGATTCTTTCTCACCTTCTGCAACAAGCACCTGAGATTTCTTCTCAGCCTCTGCCTGAATGACCTTTTCACGTCTTTCACGGTCAGCTTTCATCTGCTTTTCCATTGCGTCCTGAATTTCTCTTGGCGGAAGAATATTCTTAAGCTCAACTCTCTGCACCTTGATTCCCCACCTATCTGTGGCTTCATCAAGAATTGCTGTGATCCTTGTGTTGATAATGTCACGGGAAGTGAGCGTAGCCTCAAGATCAAGGTCACCAACAATGTTTCTGAGTGTTGTTGCCGTCAGATTTTCAATAGCTGAGATAGGTCTCTCAACACCGTATGTGAACTGCATTGCGTTTGTTATCTGGAAGAACACAACAGTGTCTATCTGCATTGTTACGTTATCCTTTGTGATAACTGACTGTGGCTTGAAGTCAACTACCTGCTCTTTGATAGATACTCTTTTTGCAACTCGGTCGATAAAAGGTACTTTTACGTGAAGTCCCGTTCCCCATGCCGCATGAAAAGCTCCAAGTCTTTCAACTACAAATACATATGCCTGCGGTACTATCTTGATGTTGCTGATAACAATGATTATAAGCAATACGATGATAGCAAGTACGATATAAATTCCAGGTTCCATTATATGCCTCCTAAAAAATAAGTTTATGTAAGCTGTTACTTTTCTTCTGAAACTATCAGCTTTGCACCGTCAATACGCACGACCTTCACTGGTGTGCCTTCTGAGATCTTTGAGCCGTCCTCAGTTCTTGCTGCCCAATCTGTGCCATCAAGAGTGACCCTGCCTTTGTTCACAGAGTTATCTATAGGCTCAATAACTATTGCAGTTTTTCCCACATCAAGCTCGTAATTTGTTGCAACTGTCTTGTTCTGGAGCTTCTTGACCACAGGTCTTGTAAGCAAAAGAAGTATGATCGAGCTTACGACGAATACGATGCACTGTGTAAGGAAAGAAAGCTTAGCTATGGCACAAAACATCGCAATAAGCGCTGCTATAGCAAGCCATATAGACACAAGTGCCGTTCCTGTTGCGACCTCGCATACAACAAAGAACACGAAAGCTAAAGCCCAAAAAACTATTTTGAGTGTAGCAATTGTCATATGATACCCCCTGTTCCTCTCATTTATTTAAGATTTATTATAACATATTATTTTAAAATTTACAATAGCTAAGACACAATATTTTTGCTTTTTTAACTTTAATCTTCAATGATTTTACATTGACCGTACCATATTATATTAGCTGTATCCTAATATATACATGTTGATGCTACTACATAAAGAAAAAAAGTGTTTCTAAAAGATAGTTATATAAAAAATTTACAGTAAAAGCGGTAACCCGCTCTGGAGGTAACCGCTTTTACTATTTGTGTAATTATACGTTGTCACTGAAATAAACATCATACCAAACAAGGAATGAGAACACTGTCCAGATCTTTCTAGAATAATCATACTTGCCTGCACGATGATCGTCAAGAAGCTGTACAAGCTTATCTGTGTGGAAGAACTGTGCCGACTGAGGAGAAGTAAACTTATCCTTTACTATATTATAATACTTATCTTCTTTCAGCCATACCCTGATAGGAACAGGGAAGCCGAGCTTCTTTTTCTTAGCTGTCTGTGGAGGGCAAGCCTGAAGTGCAGCAAGACGCATTGCATACTTCGTTTCAGTTTCAGTAACTCTGTCCTTTACAGGTATCTGCTCTGCAAGCTCCATTACCTTTCTGTCAAGGAACGGTACACGAAGCTCTAGGGAGTGAGCCATGCTCATTTTATCCGCCTTAAGAAGAATATCACCTGTCATCCAAAGGTGCAGGTCAATGTACTGCATCTGCGTTACCTGATCCTGATCTCTTACCTTATCGTAGAAAGGCTTTGTGATAGCCATAGCGTCAGGAGCGTTTGTTTTTATGCTCAGAATGTCCTTACGCTCTTTTTCAGAGAAGATGTAAGCATTGCCGATAAATCTCTCATCAAGGTCCTTAGAACCTCTTATAAGATAGTTTATGCCGTGCTTGTGAGGCAGTTTCTCAGCAACTGCACCAACAGCCTTTCTGATAGGTCTTGGTATCTTGAAGTAGCTTGCCATATCAGCAGGGTTGTGATAGATGTTGTATCCACCGAATATTTCGTCTGCACCCTCGCCTGAAAGCACTGCCTTGACCTTTTCAGAAGCTATTTGACATACGAAGAACAGAGCCACAGCCGCAGGGTCTGCGAGAGGTTCGTCCATGTGATATTGTATTTTTGAAAGGCTGTTCCAGTATTCCTCAGGGCTGATGACCTTTGAGAAATTCTCCTTGTGGATATACTTTGAAAATTCCTTAGCATAACCTATCTCGTTGTACTTTTCGTCCTCGCCAAAGCCTACAGTAAAGGTCTTGTCAACGTTGGCAACAGCGGCAACATAGCTTGAGTCAACACCACTTGAAAGGAAAGAACCTACCTCAACGTCAGCGAATTTGTGTACCTCAACAGAGTTCTTGAAAGTGTCAGATATCCTATTCACCCAATCTTCAAGAGCAGGGCCATTGTCAGCGTGGAATTTAACTTCCCAATATCTTCTTACGCTCATCTCGCCGTTCTTGTATGTAAAGCAGTGAGCGGCAGGGAGCTTGTAAACATTTTTGAAGAAAGTTTCTGTTGTAGGAGAATACTGGAATGTGAGATAAGTTTCAAGAACGTCTGTGTTAAGCTCCTTCTTGAAATGAGGGTGGTCAAGAAAACTCTTTATCTCAGAACCCCACATAAGAGTTTCGCCCATTTTTGCGTAGTAAAGAGGCTTGATACCGAAGAAATCTCTTGCACCGAAAACCTCGTTTGTGTTCTTGTTGAAGATAACGAATGCAAACATACCTCTCAGCTTGTCGAGCATATCCTCGCCCCACTGCTCATAGCCGTGGATAAGCACCTCTGAGTCGGTCTGTGTATAGAACTTGTGGCCAGACGCTACAAGCTCCTCACGAAGATCCTTGTAGTTGTATATCTCACCGTTGAATGTAAGTACCAACGACTTATCTTCATTGAAGATAGGCTGGCTACCTTGATCTGAAAGGTCGATGATCGAAAGTCGGCGGAAACCCATTGCGATCTGCTCGTCAACATATTTTCCGTCAGAGTCAGGACCTCTATGTTTTATTCTATCCATCATTTTTCCAAGAACTATGGAAGCGTCATTGATTTTATTTGTAAATCCAACAAAACCGCACATATAAAAGCCTCATTTCTGTTAAATCAAATTGCCTGTATCTTAGTTAATACGGCCGCTTGTCGCCTAGTGAACGTCAAGCAATATAATATTTATTATACACTATATGCGGCTTTTTTGCAAGGGGTAAAAACAAAAATTAAACAATAAAAGAAATTGTCTTTTGTGCATTTATCACATGGCAGTGTGTATGATATAAAAATATCTGCGATTTTGTCATTTTGGCTTGAAAAAGGCAGAGGAATATAGTATAATGGTATTAAAATCATATTTTGGAGAAGATCTTATGAACGATAACAAAAAGAAGAAAAATGGTTATAGATTAGATATTGTGTTGATAGTGAGTTTTTTTGTGATGCTTATATCTTTCTGCGCCTATATGATGAATACTACTCTCGAAGAGGTACTTGAAAATGAAACAGGCAGCTCTGTAGTCACACATGATTACACTTACGAGAGTGCTGAGAGCAGTTCAGCAGCATAGTGCAAAACTTAAAGACTCGACAAGTCAAAGTACTTTACGCACTCGCAAATTTCGCCTATTTGCGACATTTAAGAGGCGTTGATTAGCACTTGAAAACGCATAAGACGACAAGTTAGCTCGCTTTACAGCATAAAGAACTAAACTATATTTGTATTATGCATTGTAAAGTTAGGCCGCATTACAGCTAAAAGCATTTTACTTGACACCTAAAATCAATATCTGACGAAAATGTGACTTTGTGCATTTAATACAAATAACAAAGTCACATTTTGTTGTATAACGCCTTGACTTTACGTCACTTATACTATATACTTGTATTAAGCACTGCTTTTTATACAATATGTTGTGATTTGCGGTGCGAGTTGTGAGAATAAAAAAATATAAGGATAAATCGGGAAAATCGGAGGCGGTATTGTGATAATCAAGATAAAAAAGCGTGACGGACGTACTGTAACTTTCAATATTGAGAAAATAGCTGGCGCTATATACAAGGCGGCTCAGTCTGTGGGCAAGGATAACTATGAGGAAGCTTTGGAGCTTTCGGGTAAAGTTGTTGATAAGCTTATGGAAAAACACCTTGATATGCCTACTGTTGAAGAGATTCAGGATTGCGTTGAGCGTGTACTTATCGAGGAGGGCATGGCTGATACTGCAAAAAGTTATATACTCTACCGCTCAAACAGGACTCGTGCAAGAGAAATGAATACCCGTCTTATGAAAGTTTATGAGGATCTTACTTTCCAATCAGCGAAAGATAACGATTTGAAGCGTGAGAATGCTAATATAGACGGCGATACCGCAATGGGTACAATGCTTAAATACGGATCTGTGGGTGCGAAAGAGTTCAACGAGATGTATGTTCTTGCTCCTGAGCATTCAAAGGCTCATCAGGACGGGGATATCCACATTCATGATCTTGATTTTTATACACTGACTACCACTTGCACTCAGATAGACCTTACAAAGCTTTTTGATAAGGGTTTTTCTACAGGTCATGGCTTTTTGCGTACACCTAATGATATACAAAGCTATGCGGCGCTTGCCTGCATTGCGATACAATCCAATCAGAACGACCAGCATGGTGGTCAATCTCTTCCGAAGTTCGATTATGATATGGCTGAGGGCGTAAGAAAGACATTCAGACATCGCTATCGTGACAATATCGGCAGGGGTCTTGCTCTCCTTGGTGAAGTTTCTGATGCTCAGAGCATTGCAAAGAAAATAACTGAAATGCTTGATGAGCAGGGTTTAAAGATCACTCTCGCCAATGATAACGGCTATCAAGAGGCTGAAGCACAGTTTCTTGTAAATTTTGTTGACGCACCTATAGTGAAGAAGATACAGAGTTTTGCATATAAAAACTCTTTGAAAGAAACTGACAGAGCCACATATCAGGCAATGGAAGCGCTTATCCATAATCTTAATACCATGAACTCCCGTGCAGGCGCTCAAACGCCTTTCAGCTCCATAAATTATGGTACTGATACTTCTATCGAGGGCAGACTTGTTATAAAGAATATTCTTCTTGCAGAGGAAGCAGGACTTGGCAATGGTGAAACGCCTATTTTCCCTATACATATTTTCAAGATAAAAGAGGGCGTGAACTTTGATCCTGATGACCCGAACTATGACCTTTTCAAGCTCGCCTGCCGTGTATCAGCGAAGCGTCTTTTCCCGAATTTTTCATTTATCGACGCTCCTTTCAATCTACAGTATTATAAAGAGGGCAATCCTGACACTGAGATAGCTTACATGGGTTGCCGCACAAGAGTTATCGGTAACGCATATGACCCTACTCGTGAGATAGTGACAGGAAGAGGAAATCTCTCTTTTACTACCATTAATCTCCCTAGACTTGGCATAAAAGCACAGCGTAATATCGGTGCTTTCTTTGACAGCCTTGATGAGCTTATGGATCTTTGTATCGACCAGCTTATGCACAGATTTAAGATACAGTGTTCAAAGCGTGTGAGAAATTATCCGTTTCTCATGGGTCAGGGCATATGGCTCGATTCAGAGAAGCTTACGGCTGACGATACACTTGAAGAAGTGCTAAAGCATGGCACGCTTTCAGTGGGCTTTATCGGTCTTGCTGAGTGTCTTAAAGTGCTTACTGGCAAGCACCATGGTGAAAGTGAAGAAGCAAGAGAGCTTGGCTTGGAGATAATCTCACGTATGAGAGCAAGAATGGACGAGGAAACAAAGCGTACTGGTCTTAACTTCTCGTTGCTTGCAACGCCTGCTGAGGGACTTTCTGGCAGATTTGTTAAAATGGATAGAGAACGTTACGGCGAGATAGCAGGAGTTACAGACAGAGAATATTATACTAATTCTTTCCATGTACCTGTTTACTATCCGATAACAGCGTTTGAGAAACTTAAAATAGAAGCTCCTTACCATGCTCTTACAAATGCAGGCCATATAAGCTATATCGAGCTTGACGGCGATCCGCTGAACAATCTTTCTGCATTCGAGAAAGTCGTAAGATATATGAAAGAAGTTGGCATAGGCTACGGCTCAATAAACCACCCTGTTGACCGTGATCCTGTTTGCGGATATACTGGAATAATAGGTGACAAATGCCCGAAGTGTGGACGTTCTGAGGCTGAACACAGCAAGGTGATACATGAGAGGATACCTCGTGCAAAAGCCTGCTGTGAGGGTGACAATTAGCCATGGAGCTTAGGATAGCAGGCACTGTCGGTGAATCTATCGTAGACGGACCGGGTTTTAGGTTCACTATTTTTACGCAGGGCTGTCCACACGGCTGTGAGGGTTGTCACAATCCGCAGACACATGATTTTAATGGTGGCATTGTCGTTGATACAGACCAGCTTTACAATGAGATAATAAAAGACCCGCTCCTTGACGGCGTGACGTTCAGTGGCGGTGAGCCTTTCTGTCAGTGCAAACCGTTAGCAGAACTTGCAGGAAGGATAAAAGCGTTCAATGGCTTTCCACTGAATGTTATTTCATTCACAGGCTATACTTATGAATATCTTATTGCAAACGCTAACGCTGAAAACGGCTATATGGAGCTTCTATGTCAGCTTGATTATCTTGTTGACGGACCATTCATTCTATCGCAGCGAAGCCTTGAGTTGAAATTTATGGGCAGTAGAAATCAACGCTTCATCGACGTACAGAAGTCCTTAAAAGATGGCTGTGCTGTGGCTATAGAGCCTTATTGATTTTTTTACTATTTGGAAGATAAAAATGCTGAGTGAAATTGTTGTTTCACTCAGCATTTTTTATGTGACAATTATTTATTTGTTAGGCTCTATTACCTCAACATCTTTTGGGTCGAGAGTTTCTGCATTATCAGCCTCGGCTGCTCTCTTTACTGCTTCTTCCTGTGACTTTTTCAAAGCTTCCTGTATGTCCTCGCCAAGAAAATCAGGGAGTGACATTCCTGCTTGCTTGAACAGATCGTTCAGCGGAGGAACTGACTGCATAAGTCCGCTTAGAAAGTTTGCTGTCGAGCCTTTTCCGTCTGCACCTGCGCCTGTATCCCACACGGTTATCTTGTCTATCTTAATGTTCTTGATAGCTTCTACCTGAATAGAGATAAGCTCTTCAAGCTTGTCAGCAACTATGAGTTTGACGGCTGCATTAGCATCTCCGCCTGCTGCTTCAACAAGCTTTCTCATACCCTCCGCCTGCTTTGTGAGTATTTCCTGATTACCCTTTGCTTCAGCTTCCATTTTTGCAAAGATAGCATCAGCCTCACCCTTTGCTTTACGTCTTACTACCTCAGCCTGTGCTTCAGCTTCGATCTCGGCCTGCTGTTTTGAGATCTGAGCCTTTACGATAACATCGGCGGTCTGTGTAGCCTTTTCAAGTTCGGCTCTCGTCTGCTCGGCGGATTGCTGAGCTATGTAAGCTTCCTGCTTTGCCTTTGCTGCCTGAACAGCTTCGGCGGCTGTAGCCTGTCTGAGAGCTTCCGCTTCACGCTCACGTCTGAGGGCTTCTGACTGTGCAACCTCTATCTTGGCCTGGTTCTCACCGTCGATAGCAGAAGCGTTTGCAGCAGCAACTTGGATACGCTGGTCTTTCTGAGCGTTTGCCTGACCGATCTCACCGTCTCTGTGTTTTTCGGCAACTGACTTCTTAGCGTCATTGATAGCCTTTGCAGCAGCTTCTTTACCGAGAGCTTCCAGATATCCAGACTCATCTGTAATATCCGTTACGTTTACGTTGATAAGCTTAAGACCTATCTTTTTAAGCTCTATCTCAACATTATTTGATACCGCGAGCAGAAATTTATCTCTGTCCGAGTTTATTTCCTCGATATCCATTGTTGCGATAATAAGTCTCAACTGACCGAATATGATATCCTTTGCAAGCTCCTGTATCTCAATGAGTTTAAGACCGAGAAGTCTTTCAGCAGCGTTCTGCATAACGCCTGGTTCTGTCGAGATACCAACAGTAAATCTTGACGGAACATCAATTCTGATGTTCTGCTTTGAAAGAGCGTTTTTTAGATCCACATTTATGGATATAGGAGTAAGATCCATATACTCATAAGATTGGATTATTGGCACGATAAATGCCGCACCGCCGTGGATACATCTTGCGCTTCTTGCTTGACCATTCTTGTCTGTTCCTACTTTACCATAGATAACAAGCACCTTATCAGACGGACATTTTCTGTAGCGTGACAGTATCGCCATAATTGCCGCAAAAAGCACAACGACTATCACGCAGATAATGATTACTGGTTCCATAATTTTTCCTCCCACACAAATAATATTATAATAACCTCAAGACGGGTCATTTCACAGAATCGTTATGTTTAGAACCCATTTGTTCTATCAATTTTTTATTTTTCTATTACGACAGTATCTCCTTGCAAATCGATAATACGGACCTGAGTTCCTGTCTTTATAAGCTCATCGCCATTGTTTATTGCAGTGACTTCTCTTAGCTGTCCGTTTATCATAACATTCACTTTACCAAGCCCATGGTCTTTAGGTGGGCAGGGGATATAAACAGTAGCAGTTTCTCCTATAGCATTTTTATAATCAGCCGTACCGTTTTCAGCAAGTCTTACAGAAAGTTGCGCCTTACCCTAAGACTCATAATCCTACTTATTTGGCTAAGGTTAAGGGTATGCTTAGTGAAATTATGAAAGATAAAGATGCTCCTATTAATGGTTTGCTTAACCGTGAGTATATTTTAGATATTTTAGCTTCTGATGGTTCGGCTTTTTCTAGACCTTGGTTTGGACAATTGATGACTGGACCTCAACTTATGGCTTATTTATGTCAAGTTAATATGTGGCTTGAGAGGTATCAGCCTAAAATAGAGCTATAAATTTTGAGCAAAGGGGTTTCGCCCTTGCTCTTTTTATACTCTATTATATCATAAAATCCTTATTTTTTTATTAATTTAAAATTCATTAATTTCTTTTATTTTTTCTCCATAATAGCCTGAGCCATGAATATCTGAAATTATTAATACTTTCATTTTTTCCTCCTTGTTTTTCTGCATGCTGATTCATTCTTTTGCACGTATTTTCTAATATCGATTCAAAATGAATCTTTTTAATATTTTTTGCAAATTTATATTATCATTACTTGCAATATATGTCAATATGCTTCATTTTTATTTGTTGAAGAAAATATTTTTGTTCATTTTTTTCAATTACTGGCATTTCTTTGCATTTCCCTCCATTCTTCTATGCATTTTTCACGTTCAAAGTTCAAAATACAATCAAAATAATACAGCCCCTCTGCGTCAGACGCAAGAGAGTTTCCTTTTTCCGTTTTCCGCAACCCAATCCCGGTTCAAGCCCGGTTTAGGCCTATTTTTTGCATACACAAACAGAGCCAAGTATGATATAATCCCATCTTTGACACTTGAAAATAGTAAAACAGCCATAACGCCAGTATTTTATCAGCGTTGTGGCTGTTCTTTGTCTTGCATCGATATGTACTATTTTTGGATTTGTGCTATTTTTTCTGTTTTGTTTCTTTTATAATCGACCTCATGGAAAATTTGGATATGAATTCGTAGTCTGTTCGGAAGCCAAACGCATTATGCAGGGCATCCGTAAGTTTTGTACGTTTGTAGGAAGGTATATATCCACTGTCTTTATCCGTGGCGATCATTTTCGGCCATCTTGCTCCTTTGTAGCCGTTTCTTGCCGCAT
>OGXJ01003037.1_pt1 | contig 10497 bp, 9 predicted proteins | sample 1576231 | NCBI WGS metagenome assembly OGXJ01 (sample SAMEA3541539, study PRJEB24748) | human gut metagenome | biome: human gut; feature: human-associated habitat; material: faeces | place: China | collected 2012
CACTACCCCTGCATAGACAAACTGCCACGCATCTGCCCTGCCGCAGAATATGCCCGCAGCAAAGAGGGGGAAAGATACCTGAAAACCTACAACGGACTGGTACAGATTGAAGTCAACCACCTGGCCAATGCCGTGGAAGTGGAGCAAGTAAAGCGCCAGGCGGCCCTGCTGCCACAAACTTTTGCCGCCTTTTGCGGAAGCAGCGGACGAAGCGTAAAAATATGGGTACTGTTTGCCACCCCCGACGGTTCGCGCCCCAGGCAGGAAGAAAAAATCAGGCTGTTTCATACCGCTGCCTACCGGCTCGCCGTAAACTGTTATCAGCCCCTGCTCCCCTACCCCGTCACACTGAAAGAACCTGCCGTGGAGCAAAGCTGCCGCATGACGCTCGATGACCGTCCCTATTACAATCCGTCTGCCGTCCCTTTCTGTCTGGAACAGCCTTTGTCCGTGCCCGACGAGCCCACCTTCGGCCAACGGAAACAGACCGAAGCAAACCCGCTGATGCGCATTGCCCCCGGCTATCCGGCCTCCCAAACCTTCTCCATCCTCTTCGAAGCCGCCCTGAACCGTACCTTCGAAGAGCTGGAAAACTGGAAACGGGGCGATGACCTTCGCCCCCTGCTCTACCTGCTTGCCAGGCATTGCTACAAAGCCGGCATTCCCGAAGAAGAGGCAGTACGTCAAGTCATGATGCACTACTACCGCGAAGCGGATGAACAACTGGTGCGCATGACCCTGCACAACCTCTACCGCGAATGCAAAGGCTTCGGCACCCGTAGCAGCATGACCCGCGACCAAATCACCGCCTTCCGCCTGGAAGAATTCATGAACAGACGCTATGAGTTCCGCTGGAACACCGTGCTGGGAGAATTGGAATTCCGCCAACGGGACTCCATACACTTCCATTTCCGCCCTGCCGACCAGCGGGTAAGAAGCAGTATCGGACAGAATGCCCTGAAAGAAGGAATCAGCGTATGGGACAGAGATGTGGCACGCTACCTCAACTCGGACGCCATTCCCTTGTACAACCCCATCGAAGAATATCTGAACAGCACCGGACATTGGGACGGCAAGGACCGTATCCGCGCATTGGCCGACCTCGTCCCCTGCAACAATCCGTACTGGCGGGAACTCTTCTACCGCTGGTTTCTCAGCATGACGGCGCACTGGCAAAACATCGACCGTCAGCATGGAAACAACACGTCTCCCCTACTGGTCGGAGCCCAAGGCTATCGTAAAAGTACCTTCTGCCGCATCCTGCTGCCACCCGAACTGCGCTTCGGATATACCGACAGTATCGACTTCAAAAGCAAGCAGGACGCAGAGCGGAGCCTCGGCCGCTTTTTCCTGATAAACATCGACGAATTCGACCAAATCAGCGTCAATCAGCAAGGTTTTCTAAAGCATCTGCTGCAGAAACCCGTGGCAAACCTGCGCAAGCCTTACGGCACCGCCATCCAGGAAATAAGACGCTACGCCTCCTTTATAGCCACCAGCAACCAGAAAGACCTGCTGACAGACCCCAGCGGCAGCCGCCGTTTCATCTGCATCGAAGTCACCGGCCCCATCCATACCAATGTCACCATCAACTACCGGCAACTCTACGCACAAGCCATGGATGCCATAGCCAAAGGTGAACGCTACTGGCTGGACGATTCCGACGAAGCCATCTTGAAACAGACCAACCGGGAGTTTGAACAGCCCACACCGTTGGAACAGCTCTTCCTCTGCCACTTCCATCCCGCCGAAAATGAAGAGGAAGGAGACTGGATGACCCCTATGGAGATTCTCTCCTTCTTGCAAACCAAGACCAAAGACCGGCTGTCCATCAATAAAGTGGCTCTGTTCGGACGTGCACTCCACAAACTGGGCATCAGCAGCCGCCGGAAGACAAGAGGAACAGAATATCATGTAGTGAAAAAAGAATAATCCTGCCAATTAATTTGCTTCTACTTTCGGTTTGCGCTATCTTTGCGTTTCAAATCAAGAAGATATGAAAAAAGAAAGTCAAGTGATATTCGACCGGAATGCCGTAGAGTTTGTGACCGTAGCCGCCGAGTTTTGCAAGTTTCTGGAACAAGCGGAAGGGGTGAAACGTTCCGCGTTCGTCGATACCTCCTTAAAAATACTTCCGCTGCTCTACCTGAAGGCCTCCATGCTGCCCGAGTGCGAAACCATAGGAGACGAGGCGCCGGAAACATTCGTCACCGAAGAGACCTATGAGGTACTCCGCATGAACCTCGCCAATATCCTGGCCGAGAAAGACGACTACCTGGACGTATTCGTATCCGACATGAAGTATAGCGACCAGCCCATCACCAGGAACATTTCCGAAGACTTGGCCGACATATACCAGGACATCAAGGACTTTATCTTCGTATTCCAGCTGGGTTTCAACGAGACGATGAACGATTCGCTTGCCATCTGCCAGGAAAACTTCCGCCTCCATTGGGGACAGAAGCTTGTCAACACCCTGCGTGCCCTACACGAGGTGAAGTATGCGCAAGGCGAGGATGAAGAGGAAGAAACCGCTGACTTTGAATTTTAAATTATGGTTATCAAAAGAACAATAGATAAAGAAATCTTGAAAGACCTGCCCAAAGCCGCTTTTCCGGGACAGATACATGTCGTACAGACACCATGGGAAGCGGAGAAGGCAGTCGCCTATCTGAAGTCCTGCCCGTTGCTGGGCATAGACAGCGAAACCCGTCCATCGTTCACAAAAGGACAGATACACAAGGTGGCCCTGCTACAGATTTCCTCAGAGGAACATTGCTTTCTGTTCCGCCTCAACCTGACGGGACTGACTCTGCCGGTTATCACATTGCTGGAAAACCCAAGTGTAACGAAAGTAGGCCTTTCCTTGCGGGATGACTTCATGATGCTGCACAAGCGTGCGCCCTTCGAACAGCATGCCTGCATCGAATTGCAGGAATATGTCCGCGCTTTCGGCATCCAGGACAAAAGCCTGCAGAAGATATACGCCATCCTCTTCGGGGAAAAGATTTCGAAAAGCCAGCGCCTTTCCAACTGGGAAGCCGAAACCTTGACCGAACCGCAGAAACTGTATGCTGCCACCGATGCCTGGGCATGCCTCAACATCTACAACAAGCTGCAAGAACTGAAACGGACAGGGGATTTTGAGATAGAAGCCAATAATAATGTGGTAATGTGATGCACATTATCACATTACCACATTAATCACATTATATATATGTACAAAGTATACCTTAAACCCAATAAAGAGGAGTCATTAAAGCGTTTTCACCCGTGGGTGTTTTCCGGCGCCATCGCACATTTCGACGGAGAGCCCGAAGAAGGGGAAGTTGTTGAAATCTACACGTCCAAAAAGGAATTCATAGCCAAAGGGCATTTTCAGATTGGCAGTATCGCCGTACGCGTACTGACCTTCCGTCAAGAAGAAGAAATCAATGCGGACTTCTGGAAACGTAAACTCAGCATAGCATACGACATGCGCCGCAGTATCGGCATAGCCGGAAACCCGACAAACAACACCTATCGCCTGGTGCACGGGGAGGGAGACAACCTGCCGGGGCTGGTTATCGACATTTATGCCCGTACCGCAGTGATGCAGGCACATTCTGCCGGCATGCACCTCGACCGCATGGCCATTGCCGATGCCCTTACCGAAGTGATGGGCAGCCAGATTGACAATATCTATTACAAATCGGAGACGACCCTTCCCTTCAAGGCCGACCTCTATCCGGAGAATGGTTTCTTGAAAGGCGGCAGCACGGACAATGTAGCCATGGAGTACGGCCTGAAGTTCCACATCGACTGGCTGAAAGGCCAAAAAACCGGTTTCTTCGTAGACCAACGCGAGAACCGTTCGCTACTGGAACGTTATGCCAAAGGCCGCAGCGTACTGAATATGTTCTGCTATACCGGCGGCTTCTCCGTATATGCTATGCGTGGAGACGCCAAACTGGTGCATTCCGTGGACAGCTCCGCCAAAGCCATCGACTTGACCAACAAGAACATCGAACTGAACTTCCCGGGTGACACCCGCCATGCCGCCTATGCAGAAGATGCCTTCAAATACCTTGACCGCATGGGCGACCAATACGACCTGATAGTTCTTGACCCTCCTGCTTTTGCCAAGCACCGCGATGCTCTGCGCAATGCCCTGCAAGGCTACCGCAAACTCAATGTCAAGGCTTTCGAAAAAATCAAGCCCGGAGGTATTCTTTTCACTTTCTCGTGCTCGCAAGCCGTCAGCAAAGAAAACTTCCGCACCGCCGTGTTCACAGCCGCTGCCATGTCCGGCCGCAGCGTACGCATCCTGCACCAACTGACGCAACCTGCCGACCACCCGGTCAGCATCTATCATCCGGAAGGGGAATACCTGAAAGGACTGGTTCTATATGTAGAATAAAGGAAAAAGCAGGCTTTGTTAGCCTGCTTTTCTTAAATAGAGTTAATAAAAAGCAGAAATACGCCAAAACAGCATGTTATATAACATAAACCGTGTATATTTGCACTGTGTTTTTCATGGTATTAGATTTAAGGTTAATAAAGATTGGGTGTCTGGGATAGATACCCTTCTTTTTTTATAATACATTCCTTCCCAAAACCCATCCCTCATTAATCTCTTTCGTTGAAGAAAAAGCCGTACAGAACTTGTTTTTCTCCTAGTCTCATTGTACATTTGCATCTACTACATAATTCAAAACATAAAAAGCTAATATTATGAGCATCAAATTCCGACTCACTGCCATGCAATTCCTGCAATTCTTCGTTTGGGGAGCATGGCTGATTTCATTAGGTGGTTACATGGGCGGTACGTTACATTTTGAAGGCGGACAAATCGGAGCAATCTTTGCAACCATGGGTATAGCCTCACTGATAATGCCCGGACTGACCGGTATCATCGCCGACAAATGGATAAACGCCGAACGCCTTTATGGCATACTCCACCTCATCGGTGCCGGTGCTCTGATTTATGCTTCAACTGCCACCACATACAACCACATGTACTGGGCCATGCTGCTCAACATGCTTGTTTACATGCCTACACTATCTCTGGCCAACACCGTATCCTACAATGCATTGGAAAAATATAAGATGGATTTGATAAAAGACTTCCCTCCCATCCGTGTATGGGGAACGGTAGGCTTTATCTGTGCCATGTGGGCTGTGGACCTCACCGGGTTCAAGGCAAGTTCGGCACAGCTCTATGTGGCAGCCATATCGGCAGCCATGCTGGGACTTTATGCTTTCACTTTGCCAGCCTGCCCCCCCATGCGCAGCGAAGGAAAAACGATGCTCTCCGCTTTCGGACTGGATGCACTGGTGCTGTTCAAGCGCAAGAAGATGGCTATCTTCTTCTTGTTCTCCATGCTGCTGGGAGCCGCCCTTCAAATAACAAACACATACGGCGACCTTTTCCTGGGTTCGTTTGCTTCCATACCCGAATATGCAGATTCGTTCGGTGTAAAACACTCCGTCATCCTGCTCTCCATCTCGCAAATGAGTGAGACGCTGTTTATCCTTGCCATCCCCTTCTTCCTGAAACATTTCGGAATCAAGCGTGTTATGTTAATAAGTATGTTTGCATGGGTATTCCGTTTCGGGCTCTTTGCCCTCGGAGACCCGGGAAGCGGACTCTGGATGCTCATTCTCTCGATGATTGTCTACGGCATGGCATTTGACTTTTTCAATGTATCGGGCTCGCTGTTTACAGAAATGGAGGCACATCCCAGTATCCGTGCCAGCGCACAAGGCTTGTTCTTCATGATGACGAACGGTGTGGGAGCCATCATCGGAGGTTATGCCAGCGGAGCCGTGGTGGATGCCTTCTCGGTATATGCCGAAGGCGGAGGACTGGTAAGCCGCGACTGGACACCGGTATGGCTTATCTTTGCAGGATATGCTTTAGTCATTGGTCTGCTATTTGGAATGGTGTTCCGCTATAAACATAATCCGGAAAAAATAGAGAAAAACTGATTGAGAGTCAGGTTGATTTAATAGGTATGAATAAGAAAAAGATAGAACTACAAGTACTAAACATTTCCAACAGCCAGGCGCAAGCGGGTGCCTATGCCCTGGTACTGGGTGAAGTGGGTGGCAAACGCCAGCTTCCGATTATTATAGGTGCCACCGAAGCACAAGCTATGGTCATCGAGATGAAAGGTATTGTACCGCCCCGTCCGCTGACCCATAACCTATTTGCTTCCGTTCTTGAGGTGCTGGGTGTAAAACTGATGCGTATTCTTATCTATAAAGTAGACAACGGGGTATTTTACTCTTACCTTTATATGAAAGCCGAAGAAACCATTCTCCGGATTGATGCGCGTACCAGCGACGCCGTTGCCCTGGCATTGCGCATGAATGCCCCCATCTTTGTCTACGAAGACATCCTCGAAGCAGAATGTCTGAAAACCGCCGAAGGTTCCACCGACCCGATGGGAGGCAGCGAACCGGACAAAGACGAACTGCTGCAGGAAGACACGATAGGCATACTGAAAACGGCCCTGCAAAAAGCAATCGAAGAAGAGGATTACGAACGAGCCGCACAGATAAGAGACCAAATCAACCAACTCAAAAACAATTTGTAACATGCACGTATTCTATACTCCCGACATACAGACCCACGCAGAACTGCCCGAAGAGGAAGCAGCACATGCCGTACGGGTCTTACGCCTGCAAGCAGGCGACGAGGTTATGCTGACAGACGGAAAGGGCTGCTTCTATCGCGCCGAAATCAGTACGGCTACCAACAAACGCTGCCTGGTGAATATTCTGGAAACCCTTCCGCAAGCCCCCTTGTGGAAAGGTCATCTGCACATTGCCATGGCACCTACCAAGAACATGGACCGTACAGAGTGGTTTGCCGAGAAAGCGACGGAAATAGGGTTTGATGAACTGACATTCCTGAACTGCCGTTTCTCGGAACGGAAAGTCATCAAGACGGAGCGCATCTCCAAAATTCTGGTTTCTGCCATCAAGCAGTCGCTCAAGGCACGCCTGCCCCAACTGAATGAAATGACAGACTTCAACAAGTTCATCACACAGCCTTTTCTGGGTCAGAAATTCATCGCCCACTGTTATGAAGGCGAAAAACCGCTTTTGAAGGATATGGTACATCCCGGAGAGGACGCTCTCGTACTAATCGGTCCTGAAGGAGACTTCAGCGAAGAGGAAGTCCGGAAGGCGACGGAAAACGATTTTATCCCCATCAGCTTGGGAAAATCAAGGTTGCGTACAGAGACGGCGGCACTGGTTGCCTGCCACATCCTCAATTTACAGAATCAATGATACTCACTAAAACAAAAACTATATGAAAAAGAACCTATTCTTCCACTTCTCAGTACTGGCAATGCTCATCGTGCTGATAAGCGCTTGTTCGTCCAAAAAGCCAGAATACACCAACGTTATTCCTTCCGATGCCTCGCAAGTCATCGCTGTCAATTTAAAATCATTGGCAGACAAGGCCGGTACCAAAGATAAAGAGACTAAAGAAGCACTGCAAAAGCTGACAGATGCCTTGAAAAGCGATATGAATGCAGCTACTTTCCAACAATTGGAGGCTGTACTGAAAGACCCTGCCAAATCGGGAGTGGACGTCAATGCGCCGATTTATGTCTTCAACGCTCCCTCGTTCCCCTACACCACCATGGTAGCCAAGGTTCAAAGTGAGGATGATTTGCTGAAGCTTCTGGAAGTTACGGAGAAAGAACAGATAATCAGCCATGTGGCAGAAGCGGACGGTTACAGTTTTGCACAAATCAACAAGCGGGCATTGCTCGCTTTCACTCCTACCACGCTTATGATGGTGAACTACACCGGCACATCGCAACTGGAAAAAGTCAAAGAAGGAATTCCCGCCTTGCTGAAACAGACCGGAGAAAACAGCATCAACAGTAACACCGCTTTCAAGAAAATGCAAAAGCAGGATGGAGACATCAATATGCTCATCTCTCCTTCCAGCCTGCTGAGTGCATACGCCAATCCGCTGAATTACGGAATATCCCACAATATCGACCTGAAAGACTTGAAGATGCTGGGAAGTCTCTCCTTCGAAAAAGGGAAAATAGAACTGAAAGTAGAGAGCTATACCGAGAACACAGAATTGAAAGCACTTTTCGAAAAGCAAATCAAAAGTACTTGTCCCATCGAAAACACGTTCTTGAAGTATTTCCCAAAATCTACCCTGGCGCTATTCAGCATAGGTATCAATGGAGAAGAGTTCTACAATGTGCTGCAAGAGAATGAGCAGTTCCGCAACGATTTCTCCATTACCAAAGCCGCTGAAGTAAAAGACTTGTTCAGTGCTTTCCACAACGACCTGACCATAGGCCTTATTAATGTAACCATGAACAGCAATCCTTCTTTCCTGGCCTATGCCAGCGTAAAGAACGACGCTCCCTTGAAAGCCCTTTATGAGAAAAAGTCCGAACTGGGACTGAAACGCGGCGAAGACATCGTGAAATTGAATGAGAATGAATATGTCTATAAATCACGCGCTATCAACATATTCTTCGGCATACGAGACAAACAGATGTACGCCACCAATGACGAACTGCTGTATAAGAATGCCTGTAAGACCGCCGACCCGTCTGCCAAAGAGACTGACTTCGCTTCCAGCCTAAAAGGCAAGCGTACAGCCTTTGTCATCAATGCGGAAGCCGTACTTGACCTGCCCGTTGTAAAAATGCTAGCTGGATTTGGCGGACAAGAGTATAGCACCTATTACTCGCTGCTCGGTAATATCTCGTATCTGGAAGCTGTCGGCAACGAGGACAAGGCAACCGTTACCCTGCAGCTGAAGAACAAGAATGTTAATGCGTTGAAACAGATTGTGGACTTTATCAAGCAGTTTGCAGGAATGTAATTTAAGGATTAGAGATTAAGGATTAATACCACTCATGAATAGGATTCACCTACGGCAAACACTACCTCAAGTGTTTGCCGACCGTGATGCCATTACCTCAGACGTATGGCATCGGGACATTACGTTCCACAAAGGGAAACGTTATCTCATAGAAGCCGCTTCGGGCACCGGAAAATCATCGCTTTGCAGCTATGTTTACGGCTACCGCAACGATTATCAGGGAATCATCAACTTTGATGAGCGCAATATCCGTTCACTCTCCGTCAATGACTGGACAGATATACGCAAACACTCCCTCAGCATTCTTTTTCAGGAGTTGCGTATCTTTCCCGAACTTACCGCCATCGAAAACATACAACTGAAGAACCGGCTTACCAACTTCAAAAAAAGGAAAGAAGTCCTTACCCTATTCGAGGCAATCGGCATTGCCGACAAGGTAAACGAGAAAGCCGGGAAGCTATCTTTCGGCCAGCAACAAAGAGTCGCCTTTATCCGCAGCCTCTGCCAGCCTTTCGACTTCATCTTCCTGGACGAACCCGTCAGCCATCTGGATGACGAGAACGGAACAATCATGGGCAGGCTGCTGACAGAAGAAGCCAGCCGCCAAGGAGCGGGAATCATAGTGACTTCCATCGGCAAACATCTGGAATTGGATTATGATGAAATTTATCAATTATAAATGTGGCTAATATGAACCGACTTGTTTGGAAACTTCTCCGCCAGCACATCAGTGTCGGACAGTTGGCAGGCTTTTTCCTCGCCAATCTCTTCGGCATGATGATTGTATTGCTGAGCGTACAATTCTATCGTGATGTCCTTCCCGTTTTTACGGAAGGGGACAGTTTCATGAAGAAGGATTATATCATTGCTACCAAGAAAATCAGTACTTTGGGCAGCTTTGCCGGGAAAAGCAATACCTTCTCCAAAGATGAGATAAAGGACCTGAAAGCCCAACCTTTTACTAAGGGGGTAGGCGCGTTCACTCCTTCCCTGTTCAAGGTTTCTGCCGGACTCGGTATGCAGGAAGCCGGTATCCGTCTGTCAACGGAGATGTTTTTCGAGTCTGTACCCGACGCGCTTATCAAAAGGCGAAGCGACAACAAACAGCGGCGGATGGTCCGTTGGTGAATTACGTAAAGGAGATATACGCCCCGTTTACGGACGAGGAGATATCCGTTAAGATGGTGGAGTTGCTTACACCGGCCGGGACGCAGGCGAAAGTAGAGATTGTCTACCAGACTTTGGAGGGCTTGCATGCCTCTTGTCCGGAGCATCCGGGTGACTGGTATTTCTCCGGCGATTACCCGACACCGGGCGGGACTCGGTTAGTGAACGAGGCTTTTATTCACTATATGGAAGAAGAATATTTAGTGAAATGACACAACATACAGATTCTATGCAGACAAACAGAACAGCAACTTTGATGTTAGACGACGGTACCGTCTTCCGTGGCTACTCTTTCGGCTATGAGAGACCGGTGGCCGGCGAGGTCGTGTTCAATACCGCTATGACCGGATATCCGGAGAGCTTGACGGACCCTTCGTACGCAGGCCAGTTGATGGTGTTGACTTATCCGCTCGTTGGTAACTACGGTGTCCCGCCTCGTACGTTCGAGCCGAACGGGATCGCTACGTTTATGG
>OGXJ01003040.1_pt1 | contig 10491 bp, 10 predicted proteins | sample 1576231 | NCBI WGS metagenome assembly OGXJ01 (sample SAMEA3541539, study PRJEB24748) | human gut metagenome | biome: human gut; feature: human-associated habitat; material: faeces | place: China | collected 2012
AACAACCAGTGTTGCCGATTACACCAGCAATCAGCATACAGCAATCTATCACAGAGCAGTTGAATAAAAAAATGCAATCAAAATGCAATTCTAAAAGAAAAGAGCCTCAAAACCCTTGAAAATAAAGGCTTTGAAGCTCTGCTCCAACTATTCAAACTCAATCGTCCCAGGCGGCTTACTGGTAATATCATAGAAGCAGCGGTTTACCCCCTTCACTTCATTGATAATCCTGCTCATAACTCTCTGTAACACCTCGAACGGTATATTGGCAGCTTCCGCTGTCATGAAATCGACCGTATTGACCGCACGCAGTGCAACCGCGTAATCGTACGTTCTCTCATCGCCCATGACACCCACACTTCGCATATTGGTGAGCGCGGCGAAATACTGGTTTGGCATCCACTCCGGTGCCTCTCCATGCTCTTTGCGGTATTCCTCTACCGCGGCATCCACTTCCTCACGGTAAATGTAATCGGCATCCTGCACGATACGAACCTTCTCTGCAGTTACCTCACCGATAATACGGATACCAAGTCCCGGTCCCGGGAATGGCTGACGGAAGACAAGTTTCTCCGGGATGCCAAGCTCCAGACCCGCTTTGCGGACTTCATCTTTGAAGAGGTTGCGCAGCGGCTCGATGATTTCCTTGAAATCCACATAATCCGGGAGACCGCCGACGTTGTGGTGGGACTTGATCACTGCGGATTCTCCGCCAAGTCCGGACTCTACCACATCCGGGTAGATGGTTCCCTGTGCCAGGAAATCCACGGCTCCGATCTTCTTTGCCTCTTCCTCGAAGACACGGATGAATTCCTCTCCGATAATTTTACGTTTTTTCTCCGGTTCTGTCACACCGGCAAGTTTTCCATAATAACGCTCCTGCGCGTTGACACGGATAAAGTTCAGGTCAAACTGTCCGTTCGGACCGAAAACTTCCTCAACCTCGTCTCCTTCGTTCTTCCGGAGCAGACCGTGATCGACGAATACACAGGTAAGCTGTTTTCCGATTGCACGGGAAAGAAGTCCTGCTGCAACAGAAGAATCCACACCTCCGGATAATGCAAGGAGAACCTTTCCATCACCGACTTTTTCACGGATCTCTTTGATTGTATGCTCCACAAAAGAATCCATACGCCAGGTGCCGGCACATCCACAGATATTTCTCACAAAGTTGTGAAGCATCCTGCTTCCCTCTACGGTATGCAGTACTTCCGGATGGAACTGGATTGCATAAAGTTTTTTCTCCGGATTTTCATCTGCCGCTACCGGACAGTCAGCGGTATGTGCTACCACCTGAAATCCCGGTGCCGGTTTGGAAATATAATCAAAATGACTCATCCAGCAGATGGTAGATCCTTCTGCCGAATCCGTTGCCACTCCCTCAAAAAGCGGAGAAGACTTGTCCACGAACACTTCCGTTTTTCCGTACTCACGTACCGGTGCCTTTTCTACTTTTCCACCGAGGATATGATTCATCAGCTGCGCACCATAGCACAGACCGAGAACCGGGATGCCAAGTTCAAATAATTCTTTCGTGTATGTCGGGGAATCTGCCTCATAGCAGCTGTTCGGGCCGCCGGTGAGGATAATTCCCTTTGGATTCATTGCCTTGATCTGTTCGATGTCGGTACGGTAAGAATAAATCTCACAGTACACATTGCACTCGCGGACGCGGCGTGCAACCAGCTGATTGTACTGACCACCGAAGTCAATGACGATGACTTTCTCCTGATCCATATTGTGTTTCCTCCTGTTTTCTAAAATGCATTTTTGCATTTATGTGGTGCATTTTTCAAAAGTACACCATTTTTCTACCATTATAATAAAGCCCCTGCGATTTTACAAGTCACAACCTCACGTTTTCTCGTAAAATGCAATCACATCCGCATAAACTTTTTCATTTTCTTTCTCATTCAGTATTTCATGGCGCATATGCGGATAGGTAATTGTGGAAATATTGGAAAAACCTTCCTGTTTCAGCGTGTCCACGCTGTCTTTGGCACCTTTTTCATACCCGGTGCACGGATCTTCGCTGCCGCGGATCATCAGAATCGGTAATGCCTCATTTACGTCCCGGTAATTTGACACCTGATGCATGGCAGTTGTCAGCATATACAGATCGTGAAAAGCGGAAACACTAAATCCGTGCCCGCAATACGGATCTTTCAGATATGCCTGTACCACCTGCTCATCGGAACAGATCCAGTCCGCTTCGGTTTTTGCATGTTTTACCTGCTTATTGAAATTTCCCACCGACAGTTGCTGCACCAGCTTGGAATGATACATCGGTCCACGCGCCCTTGTGAGCAGATTTGTCAGGAAAAACCCTATGCGGATGATCTGTGTTCCCGGATAATTCGGGAATCCGCTCAGTACCACCCTTGCGTAACTGTGTGACTGGGTACAAAGCAGATTCCTTGCAATGATGGTTCCCATGGAATGTGCAAAAATCATCACCTTTTCCGTTTGAAACCGCTCCCTGATATATGCCGTGATCTGTACCTGATCCGACAACAGATAACGGTCACCGTCTTTTTCTTTAAAGAACCCCAGCTTTGGAGCATGTTCCCCATGCCCCCGCATGTCCGATGTCACCACCGTAAATCCCACCTGCCGCAGCTGTTCAGCGAAAGCCTCATAACGCTCCTTATGTTCCTCCATCCCATGAATGATCTGAATGTATCCCCGCGGATGCTCACTTTCAAATACCGCCAGACTCAGCGCGTAACCGTCGGACGCTTTCAATACTATATTTTCCATTTATATCCTCTTCTGCGTTCGTACTTTTAAAACCAGTCCACATCTGTTCCATGTTCCAACTGTTCCGGTGTCATCAAAGACACGGCATCAATAAACCAGTTGCGAAACGTCATCGTTCCTCTCTTTTGTGCGGTCGTTTCTTTTGCGGCAAGTTCTCCTGCAATGCCAGTAAACGCACAGCATGCCACTGCACTCTCCACCGAATTTTCCGCACTTAAAAAAGCGCCAAGCATCACGGTGGACATACAGCCGCTTCCCGTAATCCTTGCCATCATCGGGCTTCCATTATGACACCGGTAGACGCAGCTTCCATCCGTGATCAGATCAGCTTCTCCGGATGCGACAAGAATCATCTGATTTTCCTTTGCATATTGCTTCATCAGCTCCGGCAAATCCGTTTCTTCTGCTTCCGCCAGCGCATCCTCGGCTGCATCCACCCCGGTAACCGTTCCACAGTTGTGCAGCAATGCCTGTATTTCCGAATAATCTCCCCGGATACAGGTCGGATGGATTATTTTCATCAACTCCAGACATTTTTCACGCCGATAGGAAGACCCCGACACCCCGACCGGATCAATCACGATCGGATGTCCCAGCACATGCGCCCGCTTTCCGGCAGTCTCCATCGCCTCATAATCCGAGATGGCCCCGAAATTACAGATCAGTGCCGCTGTACCTGCCGTGATCTCCTCCACCTCACAAGGATGGTGTGCCATCGTCGGTGACGCGCCTGCCGCCAGAAGGATATTCGCACAATCGTTGACCGTCACGGCATTTGTGATACAGTGGATAATCGGACGTTTCTGTTGTATTTTCTCATAAATTTCCACCACTTTTTCCCCGGAAAATTTCATCACAGTTTCTCCCGTCTTTGTATTTCACCGTCCAGAATTCCTGCCTTTTTCATTGGAATGGTCACGATAATTGCAATGATCGTACCACCACAGGTACTGATCAAAAACGGCACTACAAATGTAAACAATGCCGCTGCTTTATTCCCCATAATCAGATACGCAATCGGATAAGAAAGCATTCCACCGATGATACCGGTTCCAAACACTTCTCCCACGTATGCAAACGGAAGCTTTTTCCCATACTGGTAAAGCAGTCCTGCAAGCAGTGCACCACACATACTTCCCGGAAATGCCAGTGGGCTGCCAAGCCCTGTCAGATTACGGATCAATGCCGCCATAAAAGCCTGTGCCAGCCCCCACCATGGTCCGACCGTTACCGCGCACAGTACATTCACCAGATGCTGTACCGGCGCACATTTTGAGCCCAATACCGGGAAAGAAAACATACTCCCGACCACAGCCACCGCCGTAAAAAGTGCCGTCAATGTCAATTTTTTTATCTGCAGATGATTCTTCATTTTACTTTTTTACTCCTCTTTTGTTCCCTTTATATGATCTGTTCTACAAGTTCTCCAAGATGCCGAGTGCCTGTCTCAATATCCTCGCAGGCAAAAATGCCGCTGACAACTGCGACACCCGCGATGCCTCTGCCTTTTAACTGCAAAACATTCTCTGCCGTGATTCCCCCGATTGCCACAACCGGAATCTTTACGCTGTGACAGATTTCTTCCAGCAGTTCATGTTTCATCGGAATGGCATCCTTTTTGGTTGTAGAGCCAAACACAGCACCACTTCCCAGATAATCAGCACCTCCCGCTTCTGCGGCTTTCGCCTGTTCCACGGTTTTTGCCGTCACACCAATGATTTTATCCGGTCCGAGAATCTCACGCGCGTGCGCCAGTTCCATATCGGACTGTCCGATATGAACCCCGTCTGCGCCGACTTTTGCCGCCAGTTCCACATCATCATCCAGAATGAGTTTCACTCCGTAACGATGGCAAAGTTCCAGCAATTCTTCTGCCTCCTTCTGCACATCCGCTTCCGGAAGTTCCTTCTCACGCAGCTGTACCAGAGTGGCGCCACCTTCCAGTGCTTTCTCTACCTGTTGATATAATGTTTCATTGCCCAGCCATGTACGATCGGTCACCGCATAAAGGCGGAGCTGTTCTTTTTTCATATTATTCACTGTTTTTTCCTCCTGCATGTTATCCCATTATAACACGCACGACAGGAGAAAATCTATACTGCATGCAAATGTGCATATTTTTCCTTTGTTGCCATTCCTCCGCGGATATGACGTTCGGATTTATTCACATCAATAATCTTGCGGGTTTCTGCCGCAAGTGCCGGATTCACCTGGCACAGCCGGTCTGTGATATCCTTGTGAACGGTCGATTTTGAAATTCCGTAATGCTTGGCAGCCTGCCGTACAGTTGCCTTATGTTCAATGATATAGTTTGCGATTTCCACGGCTCTTTCTTCAATATAAGCTTTCAAAAAAATACCCCTGCATTCCTGTGTTTGTACAGTTTATGCAAGGATATGTTTGCTTATTACTTACTTTCTGACTTACTTCCCACAAAGACTCTTCTGTCACAACCTGTCCCACAACAGTTCCATTGGGTTTGACTCCAAAATAAAGTTTCCTTTTCAATACCAAGATTCAAATCAACACCTGCCTTCAACGCATATAATCAAATTATATACTGCTTATAATGATATGAGGTCAAACATATAAAGCAAATATGCTTGTCTATGTCCCATGACGAACTGAATAGAGGACATATGGCAAAAAAATAGCCGTCCATGTCCCATGACGAACTAAATAGAGGACATATGATAAAAAAGTGCTCATTTATGTCCCATTAAACAGGTCCTGTGGGACTTTTTCATGCGCTTTTTATACATATGTCCTTTTGCCAACTTCTCCTGGGACTTTTTCATGCGCTTTTTATACATATGTCCTTTTACCAACTTCTCCCGGGATTTTTCAATGCACTTTCTCTACATATGTCCCTCCGGCAACTTTCACCGAGACTTTCTGGCTTACTTATTCTCTATATGTCCCAAAAACACAAGGAAACGCACAAGAAAAAGGAATGTTCCCACACGGAAACATTCCCTCTTTCATTTATGTATTTATTTTTCCAGTTTTGTCAGTTCATTGCTGTCCACATCCGCCGCATGACCGCCCTCACTATGACTTGCCGGTCCGTTCTCGAACCACCATGCCACACCTGCGGCCAACACAACAACTGCTACTACAACTACGATAATGACTGTTTCTAACATGAAATTTTCCTCCTGAACTCTTTGAAAATGGTCGCTTATTTCAAAGAGTCAGAAGCTTTTTCCCCATCCTGCCAGTGTATGTATGCCATGATCCACGCATGGCTGCGCACAAATATGTTTTCGATACGGCAGGATGCCAGATAAATCCGGGTAGCATTCCCGGCAAACCCGCTTGCAAGTCCTGCCCACAAAATGATGTTGCGTTCTGCATTCAGCCGCGTGATCCGTGCACTGACGGTCAGACGCGCCTGTTCTAACTGTGTGAGCTCTGAGCGTCCAAGAATATCAAGAAAGGAACCCTGCTGCCGCTCCATCGTATGTACCGCAAGATGGTCCGGCTCCGCCTGCGTGATATCGTGCATGTTTTGTACACCATAGCCCTGCTGCAAAGCGAAAAAACATATCACTATCGCCAAAAAGATGCCTATCCACTGGTCAACTCCTTGGGCAATTTCTGATCTGCCCCATCGCATCCGGCGCTTTCGTATCCGCATGATTCCCTCCTTTCCCGGTGCCTGCCCGTGTTATGTAATCGCTGCTACTTTGTCAGGCCGGCTTTTTTCCGAAGCATGGAATACAGCCATTTGCCCTCATCACTCAAATCGCTTTTCTTAAAACCGCTGACTTTTGAACAACTGCTTTTAATAATCGAAGAAGATTCCTGTTTGTTTGACAGATTCCATGCAATGTAGCTGACGCCATATTCATCCATCGTCTGTACCCAGCGGTTTGCTTCTTCTTTGTCAATCGCTCCATTTCCGGAAGCGTCACAGATTCCATACTCTGTAACAAATACCGGAAGCCCTTTGTTGATGGCTGCGGTCATTTTATTGCGCAGGTCTGCCTTGTGGGTAGCCGCATAAAAATGCAGTGCATACATAAGATTCTCCCCTTTAATTGGGTCTGCCGCTGCCTGATCCACATCCTGTGACCAGGTTGGCGTTCCCACAACGATCACCGCTTTTTTATCATTTTCACGGATGGTAGAAATCACGCTTTTCGCATAAGACTTGATCTCTTTCCAGCTTGTTCCGTTGTTCGGCTCGTTGCAGATCTCATAAATCACATTGTTGTAACCTTTTAATCCCTTTGACATCTCCTTGAAAAAGGCTTTTGCTTCTTTTTTATGGGAATTTGGATTGCCATCACTTAAGATGTGCCAGTCCACAATCACATACATCTTGTGTTTCTTTGCCAGCTTTACACCTTTTTTTATGAGTTTCTTTAAATCACTGCGGTTCTTTGCATCTCCGCTGCAGTATCCGTTATACTCTTCGGTATACATCGCCAGACGCACGACATTTGCTCCCCATTTGTCATGCAGCTGGGCAAAACACTTGTCATTGACGTACTGCGGATACCAGCTCAGTCCATGTGTGCTGACTCCGCGAAGCTGTACTTCATGCCCCTTTTTGTCCACAAGTTTTGTTCCTTTGACGTGCAGCCTGCCTGCCGATGCGTCATAATATGTTGTTGTTTTTGCCTCTGCTATTTGCAGACCCCCTGTCAAACACAATCCCAGCGCAAGCACACAGACCAGTGCAAACCCACGCAGGATTTTTATTTTTTTATTAAAAAAATACATGTTCCACTCCACCCTTCTCCAACGGGAACAGGCGGCTCCACGTTCCATTGGACCGCTGTAACATTCTTAATCAATCGCTGTAACCTTGTAATCTTTCTCTTCTACCGTTTTCTTTAATACATCATCTGCCACTTCCGTAGATGAGGTCACAACGGCAGTGCCAGCCTCATGGCTGACTTCTGCGGATGTTACTTCCGGAAGTGCCTCAAGTGCTTTCTTTACGGTTGCCTCACAGTGTCCACACATCATTCCTTCAATATGCATTGTCTTTGTCATTTTTGTTTCCTCACTTTCGCTTATTTTCATTTCTGTCGGTTTTGCTGCCGATACAGCCTTTTTATTTGCTTTTCCATGTACGGAAAACAGGTTCAGCCGTAATGCGTTGGTCACGACACAAAAGCTCGATAAACTCATGGCTGCCGCGCCAAACATCGGATTTAATTTCCATCCAAATACAGGATACCACACTCCGGCCGCAAGTGGAATCCCTATTACATTATAAAAGAATGCCCAGAACAGATTTTCGTGGATATTCCGAAGCGTTGCGCGGCTTAAACGGATTGCTGCCGGGACATCCCGCAGACGGCTTTTTACCAGAACAACGGATGCCGCATCAATGGCCACATCGGTTCCGGCGCCGATGGCGATTCCGGTGTCTGCACGCGTCAGTGCCGGGGCATCGTTGATACCGTCTCCGACCATGGCTACTTTGCCCTGTTCCTTCAGCTTACGGATCTCTGCCTCTTTGCCTTCCGGCAGTACACCGGCTATGACTTCGTCCACTCCTGCCTGTGCACCGATGGCTTTTGCTGTGCGCTCGTTATCTCCGGTCAGCATAATGACACGGATTCCCATGTCACGCAATTCGGCCACCGCCTGGGGGCTGTCCTCTTTGAGCGTGTCTGCTACGGCAATCAGGCCGGCACAGGTATGATTTTGGGCAAAAAGCAACGGTGTTTTTCCCTCTTCTGCCAGCTTTTGGGTCTGATCGAGCAGGGTGGAATCTACAGTTACGTTCTCTTTCATGTAAGAAACGCTTCCACCGAGCAGCAGATCTTCCCCACGCACCGCGGAAAGACCATTTCCCGGAAGTGCCTGAAAATCATGTACCGCCGTCTGGGAAATCCCCGTCGCTTTGGCATGCTCCATAACTGCTTTGGCCAGCGGATGTTCACTCGAACTCTCCAGATCTGCGGCAAGCTGCATGAGATCACGCTTCGTATAGCCTTCTGCCGGTAAAATATCGGTCACGCGTGGCTCTCCTGTTGTGATCGTTCCCGTCTTATCCAGTGCTACAATCTGTGTTTTTCCAGCATTTTCGAGTGCCACCGCATTTTTGAACAGGATTCCGTTTTTAGCTCCCATCCCATTTCCGACCATGATCGCTACTGGGGTTGCAAGTCCAAGCGCACACGGACAACTGATGACGAGCACGGAAATACCGCGCGCTAATGCAAATCCGATATCTTTTCCGACAAGCAGCCATACCATAATGGTGATTACTGCAATGGTGATAACGGTCGGTACAAAAACACCGGATACTTTATCCGCAATTTTTGCGATTGGGGCTTTGGTCGCCGCTGCATCCGATACCATTTTAATGATCTGGGAAAGCGTCGTATCCTCGCCCACACGGGTTGCCTCGCAGCGCAAAAATCCGGACTGGTTCGTGGTTGCCGCACTGACAGAGGAACCTTTCTGTTTATCGACGGGAATACTCTCGCCGGTGAGTGCTGCCTCGTTGACCGCACTGCTTCCCTCTAGGACAATCCCATCGACCGGAATGTTTTCGCCAGGACGCACGACAAAGGTATCTCCCTGCCGCACTTCGGTGATCGACACGATAACTTCCTTCCCATCCCGCACTACGGTCGCAGTCTTCGGTGCCAGCCGCATCAGGCTCTTTAAGGCATCGGTCGTCTTTCCTTTGGCATGGGATTCAAGCATTTTTCCGACGGTGATGAGTGTCAGAATCATGGCCGCGGACTCGAAATAAAATTCATGCATATATCCCATGACTGCATCCATATCGCCGCGCACCTGCGCTCCGGTCATGGCAAACAGGGCATACGTACTGTATCCAAACGATGCTCCGGCGCCGAGTGCCACCAGTGTATCCATATTTGGTGCGCCGTGGAGCAGGCTGGTAAAACCGCTCACAAAGAACTTCTGGTTGATCACCATGATGATGATGGTTAAAAGCATCTGCAACATTCCCATTGCCACATGATTGTCTTTCATGGCAGCCGGAACCGGCCAGCCCCACATCATATGTCCCATGGAAAAATACATCAGTACCACAAGAAAAATGACAGACGCGATCAAACGTTTGCGCAATTTCGGTGTCTCGTGGTCTTTTAGTGCTTCTTCCTCTTCTGCTGCGGCCTGTTCTTTTTTTGCGCCTTTGGGTGCTGCGCCGTATCCGGCTGCAACGACTGCGTTTACGATTTCCTGATCGGTTGCCGTGCCTTCCACTCCCATGGAGTTGGTCAGCAGGCTGACAGAGCAGGAAGTCACACCCGGCACTTTGGAGACGGCTTTTTCCACGCGGGCGGAGCATGCCGCACAGCTCATGCCGGTCACTTCATATTGCTTCATAGTTGCCTCCTACATTTCTTACTTCATTAATTTTTGTAACATCGTTACTAATTCGTCTACTTTATCGTCCTCGCCGTTTCGGATGCCATCTGCGACGCAGGTACGGATATGTTGTGCCAGCAGGACTTTATTAAAACTGTTGAGTGCCGCATTGGCAGCCGCTACCTGTGTGATGATATCCGGGCAGTAACAGTCTTTTTCTACCATGCCTTTGATGCCGCGGATCTGTCCTTCAATGCGGCTCAGGCGATTGATCATATCTTTCCGTTCCTTCTCGGAACGCTCTTTTTTCTTACAGCATTCACAAGTATGTTCTTTTTCCATTCGGATTATGTCTCCTCTCTCTCCGATACCCTGTATGGGTATCCTTCTGCATCGCATTATATACCCCCTGTGGGTATT
>OGXJ01003041.1_pt1 | contig 10488 bp, 8 predicted proteins | sample 1576231 | NCBI WGS metagenome assembly OGXJ01 (sample SAMEA3541539, study PRJEB24748) | human gut metagenome | biome: human gut; feature: human-associated habitat; material: faeces | place: China | collected 2012
TCGTGGATGGTGTGGCCCTCCTGCCACCAGAACTCGCGGGAGCGCAGGAAGGGGCGGGTGGTCTTTTCCCAGCGGATAACACTGCACCACTGGTTATACAGCATGGGCAGCTCGCGGTAGCTGTGGAGCACGTGGGACCAGTGGTCGCAGAACATGGTCTCCGACGTGGGACGGAAGGCCAGACGCTCCTCCAGCGGCTCGCTGCCGCCGTGGGTGACCCAGGCCACCTCGGGGGCGAAGCCCTCCACCAGCTCGCCCTCCTTCTTCAGCAGGCTCTCGGGGATCAGAACGGGCATGGCCACATTGACGTGGCCGGTCTTTTTGAACTCCGCGTCCATGTACTTCTGGATATTCTCCCAAATGGCGTAGCCATAAGGTCGCAGGATCAGGAAGCCCTTGACGCTGGCGTAGTCCACCAGCTCCGCCTTCAGGCAGATGTCCGTATACCACTTGGCGAAATCCTCCTCCATGGGAGTGATCGCTTCCACATTTCTCTGATCCTTAGCCATGTCAAATACCTTTCCTTTGCTGATTTATATCGTGCATATGCAACTTGATATTTTACCCGCCGGAGCCGCTGTTGTCAATATCCCGCCGGAAAAAGGCCGCAAAAAGACCGCCTTTCGGCGGTCTTTTCTGATATACCTTTACGCTCTCGCTTATTCGTTTCCGGGGAACTGGGGGATGGTGGCGAAGCCGCGGGCAAGATCCTCATCCGTGGGGATGGTATCGCTCATGACGCCGTCATTGTACTTGCCGTAGGCCACCATGTCGAAGTAGCCGGTGCCGGTGAGGCCCAGCACGATGGTGCGCTCCTCCCCCGTCTCCTTGCACTTCAGTGCCTCGTCCATGGCCACACGGATGGCGTGGCTGCTCTCCGGCGCGGGCAGGATGCCCTCACAACGGGCGAACAGCTCCGCCGCCTCAAACACGGCGGTCTGCTCCACGCTGCGCGCCTCCAGATAGCCGTCGTGATACAGCTGGGAGACGATGCTGCTCATGCCGTGGTAGCGCAGGCCGCCGGCGTGGTTGGGAGACGGGATAAAGCCGCTGCCCAGCGTATACATCTTGGCCATGGGGCAGATCTTACCGGTATCGCAGAAGTCGTACTTGAATACGCCCCGGGTCAGGCTGGGGCAGGAGGCCGGCTCCACGGCGATGATGCGGTAGTCCGCCTCACCCCGCAGCATCTGGCCCACGAAGGGAGAGATCAGGCCGCCCAGGTTGGAGCCGCCGCCGGCGCAGCCGATGATGGTATCGGGCTTGACGTGGTACTTCTCCAGCGCCGCCATGGTCTCCAGACCGATGACGGACTGGTGCAGCAGCACCTGATTCAGGACGCTGCCCAGCACGTAGCGGTACCCCTCCTGACTGGCCGCGGCCTCCACCGCCTCGCTGATGGCGCAGCCCAGGGAGCCGGTGGTGTCGGGGAACTCCGTCAAAATCTTGCGGCCCACCTCGGTGGTGTTGGAGGGGGACGGGGTCACGTTGGCGCCGTAGGTCCGCATGACCTCGCGGCGGAAGGGCTTCTGCTCATAGGAGCACTTCACCATGAACACGCGGCAGTCCAGTCCCAGATAAGCGCAGGCCATGCTCAGCGCAGTGCCCCACTGACCGGCGCCGGTCTCGGTGGTGACGCCCTTAAGGCCCTGCTTCTTGGCGTAGTACGCCTGGGCGATGGCGGAGTTCAGCTTGTGGCTGCCCGAGGTGTTGTTGCCCTCAAACTTGTAGTAGATGTGGGCGGGGGTGTCCAGCTTCTCCTCCAGGCAGTAGGCCCGCACCAGCGGAGACGGACGGTACATCTTGTAGAAGTCACGGATCTCCTGAGGGATGGGGATGTAGGCGGTGGTGTCGTCCAGCTCCTGCTTCACCAGCTCGTCACAGAACACATGGCCCAGCTCCTCCGCCGTCATGGGCTGGAGCGTGCCGGGGTTCAGCAGGGGCGCGGGCTTGTTGGTCATATCCGCACGCACGTTGTACCAGTTCCGAGGCAGCTCGTCCTCGCTGAGGTAGATCTTATAGGGGATAGTGGTAGTGTCTTTCATCTTAGTTGCCTCCTAAATTATAGTACCGCGTGGTGCGGGGTCTCACTGATTACGCGAATTATGCGAAATAGTCGATCATCATGGCGTGCTTCATCTTGTCCAGCGTCTGGGCCGCTGCGGCCTTGGCGGTCTCGCTGCCGGCGCGCAGGATCTCCATGATGGCGTCGGGGTCTCTGGCCAGCTCCTGGCGGCGGGTGCGGATGGGCTCCAGCGTCTCCTGCATCACGTTGTTCAGGAACTTCTTCACCTTCACATCGCCCAGACCGCCCCGCTCGTAGTGGGCCTTCAGCTCACCCAGATCGGCGTACTCCGGCAGGTAGCGGGCAAAGTGCTCGTCGGTGCAGAAGGCGTCCAGATAGATAAACACGGGGTTATCCTTGGTGTTGCCCGGGTCGGACACCATCAGGTGATTGGGGTCGGTGTACATGCCCATGATCTTGGTGCGGATGTCATCTGGCTCGTCGGCCAGATAGATGCAGTTGCCCAGAGACTTGCTCATCTTGGCCTTGCCATCGGTACCCGGCAGGCGCAGGCAGGCGGCGTTATCCGGCAGCAGCGCCGTGGGCTCCACCAGCGTCTCACCGTACAGCTCGTTGAAGCGCCGGACGATCTCACGGGCCTGCTCCAGCATGGGCAGCTGGTCCTCACCCACAGGCACCGTGTCGGCCATAAAGGCGGTGATGTCCGCCGTCTGGCTGACGGGGTAGGTCAAAAAGCCCATGGGAATGCTGTGGTTGAAGCCGCGGAGCTGGATCTCCGCCTTGACGGTGGGGTTCCGCTCCAGACGGGCCAGCGTCACCAGATTCATGTAGTAGAACGTCATCTCCGTCAGCTCGCTGACATGGGACTGCACGAAAATGGTGGACTTGGCGGGGTCGATGCCGCAGGCCAGATAGTCCAGCGCCACCTCCATGATGTTGTCGCGGACCTTCTGGGGATGGTCGAAGTTGTCGGTGAGGGCCTGCGCGTCGGCGATCATGAAGAACAGCTTCTCGAAGCGGCCGCTGTTCTGGAGCACGACGCGGTTGCGCAGGGAGCCCACATAGTGGCCTACGTGGAGGCGTCCGGTAGGACGGTCGCCGGTGAGGATGATCTTGCCCATACTTTCAATTCCTTTCTATATGTCAGATATTTCCTGTTGGTAAAACAAAAAACGTCCTGTCCCATGGAATTCCATGGGACAGGACGTACAATACGTTCCTGCGGTACCACCCAAATTGGCAAAGCGCCCGCTCTGCACGCACGATCATGCGCTCCGCCGGGATAACGGCCGCGGCTGCCGTCGGGTATTACTCACCTGCTCAGGCTTTCTCCCCGCCCTCGTAAGGCCATTCGCCGTACATTCCGCTGCCGCGCTCCCACCAATGCGCCGCTCTCTGAAAGGTTCCTGTACGGGTACTTCTCTTACTCAACGGTTTGGAATATGACGCCATTGTAGCACCTTTTCCGCAGATGTCAAGAGATTTTTTCACAGCGCCCGCAAAAATTCCGGCTTTAGGTCCCGCCGTCCCTCCAGCGCGGCCCGGATCTGGGCCAGCAGGGCCTCGCGGTCGCCGTTGAGGGTGCCCTTCAGCGTCAGGTAGTTGCTGGCATGGTTGGCGCGGAACACGGTTCCCTCGCTGTCCACGTGCTGCAAAAACAGCTCCGTCTCCTTCAGCACCTCCAGCGGGCCCAGCACCGTAAAGCTGCCGTCCTTGACCCAGCCCTCCAGCGGCGTGCCGTGGGGCACCATCAGCGTCAGCAGCCCCAGATAGTCGGGCTTCATCTCGCTGACGGCTCTGGCGGTGTCCAGCGCATGCTGCTGCCACAGCTCCACACTGCCAAGGCCGGAGATGGCCGTCACGGACAGCGTCAGACCGCAGCGTTTGGCCTTCTGCCCCGCCGCCACGATGTCTGCGGCGGTGTGGCCCTTGCGCATCCGCTCCAATACCGCGTCGCAGCCGGACTCCAGCCCCATGTATACCATTTTCAGTCCCTTCTGCCGCAGCAGGCGCAGGTCGTCCTCGCTCTTCACCTGCAAGCTGGCTGGGGAGGCATAGCACGTGACCCGCTCACACTCGGGGAACAGGCCGTACACCAGCCCCAGTATCTCCACCAGGTCCTCCGTGCGGCGCATCAGGGCGTCGCCATCGGCCAGAAAGACCCGGTCCACCCGGTGGTAGACGCGGCGGGCCAGCTCGAAATCCTCCCGTATCTCCTGCATGGGACGCATGGAAAAATGCTTGTCATCGTACATTTCACAGAAGGCGCAGCGGTTGTGGCTGCACCCGTAGGTCACCTGCACGATGAGGCTGTACGCCTCGCTGGGCGGCCGGTAGACCTTGCCTTTGTAGCGCATGGGATCACTCTCCTTCCGCTCTATTATGCCACGGTTTCCATCGTTTGAAAAGAGGCATCTTTCCGCATCCGGCGGCATAGGGTGGGACATCTCAACAAACGAGGTGTTCGATATGGAACTGAACTACAACCGCGTCCATCTATGCGGGCAGGCGGAGGACGTGCCCGCTCTGTCCCACGTCAACCACGGCTGCGCCTTCTACAGGTTTACGCTGGCGGTGATGCGCCTGTCAGGGCAGGCAGACCGCCTGCCGGTCATCGTGCCCCAGACGCTGCTCCATGCTGTACCGGTGGCGGCTGGGGCCACCGTCACCGTCATCGGTCAGCTGCGGTCCTTCAACAACAAAAGCGGTCAGGGCAGCCGCCTGGTGATCTCCGTGTTCGCCCACCAGCTGACCCTGGGCGGCGAGAGCCCCTTCAACCAGATCCAGCTGTCCGGCATATTGTGCAGGACACCCACGCTGCGGCGTACGCCGCTGGGCCGCGAGATCTGTGACATCATCCTGGCGGTGAACCGCCGGTACGGACGGGCGGACTACCTGCCGTGCATCGCCTGGGGCGCGGTGGCGGCTCAGGCGGCGGACATGCGCACCGGCCAGCGCCTCACCGTGGAGGGCCGCGTCCAGAGCCGTGTCTACACCAAAAATGACAACGGCGTCCTGACGGACCGCACGGCTTATGAGGTGTCCATCATGCGTCCTGCGGAGATCGAGGAATTTCTTGTACATATTCCCCGTTGAAAACGGGAATCACCAGTGTTATGATAGATTTAACGTCAGATTTTACAAGAGATTTTACGAAAGAGAGATAGATCCTCATGCAGCATCACCTGCACTTCCCTTTTCATCACCACAAGCCCCATGCCGCCCGGTACGACGTGGACATGACCCAGGGCAGCACCACGGGACACCTGATCCGTTTCGCCCTGCCGCTGCTGGCAGGCAACCTGTTCCAGCAGCTTTACAACATGGTGGACACCTGGGTGGTGGGCAATTTCGTCAGCAATGAGGCGTTCTCCGCCGTGGGCACCGTGGGGCCCATTATCAACACCCTCATCGGCTTCTTTCTGGGAATGTCCAGCGGCGCCGGCGTGGTCATCAGCCAGTATTACGGTGCGCACCGGCCGGAAAAGGTACATCAGGCGGTACACACCGCCATTCTCCTGACGCTGCTGCTGGGCGTGGTTTTCACCGGCGCGGGCATCGCCATGACGCCGCTGATGCTGGATCTGATGAAGACCCCCGCAGAGGTGGCGCCGGACCAGACCACGTACCTGACCATCTATTTCGCGGGCATCATGGGCCTGCTGCTGTACAACATGGGCTCCGGCATCCTGCAGGCTGCCGGCGACTCCCGCCGCCCCTTCTACTTCCTGGTAGTGTCCGCCGTGGTGAACACGGCGCTGGACCTGCTGTTTGTGCTGCAATTCGGCATGGGCGTGGAGGGCGTGGCCTACGCCACCATCATTGCTCAGGCGGTATCCGCCATACTGACCATGATCGTGCTGGTGCGCTACGACGGCAGCATCCGGCTGGAGCTGCGGAAGCTGCGGTTCCACTGGGACATGCTGAAAAAGATCGTGTCGGTGGGCATCCCCGCCGCGCTGCAGATGGCCATCACCGCCTTCTCCAACGTATTCGTGCAGGGCTACATCAACCACTTCGGCGCGGACTGCATGTCCGGCTGGACGGCCTACACCAAGATCGACCAGCTGGTGATCCTGCCGGTGCAGTCTCTGTCCATGGCCTCCACCACCTTTGTAGGCCAGAATCTGGGGGTGGGCAACGTGGCGCGTGCCAAGGGCGGCGTGCGCCGTGCGCTGCTGCTGTCCTTCGCCGTCACCGCTGTGCTGCTGGTGCCGGTGCTGCTGCTGGCGCCGGGCCTCACCTCCTTCTTCAACAGTAAGGCCGAGGTGGTGTCCTACGGCGCGCTGCTGCTGCGGCTGCTGTCGCCGTTCTATTTCTTCTTCTGCATCAACCAGGTCTACTCCGGCGCACTGCGGGGCGCGGGCAACAGCCGTATGCCCATGTTCATCATGCTGGGCTCCTTCGTGGTATTCCGCCAGATCTACCTGTATGTCATGGCCAACTACATTTCCAACGAGATCGTGCCCATCGCTCTGAGCTACCCCGCCGGATGGTTCGTATGCAGCGCCGCCACCCTGCTGTATTACACCCACTGCAAGTTCGACCACTATCGCCTGGTGGAGGATGTGTAAATGGACAAGTGTGAATCCTGCGTGTTCTACCTCTATGACGAGGAATACGACGACTACGTGTGCGACATGGACCTGGATGAGGACGAGATGGCCCGCTTCCTGGCGTCGGACACCGGCAGCTGCCCCTTCTGGCGGCCCGGGGACGACTATCTCACCGCACGGAAGCAGTAACATACAGCAAAAGAGGGGAGACAGCACATCCGCTGTCTCCCCCTCTTTCATCTGTACCGCACGCAGCCCCTCCCGCGGGATGCCGCGCCTCGTGCGCGGCGTCCCGCGTCAAAGCGGCGCGTCCGCAGCGGCGTCCGGCGCGGCACATCCCTGCAAAACGCAAGAGACGCGGCCAAAGGCCGCGTCTCTTTTCTTCCCCCATGGGCAAGACTCCGCTCGTTATACCCCCCAACAGGCGGAGCAGCAGAAAAAGCGTTACTTACCGGACTTCTTCCGGCGGCGCAGGCCCGCAGCACCGCTGAGGCTCAGCAAAGCCGCGGCCGCATAGGCGGCGATACCGGCGTCGAAGGTCTTGGGCGACTGGGCCGCGCCGTCGGCGCCGTTATTGGTGCCGTTGCCCTTGTGGTTGTGCCACTTATCGTCCGGCGCAGGTACAGGCGGCTTGACGGGATCGTCCGGCGTAGGCACAGGCGGCTTGGGGCCGTCATCGTCGTCGCTCTTAACATCCTTCCACAGCGGCGTCACGCTGACGTCGTGCTCCACCACGTAGGTGGTGCCGGCCTCGTAGGCCACGCCGTCGATGAGCCATTTGTCAAAGGTTTTCTTGTAGGGAGCCCGGAAGCCCATGCTGTCCCAGTCGGAGCGCAGGGTGTAGTTCTTACCGCCCTCGGCACGATCCATGGCCAGAGTGCCGCCCACCTCGGTATCGTAGCTGACGGAGTAGTACACCGTCACGGTACCCTCGGCCTCGGTCTCGATAGTACCGGCATAGCCCTTCGCCGTGATACGCACGGAGATGGTCTTGCCGATGTCCTCGCCGGTCAGCTCGTAGGCAGCCTCATCGGCGCCCTCGATGGGCTGGCCGTTCCGCAGCCACTGGTAGCGCAGGTCAGCGTTGGGCATGCCGCTGGTCTCGGCAGTCAGGGTCTCGCCGCGCTCCAGCTTGCCGTTGATGGCCACCGTGCCGGTGATATCCGGCAGAGTGCGCTGGTAGCCGCAGGTATCGCAGGTGGTATCATCCGCATCGGTGTAGTCGTGCTCGGCCTTGTCCTTGGTATAGCCGCAGCCGTCCACCGTGCAGGTGTGCCAGTGATACGTGTCGTCGCTGTCCCAATCCTCGGTCCAGACGTGGGGCTGCACCTCGTACTGGGCATAGTAGGTGACGCTGCCGGTCACGGTCTCGGCCACATCCTCCACCGCACCGTTGGGCGTGGTGCTCCAGCCCAGGAACACATAGCTGTTGTCCTCGTCCGTCTCCTTGTCCGCGCCGGGCGCCTGAATGGCGGTGCCGTAGTCCACAGCGCCATTGGTGCAGCTGCCGGTCAGGCTGCCGCCCTGGGCGTTCCAGGCCACCGTGTACTGGTTGACGGTACGGCTGAAGATGGCGGTAATGGTGGTGTCATCCGTCACGGTGTAGGTACCGTTAGGCGTGCTCCACTTCTCGAAGGCGTAGGTGTACTGGGCGGTGTTGGCGCTGGCCACCGCAGCCACCGTCACGCCCTTGACGGTAACGGTGCTGCCGCTGACGGTCAGATCCGCCCCCTCCGGCACGCGGCTGACCGCCTGCACGGGCGTCACCATGCCGTACTCGGCCTCGTTGGCCTCGAAGGACACGGTAAAGTAGTTCACGGTGCGGTCATGGCCGCAGGTCAGGCACTCTGTGCCCTCCAGGCCGTCATAGACGTGGGCCTCTCTGGTGGTCATATCCCACTCATCGCAGCCGTTCCGGCACTGCTTGACGTGATAATCGTTGTCATAGGACTTCCACTGGAAGTCGTGCTCCAGCTTCTGGCCCACCTCGAAGATGGCCTCGCCGGCAGTGCCCTCACTGGAGACGCCGCAGGCACAGGACTTGTAATAGAGCGCCGGAGACAGGCAGGTAGCGTCGGCCTTGCGGTACTGCTGGCTCTCCGCCTTCTGGTCGAAGGTATGCTGGTGGACAGGCACCGTCACATCCAGAACCGCACCGGCCCTGTGGGTGTCAGTCTCCTTGAAGCGCACCTGATAGATGCCGCTGTTCAGACCGGCCAGAGTCCCGTCGGGGCAGGTGACGTAGTTCACACCATCGGCGCTGTACTCCATGGCGGAGGTCACGCCGGTGATGGTACCGTCGGTGCCGCCGATGGAGGAGGGCGCAGTGCCCTCCAGACCGGCAGGTGCATCCTGCGCCGCCTTCTGGATGACCAGCGTATAGGTGGCGGAGGATTGCGCATAGTTATGGTTGCTGTCGTCCGACATCGCGGTGATGACCACGGTACCGGCCTTGCGGATGGTGACCTCGCCGGTGGCGGCATCCACCGCCGCCACGGTGTCATCGCTGCCGCGATAGACCACGGGGCCCTTGGCGCCGCTGACAGTCTGGGTATAGCTGGTGCTGGCGGGATCGTAGGTCAGCTCCACCCTCGCCTCCGCGAAGGACAGCTCCTGGCCCATGGGTACGATCGTCAAATCGGCCAGCGCCAGCTCCGCCGCGGCGAAGTTGCTGCTGCCGGAGACGCACAGCTTTACCGTGTAGGTACCGGCATTGGTGGGCTCTTCCACCGCGATGCCGTCGGCATTCGTGTAGACCACGGTCAGCGTGATATCCTGCACGGGATAGCTGTCGCTCAGCTTTGCGGTCACTTTCTTGGCGTTTCCGTTATAGACCAGCTCCTCGCTCCGGGGATAGGTCACAGCGAAGTCGCTGACCGCAGGGGTCTTCTCGCCGATGCTCCACACGATGGTCTTATCCTCGGTGGTGCCGTCGTCCCACTGATAGTTGGCGGTGTTCGTCAGCTTGGCGTGCGCGGAGAAGTACATCGGCAGATAGAAGCCGGAGTAGAAGAGGAAGGATTCGAGCAGGGTGGAGGCCACCTTGCGCTTGTACGGGTTGTCGCCCTCGTAGTAGTCGAGCACGATTTCCGCCTTCTTCTGCAGAAACTCGTTGTTCTCGCTCCAGTCGAATGCGGCATCGATCTGTTCGGTGGAGCACAGGGTGGAGAAGATGGACGAGTAGCTTTTGGCGTGCACGGATTCCATGAAGGCGATGTTGGTGTACACGGCCTCCTCGTGCGGGGTGAGCGCGTCCGGAATCAGGCTCACGGCACCGACCGTGCCCTGGATGGTGTCAAGCAGGGTCAGGCCGGTGAAGACGCGCATGGTGAGCGTGTGCTCGTCCTCGGTCATCTTCTGCCAGCTGGGGATGTCGTTGGAGACGGGGACTTTTTCGGGCAGCCAGAAGTTGCCGGTCAGGCGGTCCCAGACCTCAAGGTCTTTCTCGTCTTCGAGGCGGTTCCAGTTGATTGCGGAGACGCGGTCGATGAGTTTCAGCGGTTTGCGCGGAATGGAAATCGGTGCCATGAGTGTTCCTTATTACTCGTTGTCGTTGTCGTTGTCGTTATCGTCGTTGGACTTGTTTTCGAACTCCTCCGGCGCGGTCAGCCGGAGCAGTGCTCTATAGATGGTTCGTGACATTGTTGGTTCCTTAGATGGTGGAGCCCCCCTCAGTCCGCTTCGCGGCCAGCTCCCCTCAGGGAGGGGAGCCAACAATTATTGAATTATTGCTTAGTTGCTCACTTGGCGGCTTCGACTTCGGCGATGGAGGCCTTGGCGGCTTCCACCACGTGCTCGGCGGTGATGCCGAGGTCGATCATGTTCTGAGCGCCGTCACCCTGCAGGCCGAACTGCTCGATGGAGACAGGCTTGCCGTAGGAACCGAGGTACTTGTACCACGGCATG
>OGXJ01003042.1_pt1 | contig 10488 bp, 8 predicted proteins | sample 1576231 | NCBI WGS metagenome assembly OGXJ01 (sample SAMEA3541539, study PRJEB24748) | human gut metagenome | biome: human gut; feature: human-associated habitat; material: faeces | place: China | collected 2012
GGCAGGTCCAGCCGTATTTGGTCAGTTCCTCCTTCAGGTAGTCCATCTGCCTGCGGTAACCGGGAGTGCCTGAAGCGCGGTTCCCCATTTCCGTTATCCGCGCGGCGTGGAACAGAGCGTTTCCTCCATTGAAACAGTCCGTCTGCCGGATTTGCGCGGGAACGGTTTCCACACCGGGCAGGGGCGTTTCCACGGGGTTTTCGCACTGCATCAGCAGGGCCGTGAACAGGAGAAGTCCGATGCGGGGCGTCATGGAAAAGGGGGAGGAAGTTTACTTGGAATCGGGCCATTCATCCTGGCCCAGAAGCTCAAGGATGCGGATGAATTCCGCTTTGCTGGAGAAGGTGATTTCGATGGAGCCCCGGCTTCCCTGGCCGGAGATGTTCACCGGAGTTCCGAATTGTTTGGCGAGGATGCCGGAAATTTTCTTGTACTGAGGGGAGGACGGCTTTTTAGCGGGAGCCGGATCCGGCGGGTTGAGCATCTTCTGAATGGCCTTTTCCGTCTGGCGGACGGTGTAGCCCTTGTTGACGATGTCGCGCCCGAGCTGGATTTGCTGGTCCTTGTTTTTGAGGGAGAGAAGTACCTTGGCATGCCCTACGCTGATAAAGGTATTGCCCAGCATGTCCTGAACCGGCTGCGGCAGGTCGAGCAGCCGCATGCTGTTGGCTACGGCGGCGCGGGATTTGCCTACGCGCTTGGCGATGTCTCCCTGTTTCATGCGGAACTCCGTTTTCAGGCGCATATAGCCGGCGGCTTCTTCCAGCGGGCTGAGGTTTTCCCGCTGGAGGTTTTCAATCAGGGCCAATTCCAGCACGTCCTTGTCGGAAGCTTCCCGGATGATGGCGGGCACGGTGGACAGCCCCAGGATGCCGGAGGCTCTCCAGCGCCTTTCCCCGGCAATCAGTTCATATTTGCCGTTTTGCGTTTCACGGACGATTAAAGGCTGGATGATGCCGTGTTCCTTGATGGAATCTACAAGTTCCGCCAGTTGTTCCGGCGTGAAAATGGCGCGCGGCTGCAGGGAGCTGGGAATAATGGCGGCATGGGATAGCTGATGCACAACGTCTCCCGCCTGGGGAGCCGCCAAGGATTCACGAGACAAATTTTGATTGATAAGGGCGTCAAAGCCTTTCCCCAGAGCCGGTTTTGCCATAGCAGGGAAGAGACTAGCATGAACCGGTTCCGTTTTCAACAGGGTATTTGTTATCCGCGGCGGAAATTCCGGCGTTTGTCTCTGGCGGAATATTCCTTGTTCCCGGACGTATCAGGCGTGTTGCTCCCGCCCCAAGGGCAGGGCAAGGATGTCTGTGTCCGGGAGCGGTCTGATGTCACCGCCGGTTCCATGCCGGCAAAGGCCGTTTCCGGGCAATGAACAAAAAAAGAACAAAATGAATAGCAATAAACAGTCCTGCCGCAGCGCCAGTTTTCCCCGCGGAACCGTTGCGGCACAACATGCGCGAGAATTCCTGAAACCACTCACCCCCTCTCTCAAATGGACTTCAATTTGACAGAAGAACAAAAGAAAGCGGCTCTGGAGGCAGGAAAACAGGGCATGAAAAACGCTTATGAAAAAAGCGGAACACGACCCGGATTGACCTGGTGGGAACGTCTCTTGTGGGTGGTTCTGGCCGGAGCGGCTTATGCGGCGTCCTCCCTCCTCTCCGGCTGCGGGCATACCGTAGACGTGACTGCAGAGCGGGCGGAGATATGCAGGGACGATTCCTGCCTGGTGCTGGAACCGGGGCATTTGTCCTACTCCCAGAAACAGCCGAAAACGGAGATGCCTCCGGTTATCCGGAAAATCCGGCAGGGTAAATGACTGGGCGCCGTCCGATCTTTTGCCCCGGCGGTTTCAGGAAAAACGGCTCTTCAGGAGCCGTTCCGATGGGGATTGTCCGGTGAGCCAGCGGTTGGGGCGGCATAAGAAAAAACTGGGTATGAACGCTTTATCTGCCGCCTTTTCCTATTATCTGGCTGCAGGCCGGAGGGTGGAAGAAATGGAGGAAGACGGCCGCCTCCAGGATGTCTATATCCGTACTCCGGAGCTTGTCCTGATGGCGCGCAGGGTGGATTCCGCCGCACCTTTCGGAAAGGTTGTCGATGTCCGCTTCCGTTTTGAGCCGGGACGGTGTGATGCCTGGCATCTCCATTTTCTGGCGGGAGATGTACGGGAATTGCTGGCTTATAAACGGGAGATTCTTTCCCTGCCCTGGATTCTGACCCAGCATGGCAAGCGGGGGGACGGGAGATTGGTAAAATTACCTGCTTCCCGGTTTTGCCGTCTGCTGGGAGCATTTGTGGGGGACGAAGCGTTTTCCTGATCCTGTTAATGAAAGAGCTTCCGTGCGGATGTTTGCACGGAGGCTCTTTCATGGCATCCGGCGCATGGAAACAGGTTGCTGCAACGATGGTTAAATTTTCCTGTACTCCTTTTCCGGGAGTTTTTTGCAGGAACTTCCCTAAATCAGGGATTGTGCGAACCGGTATGCCTCATTGCTGCGGTTCAGCCATCCTTTGCCGAACACGGGGAACTGTTTGCAAGAATGGTAAAATGATTTGCGCCGTTCGTTCAGAGTGGAGAGAAATTCGGACTCTCCCGTTTGGGCGAGAACGGTTTGCAACATCTGCCGGGTTTGTTTTCCCGGGATGCCGTCCACCACAAGCCCGGCGCCGTGAATGTTCAGCGCGCGCTGCAAAATCTTCCCGGTATTCCTGCTCCCGGAATTGAAAAAATGGTCGCGCAGGATGAATTCAACGCCAGGATAAGCGTCGGAACCCAGCCAGGAACGCACGGCGGCGGTATTATCCAGGACATACTGGAGACAACCTTCCCAGGCCTCTTCACGTCTTCCGGCATCCAGCAGGGCCTTCAATCTGTTAAACACGGCCGGTTCAATACCGTCGCAAATGCCGCAAATCTCCCACTTGCCGCCCTTGTCGGCGGCAGGAAGGCGAGAAACGCGCAGGGAATCCGGCCCGGTAACGCGGCTGTCTTCAAACCGGAGGATAGCCGCGGCCATCTTTTTTTCTGTAGTATCCATTGGCTTGAATCATGGTTCCCTTGGTCGAAATGGCAATGGAGGCGTATTCAAGGGGGGAAACGGCTTGCTGAGGCGGCGTTATCGCCAACGGAACCTTCTTCCCGCTCCGGGAATGGCCCTTCGCTGCCGGAAGTTGACGGGGATGCCTGTGGGTGGAATGGCCTCTTGCCAGATGTTGCGTCCCGCTTTGCTTCCTGCGGCTGCCGCATTCCGCCGGAGATATGAATGGATGATGAATGTTCAAAAGCGGCACGCCGGAAATTCATGGGAACGAGTAATGGCGCACGCCTCATAAAAGCAACCCGCTCAAGGATTGACCTTGAGCGGGTTATGATGGAGCCGCTTGTCAGATTTGAACTGACGACCGTCCGCTTACAAGGCGGGTGCTCTACCACTGAGCTAAAGCGGCATGGTAATGAGGTGGTCCATATCTACAGAAGATGGCCCGTTGTGGCAAGCCGAAAATGGATAGTCAGGCATGGATATTTCCATTTTAAGAGATTGAAAACGTTTCAGGAGTCAAACAGGGAGCCCTGTTCCAGCGGCGGATCGGCAGGCGGTTCCTCCAAATGTGGGGCTGTTTCAGGATGCAGCGTTTCCGCGGAGGGGGCGGGTGAGCCTTCCGTCCGTTCCGCTGTTGCGGAAGGAGCGGTTGTTGGCCCTTCCGTTTCCTCATTTCCGGACTTGGCCGGAGGCATGATGCGGGAGACGCGTTCCACAGGATGCCTGGTAATGATATTTCCTTGGGCACCGCGGTTTTTGATTCTCAGGTCCGCGAAGTGGAAGGGCCTGATCAGGTTACGGAGTTTCAGAACGGCTTTCAGATAAACGTTTACGCTTATCTGGGAACTGTTTTCCTCCGTTTCATGCACGGAGAAGTGGAAGATGCGCGTTCCCTTTGCGCCTCGGGTAAGCGGATATTCCTTGTCCCTGGTGAACCCTCCTATGCGGAAACGCTTGGCGTACATGGGGCCGTCTTTTCCGTCCCGGTAAATCAGGTTGAACACGGGGTCGTCCCCTTTTTTGATGACGGAAATATAAAGGGGGTTTTTACCAGCGAAAAATTTGTCCTGAATCCGCACGATTTTGAGCACGCCTGCATTGTCAATGATCAACACGTCATCCAGCGTGGAGCATTTGCAGACAGGGTTTCCCTTCTTGACGCCGTAACCGGCAAAGCCTTCGTCATCAATATACAATGTTTCATTGGCAACAGCCACCTGCGCGCGGTTTACGGAGCCGAAGGAGGAAATTTCCGTTTTCCGCGGATAGGCGGCGCCGTATTTTTTACGCAGGGCTTCAAACCAGCGGATAGTGAATTTGGTAAGCTGGTTGAGGTTCTTCTGCGTTTGTTCGATGTCCTCTTCAAGCTGGCGGATGTGCTGGTCCGCCTTGAAAGCGTCAAATTTGGAAATCCGCTTGATTTTGATTTCCGTCAGCCTTACCAGGTCGTCCCTGGTAATGGGGGCGCGCAGCCGGGATGCAAACGGCTGCAATTCCCGGTCAATGGTGCCGAGCACTTCTTCCCACGTTTCGGAATCTTCTATGGAGAGGTAGATGCGGTTTTCAATGAATATTTTTTCCAGGCTTGCCTGGTGCCACGCCTCGTTCAGTTCCTTGAGTCGGATTTCCTGCTCCTGGCGCAGGATTTCCTTGGTGGAGTCCGTATTGTAGCGCAGGATGTCGCTGACACACATGAACCTGGGTTTTTCCTCCACAATGACGCAGGCATTCGGGGAGATGCTGACTTCACAAGCGGAGAAGGCGAACAGGGCTTTCCTCGTCTGCTCCGGATCCGCTCCGGCCGGGAGATGGACCAGGATGTCCACATGCTGGGCCGTATTGTCCTCAATGCGGGCGATTTTAATTTTTCCCTTTTCCGCAGCGGAGACAATGGAATCAATTAAGATTTCCGTGGTGACGCCGAACGGGATTTCCGTGATGCGGAGAAGTTTCTTCGATTCCGTGAGGATGCGCGCCCTGATGCGGACGCGGCCCGTTCCTCGTTCTCCGTCACGGTAGTTGGTGGCATCCATCACGCCTCCGGTCGGAAAGTCCGGCAGAAGCTGGAAGGGCTGGCCGCGTAAGTAGGCGATGGAGGCTTCAATCAACTCATTGAAGTTGTGGGGAAGAATTTTACTGGAAAGCCCCACGGCGATGCCTTCCGCTCCCTGAGCGAGAAGAAGGGGGAATTTGACGGGAAGGCTGACCGGTTCCTTGTTCCTGCCGTCATAGGAGAGCTGCCATTCCGTGACTTTGGGGCTGAATACTACGTCACGCGCAAAGGAGGTGAAGCGGGCTTCAATATAGCGGGAAGCCGCTGCGGGGTCGCCTGTCAGAATATTGCCCCAGTTCCCCTGCGTGTCGATAAGCAGCCCTTTTTGTCCCAGCCCCACCAGCGCGTCTGCAATGGAACGGTCGCCGTGCGGATGGAATTTCATCGTGTCTCCCACGATATTAGCCACTTTATTATAACGCCCGTCGTCCAGGCGGTCCATGGCGTGCAGAATACGGCGCTGCACAGGTTTAAACCCGTCATTGATCTTGGGTACGGCCCGTTCCAGAATGACATACGAGGCGTAATCCAGAAAGTAGTCGGCATACATGCCTTCCACAGACTGACTCGCGGGAGCAATGTGGGCGGGTTGAGTCACGACGGCGGATATTAAAGGAATTGTTCCGGGGGGGCAAGCGCGATCTCCGTAAAGAAAATAACCGGCTTCCCTTGTCAGGGGAAGCCGGTTTTCCGGAAAAGGAAGGAATAAAAGCAATCAGGCCTGCTTGGCAGTCAGCCTGTTCTTGAGTTCCTCCGCTTCAGTGCGCAGGGTGTCGAGTTTGGCTGTCTGGGCTTCAAGGTCGGCGATTTCTTCCAGAACGGCCGCCAGGCGGCGCAGGTCGGCGGGTTGGGCGGCTGCGAGAGGCTGTGTTTTGGGAGCAGTTGTATTTTTGGTGCCGGGCTTGCGGCCGCGCTTGGCCTTGGATGCCTTCATCCAGCTTGAGATGGTCACCGTGCTGATGCCGAAGCGTTCGGCGGCTTCTTTCTGGGCACCCCTTTTGTTTTGGGTTTTCCGTTCAGCAATGAAATCAAGAACGGATTGTTTTTCTTCAGGCGTGTAGCGCCTCTTATTTTTGGTACTGTCGTTGGAGTTCATGATGTTGACGAGTGGTTATTTATTTAACTAATCATCCTTGGTCTGGCAAGAAAAAAGTATATGTGTTATAACATTTTTTAAGAGGATTCTTAAATGACTGGTACGTATTCTTGAAGTTCTATTACGGGCGCTTTACTTTATTCATGATTGTTGTTGTTAACATATTGTGTTTTTTATGATTTTGCGGGAGAATACGCGGGATATTTAAACGCTTTTCCATGTTATATCTCGGGTGAAGCCTTTTTTCGCAATCTGCCTGTTGAGCCACGCACGGCGGCTGTTCCCCGCCCGTTTTCCAGACGGTATTTTGAGGTTGCAGGGGACCGCGGAATCGTATAAAATCACTCCAATTTCCCAGCCATTTTATCACGATGACCGATCAGACAGGAACCCCTTCTTCGCCGGAACCTCCCAAATTGCGACGCCGTTTGGTAACGGCAGCCCCTGCGGCCGCACCCAAGGTAAAGTTTGTTTCTCCCGCCGCGGAAGGCGTGGAGGTTGTCAAGCCGCGTTTTCTCACTCCTGAGTTGCAGGCCAAGCTGGCTCAGGAGCAGGAGGAAGCCGCCCGCCGCAATGCGGCCCAGGCAAACCCTGCCGACCAGGCAGCCGCCGCAGCGCAGGCCGGCCAGCCGGCGGCCCAGCCCCAGCAGGCGTATACGCAGCCCGGCACCGCAACATACCCCGATATGCAGCGTGCCCAGGCTGCGCCCCAAGGCGTGCAGCACACCCAAAGCTTTGCCCCGCCCGCCCAGCGTTCGGACTTTGATGTGGACCTGGGGCCGGATGCTTCCCAGCGCGCTTTGCAGAACGCCGTGCAGCATGACCCGCTGCAGAAAATTGATATCGGCCCCGGCGGCACCTTTGGCCTTGACCCGCTGGAGCAGTTGAATCATCGCAAGTACCCCGCGCCCCAGCCGGAACCCCAGCCGCAGGAAGAAAGCTTTGAGCTGCACCTGGAACCGGAGGCCCAGCAGGCTGAGGAAGCCCCGGTGGAGGAAGAAAGCCTGAATGACCTGATCCAGCGCGCCGTGACCGGGCGGGATACCCCCGTGGCCGGTGCCGATGTGGGCCTGCCCGATGAGGATGAAGCGGAAAGTTTTGAAACCCCGCTGACCCCGGAACCGGATGATAACGCACCTGCCGCCTCGGCGGAAGATTTTTCCACCCCGCTGGAGCCGGTAGAGGAATTGCCGGAACCGGATGACGCTGGCAGCAGCGAAAGCGCGGATAATTTTGAAACACCGCTGGTGCCGGAACCCACCCAGCCAGCGCCTGCCCCTGTTACAGCCATCCCCACATTGGGCGGCAGCTTTGACCAGGGCGGTTTCGATGCAGCCAAGGCTGCCTGGAACGCCGGAATTCCGGTATCGGATCTGCTCACCGGGCGGGTCAGCGTGCAGGCCCCGGCACCGCAGCCCACGGCCCAGCCTGCCGCCGCTGCGCCTAAAGTGTACAGCGTAACGGATGAACGCCGCCCCGGCAGCCCCAACCGGCTGCGGGTATCTTCCAGCATGGGTAATTCGGCTTCGGCTCCCATTTCCAGCCCGCCCAGCGTGGCCAAAGCAATGGCGAATGCCCCGGCAGCCACCGCACCTGCCGGTGCAGCCCGCGAAGCGGACGAGGATGCCAGCAGCGAAGCTACGGCAGCCTTTGCCGCCCAGGCCAAAGAGGAGTTCCCGCCGTATACTTACCCATCTTTGAACCTTTTCAATGCGGCCAAGCCGGAAGATGAACGCGGCGCGGCCGCCGAGATGAAGAAAAACGCCGATATCCTGGTGAACACGCTGGACAGCTTTGGTGTTAAGACCCATATCCTGGATATCTGCCGCGGCCCTTCCGTGACCCGGTATGAGCTGCAGCCCCAGGCGGGCATCAAGGTCAGCCGTATCACCAGCCTGTCGGATGATATCGCCCTGAACCTTGCCACCGCCGGTGTGCGTATCGAAGCCCCCATTCCCGGCAAACCCGCCGTTGGTATCGAGGTGCCCAACAAGATCCGGTCTACCGTCAGCATCCGCGGGGTGTTTGAATCCCAGAACTACATCAACATGCGCAGCCCACTGACCATGGCACTGGGCAAAGATATTGCCGGTACAGCCCAGGTGGCGGACCTGTGTAAAATGCCCCACCTGCTGATCGCCGGCTCCACCGGCAGCGGTAAATCCGTCTGCGTCAACTCGATCATCATCAGCTTTTTGTTCCGCTCCGGTCCGGAAGATGTCAAACTGATTCTGATCGACCCCAAGGTGGTGGAACTGGCTGAGTACAACGGCATTCCCCACCTGTTAATGCCCGTTGTGACCGAGCCGCGCAAGGCCGCCGGTGCCCTGGGGGCCAGTGTGGCCGAGATGGAGCGCCGCTATAAGCTGTTTGCCGAAAACAATGTGCGCGATATCAAGAGCTATAACAAGCTGGCCAAGCAGCACCCCGATGTGCTGGAACACCTGCCTTATATCGCCATTATCATTGACGAGTTGGCCGACCTGATGATGGTTGCCGGCAAAGAGGTGGAAGATTATATCTGCCGCATTGCCCAGAAAGCCCGTGCGGCTGGTATCCACCTGATTGTGGCAACCCAGCGCCCCAGCGTGGACGTTATCACCGGCCTGATCAAAGCCAACATCCCCAGCCGTATTGCATTTGCAGTTTCCAGCCAGATCGACTCCCGCACCATTCTGGACAGCGGCGGCGCCGAAAAGCTGCTGGGCAACGGCGATATGCTGTTCCTGCCGGTCGGTGCTTCCAAGCCCGTGCGTGTGCAGGGTACCTTTGTGACGGATGAAGAGATCAGCGCTGTGCTGAACTTTATCAAATCCACTTCCAGCGCCCAGTATGATGAAGAGATGATTGCCGAGATGGAGCGCCGTGCCGTGGCCGAAAAGGGCGGCAAGGGCAGCAGCTCCGATTCGGACGATGACAGCGGCAGCCGCGACCCCATGTTTGAACAGGCGGTGGAATGTGTCATCGAAGCCGGGCAGGCATCCACCAGCCTTTTGCAGCGCCGCTGCAAGCTGGGCTATGCCCGTGCGGCCCGCATCATGGACCAGATGGAACAAGAAAAGATTATCGGCCCCTATGAGGGCGCCAAGCCCCGTGCCGTTTTGCTGACCCGCGCCCAGTGGCAGGAACGCCAGCTGGGCCAGGGTGAGTAAATACCGGCGGCGCAGGTATTGCCGCCATTCCTGCCGCCGCCCCCAGGTGTGGACCATTGTGGCCGCTGTTCTCATCGCCGTTGCTTTGTATGTGGTCGAAAATTACGGCGGCAACGGTTTTGTGCCCAGCTGGGACCAGATTTACCAATGGGTTGGCCTGGAACCCAGCCAGAGCGAAACCACAGCCCCGCTGCCGGAGGGGGAAACCGAAGTGGTGTTCCTGGATGTGGGGCAGGGGGATGCCGTGCTGATTTTGCAGAACGGTGCGGCCTGCCTGATTGATGCAGGCCCCAAGGATGCCTGGCAGAACCTTGTGCAGGACCTGCGCAGCTATGGCGTAAGCCAGTTGGACCTGTTGGTGATGACCCACCCCCATGCCGACCATGTGGGCGGCATGCAGGCCGTTTTGCAGAACTTTGATGTGCAGACCCTGCTGACCCCCGACCTGAGCGAAACTGACGTGACCGGCCAGACCCAGCGCACCCTGCAAACCGCCCAGGAATGCGGCGTACCGGTGGAAACTGCCTATGCCGGCCAGCAGTACACCATCGGCACCGGCACATTGACCGTGCTGCTGCCCGGTGTGGATGCCGATACGGCGGGCAGTGACGATGCAATAAATGATATGTCGCTCTGCCTGCGGTTTGAAGCCGGGAACTTTACCTTTTTGGATACCGGCGATGCCGAGCGCAACGAGGAAGCCGCCCTGGCGGAGCAATATCCGTTCCGCTTGCGGTCCACCGTGTTCAAGGCCGGGCACCATGGGTCGTCCACATCCAACACCCAAACACTGCTGTGGCAGGTGCAGCCCCAGCTTGTGGTTGCCAGCTGCGGCCTGAACAATGATTACGGCCACCCCCACCGCGAGGTCATCCAGGAAATGCAGGATGATGGCATTGATTTTTACCGCACCGACCTGTACGGCACGGTGACCGTGACCGCCCAGGCGGACGGCAGCTTTACTGTGCAGACGGCAAAACAGCCGGACGAAGAGCTGGCTCCCGCCGCGTAACCCCCGGCAGCCTGACTCTGTGTGCCTGGCCCCGGTAAGTCGGCAGGAAAGTGTTCCCGCACGCCCCAAAAGTTTTAGGCAACACCGCACAATTCCCGCCTTGCGGCTTAAGCACCGCTCCGGCAGCT
>OGXJ01003043.1_pt1 | contig 10487 bp, 8 predicted proteins | sample 1576231 | NCBI WGS metagenome assembly OGXJ01 (sample SAMEA3541539, study PRJEB24748) | human gut metagenome | biome: human gut; feature: human-associated habitat; material: faeces | place: China | collected 2012
AACAGAAAGACCCGCTGTTGATATATAAACTCGAATCCTATAACCTCTTCAGCGCATTCAGCCTTGGCGTGATGGCTGCCGGAAGCGTGGCAGAGAATGATTGTCCACCACAAGGGAGCGCATGTTGGCGTTGTAGGCGAGGATGCTCGTGCCGTCGGCAAACATGACCTCCTGCGCGATCTGCCAGTCCTCCGGCATTTTCTGGTAGAACGGGCCGACCTGCAGCATGCCGTTGAGCTCGACGACGACGCGCTCGCAGTGGTGCTTTTTGAACAGCTGTGAAAGCTCTTCGGTCGTAACGGCCTCCTGATCGATCACCTCGGGATAGACATGCTGGTAGGGATAGACGGAGAGGTCATATTCCTCCTCACCCTCCTCGCAGATGAGCAGCAGCGTGCGCTCGCCTGCGTTGAAGCGTTCGTCCTCCAGCGTCTCCTGAATGAATTTCGTTTTTCCGGCGTCCAGAAAGCCGGTGAAGGCATAGACGGGAATGGCCATGGCAGCCTCCTTACACGCCGAACAGGGCGGCGAGTGCCTTTTCGTCCAGCGCCAGCACCTCGGGCTTATAATCAAAAAAGTGGTTCAGAATCGACATTATAACGTGATAGTTCCTTCCTGTTATTATTGGGTTCTTTGTGCAAGAAGCTTTAGGATTTCTCGGGCACATAGCGGGCGTACTCTGCCTGTTTTGCAAAGCCAAGGCGGGGATAAAACCGCACCCGCTCCGGCGCGCAGAGGAACACCGGGCGCAGCCCCTCAGCGGCAAGGCTGTTTGCCATTTCCACAATGTCATCGGCGTAATATAATGGATATCCATATTACGCGGCACAACCATGATGCCGCCGGGATGCTGGCCTGTAGTGCGCTTGATGCCGGCAAAGCCTTCAACCAGCGCAGCCACATGCGCCGGATGCACATGAAGATTCTTGCTCTCGTAATATTTTCTGATAAAGCCTATCGCCGTTTTATTGGCGATGGTAGCAATCGTACCGGCGCGGCAAACGTTATCGCGGCCGAAAAGCTCCTCGGTGTACTTGTGCGCTACGCTCTGGTCGGACATAGCGGACGGATCATCGGGATCGATACCGCCGGAGAAGTTCAAATCAATATCAGGAACCTTATCACCGTGGAAGCCCAGGAAAACCGCGAACGGGATATCGTGACCGTCGCGCAGCATCCTCGTACCGCATTCGGGACAATCCTTCGGCGGCAGGTCAAAGCCGCTGTCTACCTCATTGTTCATAAAGAATTCGCTGTGACGGCAATTCGGACAGCGGTAATGCGGCTTCAGCGCATTAACCTCGGTAATATCCAACATCGTAGCAACAAAGGACGAGCCTACGCTGCCACGCGAGCCTACCAAGTAACCGCGGTCGATAGAATGCTTAACCAGCTTATGCGCAATGTAATACAATACAGAGAAGCCGTGGCCGATAATAGCGTCCAGTTCCATCTTCAAGCGGTCCTCAACAATCTGCGGCAGCTTTTCGCCGTACCATTCATGCGCTTTGGCATAGGACAAATCACGCACGGCATCCTCCGCACCGGGAATAGAAGGCGAATACAGCTGATCGCGGTCGGGAACAGGCTTAATGCGTTCAATCATATCCGCAATCTTATTGGTATTGGTAACAACAACCTCGTAGGCTGCTTCCTCTCCCAGATAAGAGAACTCCTCAAGCATCTCCTCTGTAGTATGCAGATACAGCGGCGGCTGCAAATCCGCATCCTTATAACCCTGACCGGCCTGCAGAATCGCACGCAGCTGCGCATCCTCAGGATTGAGGAAATGCACGTCGCAGGTTGCTACAGTCAGCTTGCCCAAGCGTTTGCCCAGCTCATAGATTTTGCGGTTATGCTCCCGCAAATCCTCCTCCGTGCAGTAATTTTCGCGCACCAAAAACTGGTTATTGCCCGTAGGCTGAATTTCCAGATAATCATAAAAGCCGGCTATTTCCTCCAGCTCCTCATCGCTCGCACCTAAGCGCACCGCGCGATACAGCTCGCCCGCCTCGCAGGCCGAGCCGAGAACCAGACCTTCACGATGCTCCTCGATAACAGCGCGCGGCAGCAGCGGACGCTTATTCAGATAACGCAGATGGCTGATAGTAACGAGCTGGTACAGGTTACGCAGACCGATTTCATTCTTCGCCAGAATAATAATATGGTGACTGCTGATTTTACTCTTACCCTTAGTCGCAGCATCGGGATTTTCCGTATCAACGGCATCGTCCTTCGTCTGGCGGTCGCTGATAAGATAACCCTCCATGCCGAAAATCAGCTTCAGGTCACTGCCCTCCGCCGCATCAAAGCAGAACGGAAAGGCCTGCACTACGCCATGGTCGGTAATCGCCAAAGCCTTGTGGCCCCAACGGATTGCCTGCTTGACGAGGCCCTCCATCGGCGTCAGGCCATCAAGCTTACTCATCTTCGTATGGCAATGCAGCTCAACCCTCTTGACCTCGGCATTATCCATGCGCTCCTCCTTAGCATCGAGCTTCATAATGCCGCGAGGCACCATGCACATCTCGTCAAAGGCAAAGCGGTCTGGCGCAACATCACCCTGCAGACGCAGGCGCATACCGGGCTTCAGCAGATTTTTGAACTCGTTGCATTCCTTGCGAGGATCGCCGCCGTCACGCTTGTCAAAACGCAGCTTAACGAAAATACCGCCGGTATCATCACTAACGTTAAAGGTAAGCACAATAGAACCCACGCGCGTTTCCTTATCAATAAAGGTCTGCAGCGCACCGTCCTTATCCAGACTTTTGACAAAGGTGCCTTCGATAACAACGTTGCGCTCTTCCTCTGTCACGGTATCCAGCTTACGTGGCGTACCCTTAATTTTTTTGCCCCACAGCTGGCCGTCAGCCTTCTTTTCACCGTATAAGGCTGCCATGGCCTGCAGATACTCGGGGTCCTCCTCCGGATTGTTGTAGGACACTTCACAAGGAGGCTCCGGCGGCAGAGTTTCGCCGATTTCAATATCAGGCGGCTCCGGCGGTAAAGGAATTTCCTCCGGCAGCGGCTCGCCGGTGCAGTCGGTAATCTCTACCTCTGCCTGCGGCTCACGCTGCATCACCTGGCATTTGGAGCCATCGCCGTCGCAAATCATATCTACGCTTTGCAAAGAAAAAGCGGCTGCAAGCTGCTGCGCCGCCTTCTGCAGCAAACCGCCGGTAAGATGGGCGGCACAGCTAAAGTGCACCTCCCACTGACAGGCAGACTCGTCTACACAAATCTGATTGATATGCATCAGCTTCAGCTGCATCAGTTCCACCGAGGAAAAGGTCATCGAAGCTAAAAAACTATAAAATTTTTCTTCATCAGGAATCAGGCAATATTTTTTATTCACATTAAATCCTTTCCTAATAATGACGGGAGAAGTTGTTGGATTATGATGTACGTTGAGGCAACGCAACAACGCAGATGGTGTGCTATCTTCTATTTTTCTGAGATAAGCTAGAGTGCGTCAGATGCTAGGCGCGGATGCCGACGGCGTACTTTTAGTACGTCGAGGCGACGCAACAACGCAGATGGCGTGCTATAGGTTATCTCATATTTTCGACACCAACAACACCCTCAATCCCCTGCAACCCTCTAACCAAATCTCCGCCATCGGGCGCAGTCTTGCCGAGCTTCAGAAAGACCTCCAACACCAGACGATTCTTTTCCTTATCACGCTTTACGTTCAGTGATTTTACCTGCACGCCGTTGAGCGACAGATAACCGGTAACATCGGTGATAGCACCGGAACGGTTTGTAGTAATGATGCGGATAAACTGGCGGTCACTGCGGCTGTTGGCAGCAAAGCGCTTTTCCCAGGTATGGAATGTAACCAGAGTTATCATGGTGATAATGGTTGCCACGCTGCTGAGGAAGTACATACCGCTGCCGGCAGCAAGGCCGATTGCGGAAACCATCCACAGACTGGCAGCAGTTGTCAGACCGCGAATAGTTAAACCCTCGTGCAGAATGGTGCCTGCGCCGAGAAAGCCTATGCCGCTGACAACCTGGGCTGCAATACGCGCCGAGTCACGGCGTTGGCCGATATCCTCCTCCAGCTTGGCAGTCTGAGGATAGACATCATCAAAGCCGTAAAGCGAAACGAGCATAAACAGCGCCGAGCCCACGCACACAAGAATATGTGTACGGAAACCGGCAGGACGGTCACCACTGCCTCTTTCTATACCGACAATACCGCCGAGAATTGCAGCAACAACCAGCCTGATAACCATAACAACCTCTTTGTTATGCAAAAAAGAAGTATTAATTAAATCCATGCCAGTATCACCTCACAGCTTCTGTTCCCTCTGCCTGCGCCGGGCGCAGACACGGGAACTGAGTTATTTTTACAGCTTTTGCAGCATCTCCTTGATAGCAGTGATATAATCACCGTCCAGCGGCAGCATGCTTACTTCGCCGGTCTTACGAACTTTTACTTCCAGCTCGCCGGTCTGCAGAGTCTTAGGACCTACAACTACGCGCAGCGGATAGCCGATCAAATCTGCGTCCTTGAATTTTACGCCCGGACGCTCCTTGCGGTCGTCGATAACAACCTCAACGCCTGCTTTGTGCAGCTCGTTGTAAATTTTCTCAGCCTTAGCAAAGGATGCTTCGTCCTTTACGTTTACAGGTACAACAAGTACTTCATACGGAGCAATAGCAACAGGCCAGATCATGCCGTCGGCATCATGGCTCTGTTCAACGCAGGCAGCCATAGTACGGCCAACGCCGATACCGTAGCAGCCCATTACCATCGGCTGCTCTTTGCCGTTTTCATCCAGATAGGTACATTTCATAGCTGCGCTGTATTTGGTGTGCAGCTTGAATACCTGGCCTGCTTCGATACCGCGAGCCTTAGCAATCGGAGCGCCGCAGTGCGGGCAGGGATCGCCTTCAGCCATCAGACGGATATCGGCAACGTAGGTCGGAGTGAAGTCACGGCCCGGATTAGCGTTGATGTAGTGGAAGCCTTCATGGTTAGCACCACAGCAAACATTGTGCATATTCATAACGGTTGCATCGCAAACGATAATAACCTTTTCGGGATCAAGGCCTACAGGGCCCATATAACCACCGACAGTTCCAGCCTTAGCCAACAGCTCTGCCTCAGCCATTTCCAGCTCAACTGCGCCTACGGTGTTTTGTACTTTGGTTTCGTTAACCTCGTGGTCACCGCGAACGAAGCACAGTACCAGGCCTTTTTCGCATTGGTATGCAACAGCTTTTACGGATTTTTCAATCGGAGCGTTGAGGAAAGCGCAAACGTCGGCAATAGTCTTGCAGTTCGGAGTTTCAACCTCGCTCAGCTCCTGCATTTCTTCTGCCGGAGCCTTTATCGGATACAGCTCTGCCTTTTCGATATCGGCAGCGTAATCGCATTTGGTGCAGTAGGTAATTTCTGCTTCACCGCTGTCTGCCAGCACCATGAACTCATGGCTACCGGTACCGCCGATAGCACCGCTGTCTGCTTCTACCGGACGGAAGTTAAGACCGCAGCGGGTAAAGATTTTGTCATAAGCATCATACATAGCCTTATAGGAAACGTCCAGACCTGCTTCATCACGGTCGAAGGAATAGCCATCCTTCATAATGAAGTCACGGCTGCGCATCAGGCCGAAGCGCGGACGGCGTTCGTCACGGAATTTGTCCTGAATCTGGTACAGGTTCAGCGGCAGCTGGCGGTAGGAACGCACATCGTTCTTAACCAGAGTAGTAACCATTTCCTCGTGGGTAGGACCAAGGCAGTATTCGTGGCCGTGACGGTCCTTCAAGCGTACCATTTCTGCACCGTAAGCGTCCCAACGGCCGCTTTCCTTCCAGATTTCTGCCGGCTGCATAATCGGCATCATGATTTCCTGGCAGCCTGCATGGTCCATCTCTTCACGGATAATATTTTCGATTTTTTTAATAACACGCCAAGCCAGTGGCAGATAGGTGTACATGCCATTGGTGGATTTACGCATAAAACCGGCACGCAGCAGCAGCTGATGGCTCGGGATTTCAGCCTCGGACGGAACCTCACGCAGAGTGGGTGCATACATTTTAGAAACTTTCATTAACGGGATACCTTCCTCTCAAGTAAAATTTTATCTATTTCAGCAAAAAGCTCGCTTACAAGCTGATCTTCGGGAACCTTGCGCAGGATTTCGCCCTTGCGGAATACCAGTCCCTCGCCGATGCCGCCGGCAATACCGACGTCAGCCTCACGTGCTTCACCGGGTCCGTTGACCACACAGCCCATAACGGCAACCGTAATGGGTTCTTCAACATCCGCCAGACGGCGTTCAACCTCCAGCGCCAGCTTTTCCAGACTGATGCGGGTGCGTCCGCAGGTCGGACAGCTGATTAAGGTCGGTCCGTGCTCACGCAGGCCAAGGGATTTCAGAATGTCATACGCTACACGCACCTCGTTCACCGGGTCACCGGTCAGCGAAACGCGAATAGTATCGCCGATGCCTTCGGCAAGCAGCGTACCGATGCCTACTGCGGATTTGATAATACCGCTGTTGACAGTGCCTGCCTCCGTAATGCCGACATGCAGCGGATAATCACACTGCGCTGCCATCAGACGATAAGCCTCCAGTGTCAGCGGCACATCATGCGCTTTGAGTGAAATCTTAATGTTACGGTAATCCATCGCTTCGAGAATGCGCACGTGGCGCCAAGCCGCCTCCACAAGAGCCTCCGCAGTGGGATGGCCGTATTTTTCCAGCAAATCCTTCGGCAGAGAGCCGGCGTTGACACCGATGCGGATAGGAATATTGCGTTCCTTCGCTGCTTCCACCACAGCGCGCACCTTTTCTTCACCGCCGATATTGCCGGGGTTTAAGCGCAGGCCGTCAACACCTGCTTCAATCGCTGCCAGAGCCAGCTTATAATCAAAATGAATATCGGCAATGACAGGAACCGGACTTTCCTTACAAATAGTTTTCAGGCCCTCCGCCGCTGCCATATCAGGCACGGCACAGCGGATAATATCGCAGCCTGCATCTGCCAGACGCTGAATCTGCTCCAAGGTTGCAGCAGCATCGTCTGTATGTGTGTTAGTCATAGACTGAACGGCAATCGGAGCATCGCCGCCCACAGCCACGCTGCCTACGTGCAGCTGGCGGGTTTTTCTACGTTCTATCACTTTCGTTCACCTCTTAACGTGTTATATCTTTAAAGGTGGAAAATACTGTCAGCGCTAAAATCAGCGCAATACCAACCATCTGGATGTTAGTCATAGCCTTGCTGCCGAGCGGTTTACCGCGCAGGCCTTCCAAAAGCAGCAGTACAAAATGTCCGCCGTCCAGAGCCGGCAGCGGCAGCAGGTTGATAACGCCCAGATTGATGCTCAAAAAGGCAACAAAGGTAATCAACGGCAGCATGCCCTTTTCCGCCACCTGACCGGCCATCTGCGCCACACCGATAGGACCGGCCACCTCAGCCGGAGCCTTACCGGAAACAATCTTGTACAGGCCGTTCAGCATAGAAACGATAATATTTTTTGTATAGACGCAGCCTTCTTTAATCGAGCCGAAAAAGCCAAGGCTGACCTTGTTGAACTTAGGGCTGATGCCGATTAAGGGACGGCCTGCCTCTCTGTCATACACGGGAGTCATGGTGTAGCTTTTTACAGCGCCCTTACTTTCTGCAGTCAGCGTTACCGGATTAGTTCCGCTCGCACGCAAATTGGTAACAACATCCGTCCAGGTAGCGACAGGCTTATTGTTAATCGTCAGAATGCGGTCGCCGTTACGCAGGCCTGCTCTTTCCGCAGCCATGCCGTCTACAACAGTGCCCAGGATTGGCTCATTCACCAGCTCCTGTCTGCCCTCCAGCATAAAAATACCGCTGAAAAGAATAATAGGCAACAGGAAATTCATCAGCGCACCTGCCAGAATAACCAGCATTCTGGACGGTATCGGCTTAGATTTAAAGGTTCCCGGTTCAGGCGGATCGTCAGGATCCATGCCTGCGATTTTATTATAGCCACCCAACGGAATAGCCCGCAGGCTGTACAGAGTATCGCCGTCCTTTTGCTGATACAGCTTAGGACCAAAGCCGATGGCAAATTCATCAACACGCATACCTGTGAGCTTCGCCGTAATAAAATGACCGAATTCGTGTACCGTAACCAGCACACCAAAAACAAAAACAGCGGCTAATATTGTTAGCATTTTACCTCCTTACGATAGCCGGCAAGCTTTGCCGGCCTTCAGTCTATAATTTAGCAATAACCCCTTTGGCAGCAGCACGCGCCCAGGCATCCGTTGCTTCAATATCCTCCAGCTGCGGACGCAGAACATTGTTATGCTGCGCTGTAACCGTAGCAGTGATATAAGGGATATCCAGATATTTAATTTTGCCTGCCAAAAAGGCATATACAGCCTCCTCGTTGGCAGCATTAAAGGCACATGGCAGAGTGCCGCCGGCCTTACCGCAGTCAATAGCAATCTTCAAGGAAGGAAATGCTTCTAAATCAGGTGCTTCAAAAGTAAGGTTACCCGCAGCAACAAGATCAAGCTGTTCAAAGCTGTAATTATAGCGCTCCGGCCAGCTCAAAGCGAACTGAATCGGCAAACGCATATCAGGCACACCCAGTTGAGCAATCACACTGCCGTCGCAAAATTCTACCAAGCTGTGTACAATGCTCTGCGGATGCACAACGACCGCAATTTTATCATAAGGCATATCAAACAGCCAATGCGCCTCCATAACCTCCAGGCCCTTGTTGGCCAGTGTAGAGGAATCAAGCGTTACCTTCTGCCCCATGCTCCAATTTGGGTGATTGAGGCATTGCGCCAAAGTTACATTTTTCAGCTCACTGCGTTTTTTGCCGCGGAAGGGACCGCCGCTCGCCGTAATAATCAGACGCTTGACTTCCTTTTGCGTACCGCCGCGCAGAGATTGGAAAATAGCGCTGTGCTCACTATCCACAGGAGTCAGGCTTACACCATGCTTACGCACAGCCTCCATTACAATGCTGCCGGCAGCAACAAGTGTTTCCTTATTCGCCAGCGCAATGTTCTTGCCGCAGGCAATAGCAGCCAACGTCGGGCGCAGGCCGGCATAGCCTACCATAGAACCAAGCACCGTATCCGCTCCCTCGTAGGTAGCGGCAGTCAGAAGGCCTTCCTCCCCGGCTAAGATTTCCGTCTTGCCGTGATAGCGGTCAGCCAAGCGCTTAGCAGCGTCCTTATCCGTCAAAACGGCAATATCAGGCTCAAACTGCTTAATCTGCTGCTCTAAAAGCTCATCGCTTTTATGCGCAGCCAACGCGCGTACCTTCAGCTTTTCAGGATTGGCAGCAGCCACCTCCAAGGTCTGACGACCGATAGAGCCTGTACTGCCCAAAATAGAAATATTCTTCATTTGCTATCCTCTATTCTTGAAACATAGATAAAGCGCTGATAATCATCAGCAGGTAATACACAACCGGTGCCGTAAACAGCAGGCTGTCGAAACGGTCCAGCACACCGCCGTGACCGGGGAAAATCTTACCGGAATCCTTAATATCAAAGCTGCGTTTGACAATAGATTCGATCAAATCGCCGACCGGAGCAAAAATTGCCACCGCCAGCGCCACTGCCACAGCATGCCACAGGGCAATGCCCAAGCAGATAATACATAAAAACAGTACGGTCACAAAGCAGCCTACAAAGCCGCAAACAGCGCCCTCAAAGGATTTCTTCGGGCTGACGCTGCAGAACGGTGTCTTACCGAAGGCACGACCGAAGAAATAAGCAAAGGTATCGCTTGCCCAGGTGCCCAAAAGCACAATCCACAGGCAGATTTCGCCGTACTCAAATACACGGAAGCCCAAATCGATATGCGGACCGCCGTCAAAGGTGCGCAGCAAAATAATGTGCGCAAACAAAAGACCGCAGTACAGCATGCCCCAGGCAGTAAGCGCACTGTTTTCTGCCCAATGCTGCTCGCCTCTGTTGCAATGCAGCCACAGGCCCTCAATCGTACTGAAAATGAAGAACAGCGCTGTGAGCATCACAATAAATGCCAACGTATAAACGCCCTCCAGCTCAAAATAATAGCCTGCGCCGGCAACCAGCACCATCAGCAGTGCGCCCACGCCACCGGTCAGCGTGTAGGCATGATAGCCCTTGTTCTCCACCATCTTGTTGTATTCGTACCAGGCCACAGCAGCCAAAACAGCAACAGCAGCATTAAAAAGCATACCACCCTTGGTGATAATGCCGACTGCCGCAATAATACCGATTACACCGGTAATAATACGTGTTAACATAGTTAAAATACATCCTTCTTTGAATTATAAAATTAATTGGAGCCCTGACGAAGTATATGGCGTCTTACCTATTTTCACCTTTCTCTAGGCAGCCGGGAAGATGCCGGAGACGAGGAAGGGCGACGACGCCGTACATACTCGTACTGCTAGGAGAACTGACGACGTATATGGTGTCTTACCGGCTGATTAGGCCGCCGAAACGTTGTCCTTCTTTGTCCACAATCTGCGCTTTATT
>OGXJ01003047.1_pt1 | contig 10474 bp, 7 predicted proteins | sample 1576231 | NCBI WGS metagenome assembly OGXJ01 (sample SAMEA3541539, study PRJEB24748) | human gut metagenome | biome: human gut; feature: human-associated habitat; material: faeces | place: China | collected 2012
AAGCTGATACACAGATTGAGAGAACAGTAACAGGCAATGCCGGACTGAACGTGGCGGTCCAGGTGGTCGCGGGTTTCGCCGTGTATTCCATAGTCTGGCTTGTCGCGGCCCTGATTATAGGAGAAACAACCGCGCGATGGGCATTCGGAATCTTGCGAGGATTCATGAAAAGGAAATAATCGGAAAGCCGAAAAACGTTTTTGGCTCAGTATCCGTGTGTGCTCTACTAGCGCATTGTTTTGCCTTCGAGAATCAAACTTCATCAGAGGTCTTTCCTTCTACTGGACATAGGTATTAAAAGCGGTTTACCTGCAATTCAGGTCACATCACTATAAGCCATTCGGCAGGTGGAGCAATGACTGGTGAGAATGGAGTGCTCCGGGAGTGCCCGAAAAGCTGGACCAAGATAATGTCGTTTTGAATCAAGCAAATGGTGGTGGACGAACATTCCATGCGATGTTTGTCCACCACCATTTGCTTAGGGTTACGCCTTTGCGTTACTCCGCTTATGTTCGCCCGTTCGATCCGCTCCGTCGCTTTGTCGAACCAGCGGCCACGGTTACAGCTTACAGTCACTGCAAACAGTCCTTGACACATGAAGTCAATCAGAGTGCAGACACGAAAATAGATCGTCAACAGGATGCCTAGGATTTACAGAATGGCGAAAGGCTGCTGATAGCAGGGTAGACCGAGAGATTGTGCACTTTTGGCCATGGCCGCCCGTGGCACGATAATCAGTTCGCTTCCTCCGGCGTGCCGCCAAGCCGGGACATGTCGAGGTAGCGGTCCGCGCGATACGCCTTCCGGCCGCCGGAACGCTTGTATCTAGACGCCCTGACAAGCTCACCGGCCTCCGTGTCGAGCATCGCGTTGAGTGTCTCGGTGACCTTCTGCGTGACGAGCCGGTCGAGTCAGATCCCGGGCATGTGCCGGTCGATCCGCACGGTGTTCTCGGGCATGGTTCCGTCTCCTGATTTCCAATCGCGGTTTTTCGTTTTGGCGAATGAAAGAACCGTACGCAGGACGCGGGGCCATGCTTTTCACGTCAGGATCGAAAACCCAAAGCGCGCAAGAATTCGGACGTTATCTGTATTCATCCCCGAACTACGTTATTTACAATTCAATTCAATTCAGCTTCAGGAATCAACGAAATCAAATCCAAGACACTCCACTCACCTAACCACCCACAACAAGAAATTCATCAGTCTATTCACCAATTAGAAGGATGCAACGCTGCAAGAGCAACACTCCGATCATCGGATTGAAGAAATTCGGATCCGATGATCGGAGTGTGGTTTCATGTCTGCATTACTAGCGTTTTGCGTCTATACAGCTCAAGAAAAGGGCGGAAAATACTAGTTGTGCAGACGCGACGACTGCAGATGGACCGTTGCGTATGCGCAGATTGCGGAAGCGATCACCAGCAGCAGCGAGATGATGGCGAGCGCCTGGACTGCGGATCCGGAGCGAGGCATTTCCGGCTTCTCTGGCTTTTCTGGATTGCTGGGTTTGCCAGGTTCTTCTGGCTCGGCGACGGCTTTGATGGTTACCGTCACTTGAGTGCTTATGCCATCATGGTCGGAGGTGCGCAACTGTGGGTCCGCTCCCCCACTCGAGTTTGTATCTATAACATCATCCGCACCATTGCGCACGGCGGTGATGGTGATGTTCTGGCTCACGGCTTCGAAGGCTTTCCTCTTCTCAACCGCCTGCATTGCGCGATCGATCTGATCGTTCAACGCCTGCAACTGGTCACTATCCACCACAAGACGGTAGTCGGCGATGCCGTTCAGTTGTGTTTCCGTCAACTCTAGTAGGTCGTCGGCACTCAGCTGCTGAAGGCCGCTCGCGGGATCCAATTCAACCAAAGTCTGCTTGCTGGAGATCGCCAGATCGCCGACATGGAACATTCCGTCGCCCGTACCGTCACCGCTAGTGCCATCTGGAATCAGCCCAAGCGAGTCAGCCAAATACGGCGCAAGATTCGACGAGTCGGAGAACGAGCCGCTCAACAAGGCGAGCGTGTTCAGTCCAGCTGGAATCATACCCCGGTATTCGCCGCCACGAACGGTAACATAGCCAAGGTTTTTAGCGTCATCCAGCAGGTTGAAAAGCGTCGGCGCGGTGAACGTTCCATCCGAAAAACTGCCTTGCGCGGAAGTCTCATCCGTTTCGGCGAACCGCATCAGCGTTGCGTCCGAGGTGAATGTGCCGCTCTTCACGTGTAGTGCGCCACGGCAATCGACCGCAGGCTGTGTTCCGCCCGCAACCGTTCCCGGTCCAGTAATGGTGAGCTGCATGTTTGCAGGCACAGTGATCGCAGCAACCCCAGAAGTTCCACCGGATTCAGCGGCTTGCAGCACATGCCCGTTCAAGTCAAACGTTACGTTTCGCATGCCTTTCAGAGGCGTAATCGTAACGCTTTCCGCAACGTCAGTCAGCAATGTGACCGTCGCGTTCTTCATCGACGTATGGCCGATCGCCTCCTGTACGCTCGCGTAGGTTGCGTTGCCCACTTGCGCGACCGCCTGAGATTCGGCGGCATCGGCAACTGCATCTGCAGAGAACAGCAGCGTTCCAAACAGCGACGCGATCGCGAAAACAGCGGTCAGCACCACCGAAACCAAATACTTACCTTGCGTTCGCGGGCACACATTCACCCACTTCTCATGACTACGCATGATTATTTCCTTTTATAGGTTCTATTGCATATTTCAATCCGCACCGAAGTGCGTGGGACCACCCTCAGCTGTGAGGGATAACGTTACAGAAATCATGGCGCCACGTTGCATTAATTATCTCACAATGCGCAAAGGAAAGCAAATTACCTATTTTGAAAATCCAAATCTCATATGAGATATATCAAAAGACAATCTTTAGTTATAGTGGACCTCATCACATAAGTTAAAACTGTTTCACATGAGTATCACAATATTCCTCACACGAATAAACGTATCCCAATAACTGCAAAAATATACATATGACGAATAATTGTTTCCCATCAAGAAACAAGCGAGCCCACAATCAAACAAGCGAGGTCGCAACCACACAAAAACACATTTCCCATCTGCACCACGTGGGAAAGCAAAAGAGCGCTCCGGGAGGGAGCGCTCTGATTTGCACGACGATTCGTGCGAAAAGTACTGCGGAATTTAGTAAGATCCGGTGCCGCGGAAGACCACGAGCACGGTTTTTGCGAGAATCGCAAGATCGCCTGCAATGGACCAATTTTCGATATAGGAAACGTCCAAATATTCGCTCTGCTCCTGCGAAAGATCCGAACGGCCAGAAACCTGCCACGGACCGGTAATACCAGGCTTAACCAGCAGTCGCGTGGAATAAAGGGAACCGTAGCGGGCAACCTCTTCCGGCAATGCCGGGCGAGGACCAACCAAAGACATGTCGCCCTTCAAAACGTTGAAGAACTGTGGGAATTCATCCAACGAAGTCTTACGAATAAAACGACCAACCTTCGTAATTCTCGGATCATCCTTCATTTTGAAAATGAAACGATCGGTCTGTCCATTTTCTTCGGCAAGTTTCTTCTTCAATTCTTCCGCATTGGTAACCATGGAACGGAATTTATACATGGTAAACGGCTTGCCATGCAAACCGATACGCTGCTGCGAGAAGAAAATCGGACCACCGTCATCAAGCTTGATGGCGATCGCCGTGCCCAGCATCAGCGGCGAGGAAATCAGCAGCGCGAAAGCCGAACCGACGATATCCAGCAGGCGTTTAATCACGTACGTCGTATTCGTATACTGCGGCAAACTTGCCAGCAATACAGGCTGTTCGGCCGTATTACGCAAGTACAGGCGGTGGCCGCTCACGTCAGCCAAGGAAACAGCCAACGCAAGCTCCATGCCAAGCGACTCGACCGCAAGCGAAATGCCATGCAGCATTTCGGAATCACGGGACAGCACGTCGGCAACATACACTTCCTGCGCACCCAAGCTTTCGCACGTACGCGGGAAAGCGGCATTGAACGGAATCACCTTCAGCTTGTCGGCACCTTCAATGGAAGGATCAGGCTCGAACGACGTGACCACATAAGCGTCTTTCTCATTGTCGTCAGCTTCGATCGGACACACGGCAATCGGCGAATACCCCCAATTGGAGTAGTCCCGCATGGTGCGCAACGCACAATTGATACCGTCGGAAGAACCAATCACCACGGTCTTATACTTACAGGCGCCCTTCTGACGGCTGCGATGCTGCCACTGACGCATCTGCCAACGGGCGATGACTTCTAGGAAGAATGCAATGATCGGGGCGACGATAAGCGCGGTTCTCGGCAAGGAAAGATTGAAAATAAAAGCAAGCGAGCAGTAAGTGATGATGGTGAGCAGCGACGCGTTGATGATTTTCGCATACAGCTCGTAGCCTTCCGCCATCACATGACGATGATACGTTCCGGCAAAAGTGAGGCTCAACACCCAGATGAGGCTGAAGCAGATGAGGAACAGCCAGAACGGCATGGCCCCATTGATGGCATTATATGCGGCATCGTTGGCCCAAAGACTGATGGATAGCGAAATCAGCATGACCGCAAGATCGACCATCACCAAGCAGACGACAAAAGAATAACGCCATGCGGGCACAACCTGATTCCGCCTGCCCTTGCGCTTTCCATCTTCACCAACGGAAAATGGCGTGTTCGAAAACATCATCGGCTCAAACTGAGGGCTGTTGTCTTGAGACTGATGTCGCTCCTGCTTCTGATCCTGGTGACGAGAGTTAGAAGAGACGATATGGATTTCCTGGGTTCTCACTACTTGATCCGAACCCTGCTCAGAGCTGCGGAAACCGCCTTGCATGACTCCTCCCTCTACTAACTACCTCCACCCGAAAAGAAGGGGGCTTCCCTCCATGAAGAGATAGTATCATAAGCCCTGTTAACAGAGTAGATCTCCAACTCGCTTTTGCGGTTAAATGACTATTGGAAACTTGCTTTTGACGCGATACCGCGAAACGCGCGGCAAGAACGGATGAAAAGTTGACGTCCGTTCCGTGAACGTGAGGCTACATGCGCATATACCCACATATTCCCCCATACTCCCCTGTTGCAAGATGGCTTGTCTAGAGCCGCTTGCTTAGCTGCTTAGGTTACCTACGGAACTGTCTAGCGGCCTTCAATCAGCGGGGTCTGGCGGAGGGTGAGCGGCTCATCCGTATCCGGGGCGGACTGCACATGCACGGTGATCTCATAGGATTCGCCGGGCTGCAAGGTCACATCGCCCACGCCCACGGTCAGGCCATTATGCAAAGTCACACCCTTGTAATCGTCGGCATTCTGAAATTCCCAATCCACCAAACGACCGTTCGCAGGCGCGTAAATGAACAATGCCGTCTTGATCTGGCCTTTCGGAACGATATTTCCGGCACCGGTCACATAGTCAGCTTCGGAAGCCGCTTCTTCCGCCGTTATGGTGTTCTGCAACTTGATATGCACCGTATACTGGTTCGCGCCGTTTCGCGCGACCTTCTGGAATTCAGTGGTCACTTCGCGATGCAAATACCAGTCCATTTTCGACTCGGTTTCGTCGGAAATATACACGCCGACCTGCGGTTTCGCACCTTCCGTAATCAATTTGCCGGAAATAGCGGAATCGGCAATCAGATTCTGCTCATCCTCATGCGCGCTCCACACCATCACGTGTCCCTGCTCAACAGACGTGGAAAGCGCCTTGACATACGATTTGAAATCGCCCGCATTCTGCATGATATGGTCGAACGCGGCCTGCGCGGCAACCGCGAAATACTCGTCCGTCTCCTGCGGAGCCATGCGCGCATACACGTCATGCAGCAACGTTTGGGCGGTATTAGTGCCATCCAACGTCGAACCGTCAGGCATGACAACGCCACCGGTCACCGCCAGCATGTTCTGCAGGAACAGCGGATCAATGGCGATCACACCATCAACCGCAACGCCATACTGGCGATTCCACATGGCGCTCACAATCTCGCCGGTGCGCGGAAAATCAGGCGTGAAATTCACGTCGCGAATATCCTTGCCAAGCTTGTCGGTAAACAGCAAACGTTCCTCGGCGGTCAAATCCACAACCGGCTCATCGGCATTCTGAATTTCCGAATCGGAAACGAACGGCTGCAAGCTCACGTGACCACCTTGCACCGTGACCAGGCCGAGCGATCCCGTAAGACCGCCAGACGGGCGTGCCTCCGCATTCGTTTGCGCAAGAATCAAATAATTGCGCGGAGCATCATTCGCATGGCTTTCCGTACCCAACATGCTGGGCAGCACCTGCACGATGGAATTCAAGGAATGCACCATGCTGTCAAGTTTTTCGCAATACGTTTCCGCGGTTTTCAGGGCGTCCGCGACCTGCGCGATATGCGGGGTTTTCACGGTTTTCACTTCCCGCGTGGCCTTGTCGATCGTATCGTCCGCGATTTGGAGCGGCTGCTGAAACGCTTCCAATCCGGAAATTTCGATCGTGCCGTTTTCCACGTGAATACTGTTCAGATCAACATTTTCGGCGACTTTCACCAGTTGCGGCAACGCCTGCGACGAAATATTCTCCATGGCGGCCACCGTGGTGCGTACGGCGGAAATGTCATTGCCCACATACGGCACGACCGACGCCACCTGCCACAGCGGCGAAGAGGTTTGCTTGTAGGCCTTGCTTACGTGATCGGAGAACGCGGTTGTCTGCTTCTCAAGCTTGGACGTGTCCGCTTCGGAGATGGTCTGCTGCAAGCCTTGAGCACTCGACACCGCCTGCTGCAGCTCGTTTTTCACGTGCAGCGCAGACCATACGAATGCGCCGGCGAAAACGGCGAGGGCTGCGACTATCACAAGCACGCCGATTAGGATCTTGCGACGGCGACGTTTGCGCTTGATTTGGCGAATATGCTCGGCGCTCATACGGCGGCGCACGCGGCGGGAATGCGGGGCGCTGGAAGTGGAATCTTCTGGACTGGCGGTTGCGTCGGAGGTTGAATCGGCATTAGACTGCGGCTCCTCCTGACGGCCTTGCTCAGGCTGGACGCCGAATTCTTCAGGCTGATCAGACGCGCCGTTCATATTCCGTTTCGCTCCCTAATTGTTTGCAAGCACTTCGGATTCCCCAGTGTAATAGTAGGGGGAGTCGATGAAACCTACGGAGCAATAACGGGGTTACTGAAGTTCCAACGTCGCCAATAATGCCTTGTGGTCGGAACCTTGAATCCGCTTGGTTTCCAAATTTCTGGCGTACACACCCTTGTCGTAGATGATATGGTCGATTTCAGCGATAGGGAATACCGAAGGATACGTCATATGCAATCCCTCGCCGGCACTCTCCCCCGCATCCGTAAAGCGATCGCCCAACAAATATCTGAAGCTTGCATGATCCCACGTGGAATTAAAATCCCCCATCAGCACATACGATTCCCCATTATCGTAATGCTGTAATTGCGCTATGGAATCCAAACTTTTATTCCATAATCCCTGATTGCTTGGTCGTGGAGAAAACGGATGAACCGACCCAAATCGTACTTTTCTGCCATTGAAATCAACTGTCGCGGCAGGAATACTACTGGATTCAATAGGAATGAGATCCTGCGTTGTTTCCTGCAGAGGATGCGCACTGTACAGTACGTTCACACCGCCATTGTCGTGCCAAGTGAGTTGCGCGGAAACGGAATACGGAAGATAATCCTCAATTCCAGCATCATGCAACCGATCTAATAATCCTGATGAAACTTCCTGCATTGCAAGAATTTCAACATGCTCGCTTTGGATTGTTCGCACGATTTGCTGCGCATCGGCACAACCTTGCTTCGTATTGAACGTCATGACACGCACTGTTGCAGAAGGTTGTATGGCACGATCATTGGTCGGAACGACATACCCCCAATGCCAGATAATCTGGATGATCACGCACAATACGCTCAACGCGATCAAAAGTTTTCGTTTGCCAACAGTACGAAAAACTGTTGCACAAACTGCGATAATTACGGAAAGCAAGCCAAGCCAAGGCATGAGCGCGACGATCAGAGGCACGTACCGTTTGCCATCGAGACTGTTCGGCAGCATGCGCAGAAGCATCGCGAACACGATGACGGCGGATGCGAACCACAGCAACGCCGTAAGCAGTGAAGCGCGCGTTTCACGACGCGTCTCACTTCGTTGGACATCGCCAAGTCGAGTCATGCGCACTCCTCTCCCATTCCATCTTCCCGTTTCACTTCCTATTCCGCGCAATCCGCAATCGTATGCAATCACATGTTGCAACCGATAGTCTTACGCATCGTTTTTCACAACATCTCTCACAACATCTCTTCTCGTGAACGCTACCCGCGTTCATCCCCGCATATGTTTCCCGCGCGCATTGAGGGTGATGCTTTCACAAAAGTGCCACTATATGGACACTTTCCGGCATTTGGAATCGTTCTGATACGTTCATCCGATAATCTATAGGTTGCAAAACGGTGCTTAACAAAAGAGGCAATCATGAGCGAAGAAGCAATGCGAGAAGAAGTGGCGCAAGCTGTGGAGGTGGCCGCAAACAAGGCCGCCGAAGAGGAAATCAGCAAGCTGGCCGAATTCGAAAGCGCCATCGACGAAACGCTCGCCTCCGGATATTTGGACGATACGCTCACCGTCACCGACGCAGACGGCGTGGCGCAAGTGCTGCCAGTGCTCGATTCCGAGCCGATCTCACACTTGGTGGAAGGCTTGGAAGCCGTAGGCGGGAGCGCCAATGTGTTCGTGCACACCAGCGCAGGCGTGGTGGCCCTCAGCGTAGTGGAATACAAGCCCAACGAAGAGGAGTAGCCGTCGCAGCATGCACGGTCAGGCGGCACGCCTACGGTTGAGGGCGCGTTGCACGGTTTCATGCGTGGAACCGGCACCCTGGCCGCGCACGCCGAAGAACACCATCAGCACCATCACGAAGCAGATTGCTGCACTGATACGAAGCGCCCACTGAATGCCGAACACGTTGGCAGCCGCATACACGGCTTTTGTGCCACCAAGCGCAGTCCAACGAAGAGACGTGAACGTCTCCATCAAAATCACCAACACCGGAGCGCCAATCGCACCCGCAATCTGACGAACCGTATTCGTCACCGCGGATCCGGCGCTCACCTCTTCCGGTTCCAAACAATTCAGTGACCATGTGGTGATCGGCATCAACACGAAACCCATGCCGATCTGGCGCACAAACTGCCAAATCGACACCCACCAAATCCACGAAGTCATGGAAATCAAACTCATCATGACCGTGCCGAAACACAAGGTAATCGTGCCGATCAACGCCACCGGACGTGCGCCGAAACGGTCAAGCACCTTACCACCGAAAAACTGCGAAATGCACTGGCCCAAAGCACCCGGAAGCATCACCAGGCCGCTAATCGCAGCAGAATAGCCACGGCAATCCTGAATGTACAGGGGCATGATCACCATAATCGAACTGAACGCGAAGAACGAGAGCGCGGCCGTGATCGTGCCAACAGTAAAACTACGATTCTTCAACACGCTCAAATTCAACAGTGGCGGCTGCGCTTCAGGATTTTCAATCTGCCTGCGCGCGCCATGAATCTGGCGGAGCACAAACCAAATAATTCCCACAACGCCAATCACCATTGGCAGCCAAACCATAGGATTTACAAACGAATACGATTCAATATTCGTAAAGCCGAACATTAGCCCGCCGAAACCGAAAATAGACAGTCCAACGGAAAAAAAGTCAGCCTTCGCGGTTTTATCGTTCTCACCGAAATTATGCAATCCAAAATAGGCAAGAAGCAGCGAAATCACGCCGATAATGGTCAACGTGAGGAAAATTGAACGCCAACCGTTCAAGTCCGTCTGCACACCGCCAAGCGTCGGGCCGATCGCCGGAGCCACGCTCATCGCCATGCCAACCGTACCCATTGCGAAACCACGGCGAGACAGCGGATAAATCGAAAACACCGTGATCTGCAACACCGGCCACATCACACCCGTGCCAACCGCCTCAAGCAAACGCCCGATCAGCACCATCAAAAATGTTGGACCAAGCCAAGCGAACAGCGAACCGATCGTGAACACAACCATGGAAACAAGCACGATTTCGCGCGTCGAAAAGCGTCTCGTAAGGTATGCCGTAAGCGGCACCATCACGCCCATGACCAGCTGGAAAATCGATGTCAGCCACTGACCGGTCGTAACGGAAATACCGAAATCACTGACGATCGTCGGCAACGCGGCGCTCAACTGCAATTGCGTGAAATTACCGACGAACGTGATAAATGTAAGAATCGCAATGGAAATAAACGCCGTGCGCGTTAAATGACCGTTCTGATACGATTCCTCTCGAGTAAGTGCTCGGGACATACTCCGCTTCGCTGACATCAATCACCTTCTCCACATTCAGACGCACAAACTATATGATAGCCCGTATGACAGAGGCATGGATATTCGCCTGCGGATTCCTGTTTTTGTCATTTCGGGGTAACGTTCCCCTATTTAGAGGTATCATGGCAC
>OGXJ01003054.1_pt1 | contig 10456 bp, 9 predicted proteins | sample 1576231 | NCBI WGS metagenome assembly OGXJ01 (sample SAMEA3541539, study PRJEB24748) | human gut metagenome | biome: human gut; feature: human-associated habitat; material: faeces | place: China | collected 2012
GTGGCACGCGAGCTGGGTTCAGAACGTCGTGAGACAGTTCGGTCTCTATCTGTTGCGGGCGTAGGAAGATTGAGGGGTCCTGACTTTAGTACGAGAGGACCGAGTTGGACGAACCTCCGGTGTATCGGTTATGCTGCCAAGTGTACCGCCGAGTAGCCGCGTTCGGTCTGGATAAGCGCTGAAAGCATCTAAGCGCGAAGCCATCCCCAAGATAAGTCTTCCCTTGAGGGGCGTAGGAGACGACTACGTTGATAGGCTGCAGGTGTAAAGACAGTAATGTCAAAGCCGAGCAGTACTAATTACCCGAGAGGCTTTTTTACAAGATTCTTTATCTCATCTCCGAAGTATGTCAACTTATACCGGGTGCGACGGATTGCAGCGACTAAAAGGCTGCTCGCACTACTTCGATAGCATGGAGCGTGTCGGACTTCGTCCTTGGTTTTCTCCACACGACAAAACAAACTGGTTTGCTTTGTCCCGGTTTATCGAAAACGTTCTTTTAGGTGGTTATAGCAGTGAGGTTCCACCTCTTCCCATTCCGAACAGAGAAGTTAAGCTCACTAACGCCGATGGTACTGCGGTTTTCCCGTGGGAGAGTAGGTAGCCGCCTCTTCAAGGTCAGATCGTAAGGTCTGACCTTTTTTTATGCTCTTTTCCGCGTGGGGTAATTGCACAGCCTTGCGCCCCAGGCTTGTCCTTTCCCTATGCCTTCCTGTGCCTTATTCTTCCGTGTGGCGCGGGGTGTTCTGTTGGGATGCCTGGCACAGCCCTCCCATTGCGAAGGAGCCCCCGTTTGAGCGTGGTGTCTTTTTCGGATCTTCCGGGCGCTTGGGCTTCTGCTGCCCGCCCTTCCTGGTATGGCTGGCCGGCAACGGAACCGGCTGACGGAAAAACGGGGCTTCGATGGCCGGGAACCTTTGAATCCTCGAATCCTCGAACCCTCGAATCCGGGCACAATATGCAGGTGGTCATAGTTGCTTCTTGTCATGGAGCGGACTCGATGCGGGGCTTCTTGTATCCTGTCCCCGCGTTGCTGCTGCAGGAAAAACAAACTATGCTTAGCGGGGCGGTAACTGCGTCCGCAAAAAAATCGGTAAGATCCGAAGACCTTCTCGAAAGGGCGACACGGCCGATCCGGGTACGAGGCGCGTTGTACCTGCGGATGCTGCCTTTTGCCCTTTGTTGTTCGAGGCGTTTTAATTCGAGTCATTGTCAATCGCGGGGCTCTCCTTTTGCCGCCTTTTCAATTTGCATTTCCCCTGTCCAACCAGTCTTACCGGATTGGACGACTATATCGAATTATAAGCCCCGGTATTCCGCCAACTCCCCTGGCGGATACTTTGGTATAAGCATGCTTTGGATGTATGTGATATGAAAATTATTCATGCACTCGGTTATTCATGCCAGTCGGTATAAAGTCCGCACCGTTTGCAGTGAAGCCGGTAAGTCCGGCGGTTTACCGCGCGGCCGCGAAGGGTCGCGTGGCGGCAACCCGGGCAGCGTAAGGTGTAGAGCAGACGTTCGTAGTGCCGGAAAAGAAAAAAGTTTATGCAGCTCAGGGCGATTGCCGCAAATCCGGTACCCGAATTTTCACCCGTGATTACCGGCAGCAGGCAACTTGCCAGAGTCAGGAAAAGAACGGTCAGTCCGAGCGTATGGATCGTTTGGTTGCGCAGGTGCCTCAGACGCCAGAGCGGCAGCGTGATGCACATGCCCGTTACGGCAGGTACGCAACTGATGACGATCAGCAGGAGATAGTTGTTCATAACAATAATCAGGATACCTGTCCCTCGGCATATTTAAGTGGGAGTTGTGGGGTGTGGAGATATAAAAAACGTGGGACAAAACTCTGATTTGCTCTCTGAGGCTCTGGAATAACCTGTGCAACCAAATACAGAATGAAGCCCACGTTGGAAACGTGAGCGTCAAACTTCATTCCTCGGTTGCTCTTAAAATTTTCCAGATTTTCAGAAAGCAAGGTACAAAGCTAACGCTTTTTATATGTATTTGCCGGCGCTTTTAGTGCGTGGACGGCATGAACAGTTCTTGTGGAAGGGTTAAAATACGCGCGTTAATTTCTCATAGGCTTTGGAATTTGGGATTGCACATACAAATATACGAAAAACATCCGGGATTAGCGGGTGTTTTTGCAGTTAATATCGGCATATGCCCCGGAAATCCCCGGGCGGGCGGTTTTTGCACGCCCGGGTTATTTGAAATCCCCGGGATGGAGGGCTTTGTATTCTTCCAGCGAAAGGGGCCGGCGTCCTTGTGATCGGCGCAGTTTGTCGCCTATGACGTGGGCGGCGGCGCGGAGCGTGCGTCCCAGTTCCGTCACGAATCCGCGGGGAGGGAAGAGTGTGCAGACCATTTCACGATCCCATTTCCTGAGGAAGAACTTGCTGTAATATTCGTCCGTGGGATTTATCAGGAAGTCTATGCCGTCTTTCCACTCATAGCGCACGTGCATCAGTTCCCCCTCGGAGAAGGGCAGCAGTTTGTAGGGGAGCGACTGGTAGGGCAGGTAGTTCAGGAACAGTTCTCCGTAATCGTTGGCATAGTTGCCGGGTACGCGCTGTTTGTCGTAGAGAACCAGTTTGTCGCCGATGTTGAGCACAACCCACCGGTGCGATTTTTTTGGGAAAAGCCATTCTCCGAGCAGGCTCGGGGTTTCGATGTAGCCGGCTTTACCGACCCGCGTTACTTCGCGCAGGAACTGTGCCGGGTCGTCGCTGTGTTCGAGCACCTGGTTGCAGATTACGTAGTCGAATTCCTTGTCTGCAAAAGGCAGGGCTTCGGCCGCTGCGTTGACCAGCTGCTGGTGGGGGAATATACGCAGGCCGCCGCAGCGGTGGGTGTCGTCGCCGAGGAATTTCTCCACGAGGACGTTCGCTCGGAAAGAGGGACGATTGCCGGGGCCTACCTCGAGTACCTGGTCTCGTCTTTTGATGTGCAGATCCTGCCTGCTTTTGGGGGTGCTGACTTTCATGGGCGGACGCGTATTGTCGCAAATATAGGAAATTATTTTTATTTGTCCCTGAACATGCGTTTTACATCTTTCCACTCTCCGTCGTTGGGCGCAGGCTCGATGCCCAGCAGCCTGCACAGGATGAGGTACATGTTCTGGTTCTGGAACGAGCCCTGCCGGTAGCCCTTGCGGAACGCGGGGCCCGAGGCGTAGAAGACCATGTGCATGTCGCGATCCCGGTTGTCGAAGCCGTGCGTGCCGCGTTTGCGTACGGGGCGTGCTTCGGCCGCGTAGTCGAGCGTCCATCCGGTCTCGGGGATGACGATGATGTTCGTCAGGCGGGTGGGGTGGGTGCCGTAATGAAAACGCCGGGGCATCTGCTCGCGCCGCCATGCCTTCATGTGCCCCGTCCTGCGGAGTATCCTGAGCGCCGTGTCGGCGTACTCCTCTTTCACCTCCAGCCCGAACGGGGTGCCCGGCACGGTACGTATGACCTGCGTAGTGTCGAGCAGCGGCATGAGGTTGATGTAGCGTTCCGGCGAAAGCGCGGCCATGCCATGGTCGGCCGTGACGATGAAATTGATACGCTCGAAGACGGGCGAACGCCGGATCTCACGGAAAAAATAACGGAGGACGGAGTCGATGTGTTCGGCCTGGGCGACTGCCTGGGGCGACTCGGGGCCGTAGGTGTGCATCGTGGCGTCGGGTTCCTCGAAATACCACATCACCAGCTCCGGGATCTCGGCTTCGGGGCGCGTCATGGCGTCGATCACCCAGTCGGCGCGTTCGTAGTAGGTCGGTTTCGACGAATAGGGAGTCCAGACGGTCGCCTGGCGTCCGTCGATCGGGACTTCGCTGCCCGGCCACATGAAGATGTTGGCCGTGAGGCCCTGTCTTTCCGCCGTGTTCCAGATCGGTTCGCCGCTCCAGAACCCCGGCAGCCGGACATCCTCCGCGTCGAACACGGAGAGCTTGCGCCCGGCCTTCCGGTCGTAGAAGTTATTGTTCACGACCCCGTGGTGGTCGGGATGCAGCCCCGTCGCCATGGCGTAGTGGCTCGGGAAGGTATTGGAGGGGTAGACCGGATAAATTTCGGCATAGGTTCCCGCCCGGGCGAGCGAGTCGAGTGTCGGCGTATGGCTGCGGCCGGCCAGATCCCAGCGGAAGGCGTCCATCGAAAGGATTACGACGTATTGTTTTCCGTCGGGTGTTGCGCTGACATGGGCCTTGCGGGACGCGGCGCAGCCTGTCAGGAGGATGAGCAGCAGGAAAAACGTATATTTTTTCATGTGCGGGCGTTTTTGTTTGAGTAAAGATACAAAAAAAGCGCCCACTATTGCAGTGGGCGCCTCGCGGATGTGAAAAAAATTACTTTTTCATGTAACCCTTCACATAGTGGTGGTGCGGGCCGAAACGCTCGAAGGCGGCACGGTCGAGTTCCTCCTGTGCCGACGGGTCGGCTACGGAGATGATCAGGCGGGCGCGCTCCTGCAGCGTCTTGCCGTAGAGGTCTACGGCCCCGTGCTCGGTTACGAACCAGTGGATGTGATTGCGCGTCGTGACGACGCCTGCACCGGGCGACAGTACGGGGGCGATCTTCGAGATGCCCTTGTTGGTCACCGAAGGCATGGCGATGATGGCCTTGCCACCCTTCGACAGCGATGCGCCGTATACGAAGTCGATCTGGCCGCCGACACCCGAATAGAACTTCGTGCCCAGCGAGTCGGCGCATACCTGGCCGGTAATATCGACCTGCAGCGCCGAATTGATGGCCGTCACGCGGTCGTTCTTCGAGATGATGTAGGGGTCGTTCGTGTAGCCCACGTCCATCATCAGCACGGCGGGGTTGTCGTCGATGAAGTCGTAGACGCGCTGCGAACCCATCAGGAAGGTCGATACCATCTTGCCCTTGTCGATGTTCTTGGCTTCGCCGTTGATGACGCCGCTCTCCACGAGCGGGAGTACGCCGTCGGCGAACATTTCGGTGTGGATACCCAGGTTCTTGTGGCTGCCCAGCTGCGCCAGTACGGCGTTCGGGATGGCGCCGATGCCCATCTGGAGCGTCGCTCCGTCCTCGATCAGGGCGGCGCAGTGTTTGCCGATGGCTTCTTCTGTGGCGTTCGGCTGCGTGAAGTGCGCCTCCATCAGCGGTTTGTCATCCTGTACGAAGATGTCGATCTTCGACGAGTGGATCATGGCCTGCCCGAATGCGCGGGGGACATATTTGTTTACGACGGCGATCACGTGCTCGGCGGTCTCCACGGCGGCCAGCGTTGCGTCGACCGACGTGCCGAGCGATACGAAACCGTGCTTGTCGGGCGTCGACACCTGGATCATCGCCACATTGCAGGGTACTGCGCCGCAGCGGTAGAGGCGCTGCGTCTCGCTCAGGAAAATCGGAATATAGTCGGCATAGCCGCTCTGGGTGACTTTGCGGACGTTGCCGCCCACGAAGAACGAATCGAGCTGGAATACGCCTTCGAATTTCTCGTCGGCATAGGGTGCCGGCCCTTCGGTGTGCAGGTGGTGGATGTGGACATCCTTCAGTTCGCCGGCCTCGCCGCGTGCGCACATGGCGTTGATCAGGCACTGGGGGGCCGAAGCCACGGAGCTCAGGTGGATGTGGTCGCCCGACTTGATAACCTTGACGGCCTCTTCGGCGGTCGTAAATTTGATCTGGGTAGTCATTTTTACTTTAAGTTTGTATTTTGGTTTTGGTTTGCGGTTTCTTTCGCCGATTTTTCACGGACAAAGTTCCTGATGGCCTTGTCCGTGTAAGTCCAGAAAATCGGTACGTTGCGCATCGTGATGATGTTCAGCGTATTCAGGGCGAGGCCCATGCTGATGTCCACGCGGTCGAGGGCGTCGACGCCCGGGGCGATGTTGTAGAACATGACGACGACATGTTCGGGTTGTCCCCCGCGCATCGTGTAGATGCGTCCGTAGTGGTCGGACGAAGGGTAGGCTACGCCTTTGGCAAAGGCGGACGTGCCGTTGCGCTCGCCGCCCATGTAGAGGCGGAAGCCGCCGTACAGGGGCGTGATGTCGAAGTGCAGCATCACGGTGCCCGTGATGTTGTCCCCGGCGCAGATCACGTTCGAAATGCGGAAGTCGTTTACGAACGAAGGGGTACTGATGTCCGAAGGCTGGTGCCCGCGGGCGAATTTCTCGACGGCTTCGTTGCGCAGGGATTCGAAATGCCGCGCTTCCCGGCGGAGTTTTTTCTTCTGGGCCTTTTGCAGCGCCTTCTGTTCCTTTGCGGTGCTATCCTCCCCGGGGCGCATGGCCGATGCCGCCCCGCACAGCGTGCAGAGCGACAACAGCAAAACGGTCAGGCGTTTCAGCATGGCGTTGCTATTTGCGTTTCACCTCGACCTGTTCGTATCCCTCGACGATGTCGCCGACACGGATATCGTTGAACGATTCGATGTTCAGGCCGCAGTCCTGACCGGCCGCAACCTCCTTGACGTCGTCCTTGAAGCGCTTGAGCGACCCCAGTTTGCCGGTGTAGATCACGATGCCGTCGCGGATGACGCGGATCGGGGTGTTGCGCTGGAGCTTGCCTTCGCGGACGATACAGCCGGCTACGGTGCCGACCTTCGATATCTTGAAGATCTCCAGTACCTCGACCGAAGCGACGATCTCCTCCTTCATCACGGGTTCGAGCATGCCCTCGATGGCATCCTTGATGTCGTTGATCGCGTCGTAGATGATCGAGTAAAGGCGGATTTCGATCTCCTCCTTCTCGGCCAGCTTGCGCGCCGCAGCCGACGGGCGTACCTGGAAGCCGACGATGATGGCGTTCGAAGCGGCGGCCAGCAGCACGTCCGACTCCGAGATCTGTCCCACGGCGGCGTGGATGACGTTGACCTGCACGGTCTCCTTCGAGAGCTTGATGAGCGAGCCCGACATGGCCTCGATCGAGCCGTCCACGTCGCCCTTGACGATGATGTTGAGCTCCTTGAACGATCCGATGGCGATACGGCGGCCGATTTCGTCGAGCGTCACGTGCTTCTGGGTCATGATGCCCTGCATGCGCTGCAACTGCTCGCGTTTGTTGGCGATTTCGCGTGCCGAGCGGTCGTCCTCCATCACGTTGAACGTATCGCCGGCCTGCGGCGCGCCGTTCAGTCCCAGCACCTGTACCGGCGTCGAGGGGCCGGCGGAATCGACCTTCTTGCCGTTCTCGTTGAACATGGCCTTCACGCGGCCCGTGTAGGTGCCCGACAGGATCACGTCGCCCACGTGGAGCGTACCGCTCTGCACGAGGATCGTCGAGACGTACCCGCGGCCCTTGTCGAGCGTCGATTCGATGACCGTGCCCTGCGCCTTCTTGTTGGGGTTGGCCTTCAGGTCGAGCATCTCGGCTTCGAGCAGCACCTTTTCGAGCAGTTTGTCGAGGTTAAGGCCCTTCTTGGCCGAAACCTCCTGATCCTGGTATTTACCGCCCCACGACTCCACCAGGTAGTTCATCTGCGAGAGCTGCTCCTTGATGTGGTCGGGGTTGGCGTTGGGCTTGTCGATCTTGTTGATGGCGAAGACCATCGGTACGCCTGCGGCCTGCGCATGGTTGACGGCCTCGATCGTCTGCGGCATGACGCTGTCGTCGGCCGCCACGATGATGATCGCTACGTCCGTTACGGCGGCACCGCGGGCACGCATGGCCGTGAAGGCTTCGTGGCCCGGCGTATCGAGGAACGTGATCTTCTGGCCGTTGAGCTCGACGCTGTACGCACCGATGTGCTGCGTGATACCTCCGGCCTCGCCTTCGATGACGTTGGTTTTGCGGATGTTGTCCAGCAGGGAGGTCTTACCGTGGTCGACGTGTCCCATGACCGTGACGATCGGCGGGCGCGGCACGAGGTCTTCCTCCTTGTCTTCGCCCTCGTCGTTGATGGCCTCCTGGATCTCGACCGAAACGAATTCGACCTTGTAGCCGAACTCCTCGGCGACCACGACGAGCGCTTCGGCGTCGAGGCGCTGGTTGATGGACACCATCAGTCCCAGGTTCATGCAGGCCGTGATGACCTGCGTGGGCGACACGTTCATCATCGTCGCAAGCTCGCTCACGGTCACGAACTCCGTGACTTTGAGGGTCGAGCGTTCCTGTTCCTCGCGTTCGAACTCTTCGTTCATACGCTCGGCCACGGCGTCGCGTTTATCTTTGCGGTATTTGGCACTCTTGCTTTTGGTGTTTGGCAGGTCTGCCTTGCAACTCTGGTTTTCGTTTTTTTGTGAGATAATGAGTTACTTGTGCTCGCTCAGCCAGCGCAGAGCAAACCAGCTGTAGGCCGCGCTGCCCTCATAGAGGATGCTGTCGTCGAACTTGACCTTCGGGTGATGCTGGCCGTAGGCATAGCCCTCCTTGGCGTTGCCCGCGGACAGGAACATGCTGACGGTGGGCACCTCGTGGCTGACGAATGCGAAGTCCTCGCTGCCGCCGCCCGGCTTGCCGCCCGTGAGCTTGGACATATCCATTGCGCCCTGGCCCACAAGCTCGGTCATATAGGTCATTGCATTCCCGGCGAGGGCGTGGTCCACCACCATGCAGGGGCAGTAGTCGCTGAAGCCGACCTCGGCGGTACAGCGGTAGGCCGCCGCCACGCCCTGTGCGATCTCAGTCATCCGCTTGTGGATCAGCTCACCGACCTTGTTTTCGGGGTCGATGGTGCGGATGGTGCCCCACATCTCTGCCGTGTCGGGGATGACGTTGGAGGCAGCACCTGCCTGGAAGCGGCCGGTCGTAAAGACGCCGAAGCTGTGCGGGTCCATCTCCCGGCTGTTGATCTCCTGCAGCGCGATGTGGATGTGCGCCGCTGCCGTGACGGGGTCGATGCAGGCTTCGGGCATGGAGCCGTGGCCGCCCTTGCCATGGACGGTGATGTGGTACTGCTCGCAGCTGGCCATTGTGATGCCGCCGCCCGGCACCAGCACCATGCCGGAGGGCAGAGGCATACCAGCCAACACATGGAACATGACCGCCGCATCCACCTTCGGGTTTTCCAGCAGGCCGTTGGCGATCATATCCGGGGAGCCCTGAAAGATCTCCTCCGCAGGCTGGAACTCCAGCTTGACGGTGCCTTCCAGCTCCTCTTCGTGGGCTTTGAGCAGCTTGGCCGCACCCAGCATCATGGCCGTGTGCATGTCGTGGCCGCAGCCGTGCATCCGGCCGGGCACCTCAGAGGCGAAGTCCACGCCGGACTCCTCCTGAACGGGCAGAGCGTCCATGTCGCCGCGCAGCAGAATGGTCTTGCCCGGCTTTTTGCCGCCCGCCAGCACAAGGATGCCTGCCTTGCCGCAGTCCTGCGGGGTGTAACCCATCTCGGTGAGCGCCTGCTTGACCAGCGCTCTGGTCTGGGGCAGGTCAAAGCCTACCTCCGGGTGCCGGTGCAGGGTGCGCCGCCAGTTTTGCAGCTGAGGTTCCAGCACGGCGGCTTCTGCCATCAGTTCCTTCGGGTCCATCATTTCAAATCAGCTCCCTTTTTTATCTTGTGTGCACAGCCTGTTGAATGGAATTTTCCACAAAGCTGTTCAGGCTCATGTTGTGTGCCGCAGCAAAGATCACTGCCTGCTTGTGCAGCTCCGGCGAGATGCGGACATTGAAGCTGCCCTTATACGCCCGCTCCGGTTCCTTGTGGGTCTCTTCGCACAGAGTCAGGTAATCATCGACGGCATTGTGGAAATCGCAGACCAGCTCCGCCGCCGTGGTCCCCTCATAGGAGAGCAGCGCACGGATGCCCATAACTTTTCCGTAAAAGAGGCCGTCTTCTTCCGAGAATTCCACGCTTCCCACATAGCCTTTGTATTCCATCGTGTTATTCATAGAAGTCCCTCCTGTTCCAAAATCTGGATGAGCTGCTTCACCTGATATTCCAGCAGCTCTTTTCTGGGGTGGGGTCGGTGCATCATGATGGGCGGATGTTCCTCAGATACGAACATGATCCGGGACCCGCTGGTCCGGCCTTTGTTGGAGCGCTCATAGGCGAAATACCGCAACAGGCTTTCCGCATCATCAAATGTGAATGTCTTCGGTTTCGATTTCAGGCGTTCGATCAGCTTTTCCTTCTGACCCATCGTGCACTCACTCCCTGCTTATAGTATACCACGATCGGAGAGGAATGCAACTAAAAACAGTTGCATTCCTCTCCGACAGATCACTGCTCCCCGCCGTCGGAACCATTGGGGTGGTACTGGGCGCAGGTGCACTTCTTCCATTTGAGGCCGCTGCCGCAGGGGCAGGGGTCGTTGCGGCCGATCTTGATGACGCGGATGGGCTGGCCCTTGGGGGCACCCTTGGCACCGGGTGCGCCGTTGCCGGGCACGAAGCCCTCGCCGGTGGGCTTGGCCACCTGCTCCCGCTTAGGGGCCGCAGTACCCGCACCGCGCACCTCGATGGTCAGCAGCATCTTGATGCTGGACTCGCGGATGGAATCGACCATCTGGTCGAACATGTCAAAGCCCTCGATGCGGTACTCAACGACGGGGTCT
>OGXJ01003055.1_pt1 | contig 10450 bp, 9 predicted proteins | sample 1576231 | NCBI WGS metagenome assembly OGXJ01 (sample SAMEA3541539, study PRJEB24748) | human gut metagenome | biome: human gut; feature: human-associated habitat; material: faeces | place: China | collected 2012
GGGTATTTTAGACCGTAAAGGAACATTGGAGAAAGGAAAGGATGCCGATATCATCATTTTCAACAACGATATAGAGATTCAAGAGACCTTCATCGAAGGTAAACGGCTCTCCAAAGAATAAGAAATCCAATAAACAATGACTTCTCCTATCTTGTTTTTAGATAAATAAGGGCATGAATGTATATGGAAAACGTAAAAGAACATTACTGGAGATACTCATTGATCACCATTATATTAGGACTAGGGGTAATTCTATTTTTTAAGATTACCCCGTTTCTTGGAGGTATACTTGGAGCATTCACCATCTATATATTGCTGCGTGGACAGATGTTCCATCTGACAGAAAAGCTATATATGAGACCGGCTTTTGCAGCTTTACTGTTACTGGGGGAAACAATCTTATGTTTCTTAATCCCAATCACATTGGCGATCTGGTTGGTAATCAACAAAACTCAAAATATTAATTTAGACCCGACTGTACTGCTAAATACAGGCCAACATATAGCGGATCTAGTTCAGGAAAAGACCGGGTTTGATGTACTGGATAGAGGAAACTTATTAAAAGCGGCCTCTATACTCCCACAAATCGGACAGTTTTTAGTGGGTAGCATAAGCAGTTTCGCCGTAAATGTCGTCGTCTTGATTTTCATTCTGTACTTCATGCTGATAGGCGGAAGAAAAATGGAAAACTATCTATACACCTTATTCCCCTTCAGTGATCAAAACAAGGATGAGGTACTCAACGAGATCAATATGATCGTAAAATCAAACGCCATAGGTATCCCTCTTTTGGCGGTTATACAAGGTATCGTAGCGGTGATCGGTTACTTTATCTTTCAGACTCCCGATCCGCTGTTATTTGGGTTTCTCACTTGTATCGCTACGATCATTCCCATTGTAGGGACCGCATTGGTCTGGGTTCCGTTGGCGGCTTATATGGCTTTAAACGGAGATTGGGTACATGCCTTGGGATTGACTATTTATGCCTTGCTTGTCATTACGAACGTCGATAATCTGATTCGTTTTATCCTACAAAAGAAGTTGGCGGATATACATCCGTTAATCACCGTCTTCGGAGTCGTAATCGGGTTGTCCTTATTCGGATTTATGGGGATCATCTTCGGGCCGTTGTTATTATCCTTATTCCTTCTTTGTATAGATATCTTCAAGAAGAGCTATTTGGATAAATAAAGAGTATCTACAGGACAGGGTATCTTAAAAAGTCATACCTTTACACTACATTTTGAGTAAAACGAATTAATATGTCACGTAGAACAGTAAACAATTGGAAGCCTATCAAAGGGCAATCTCTCACCGAATTAGACAAGAAAATCCTATATATCCAAAATAAAGGACATTTAGTACCCACCCGCAAGCTTATCAAGACTCCAGAGCAGATTGAGGGCATCCGCAGAAGTAGCGTGATCAATACAGGGGTGCTGGATTTAATCCAGAAGGAGATTAAAGAAGGTATGTCTACAGCTGTTATCGATAAATTGGTGTATGATTATACGGTAGGGCATGGAGCGATTCCAGCCCCCTTAAACTATGAGGGGTTCCCTAAAAGTGTATGTACCTCTATCAACGAGGTCGTTTGTCACGGTATTCCCAGTGAGAAGGAGATCCTAAGAGACGGTGACATTATTAATGTGGATGTCTCAACGATTTTAGATGGTTATTATTCGGATGCGTCCCGCATGTTCATGATCGGGAACGTATCTCCGGAAAAGCAGAAATTGGTACAGGTCGCCAAGGAATGTCTGGAGATCGGTATAAAAGCGGCGAAGCCGTTCGGATTCGTCGGTGATATAGGCAACGCTATTCAAAAGCATGCGGAGAAAAACGGATTCTCTGTCGTACGGGATTTATGCGGACATGGCGTCGGTCTGGAATTCCATGAGGAACCGGAAGTTTGTCATTTCGGACGGAAAGGAACTGGGATGCTTTTAGTTCCGGGTATGGTCTTTACGATCGAGCCTATGATTAACATGGGTACTTGGAAAGTATTTATCGACGAGGAAGACGGTTGGACAGTCATCACCGAGGATGAACTACCCTCCGCCCAATGGGAACATACCTTCTTGATGACAGAGACAGGATTGGAAATTCTTACCTATTAATATCTAATGCAATTAACGCTTCCGGGCCTTTTCCCGGGCGGCCTTTTCCTTTTCCCGCAAGGCTTCCTTGCGGGCTTTTTCTTTCTCTTTCAATTTCTGCTTGTATAAGCGCTCCTTCTCCTTACGCTCTTTTTCCTTCTGTTTCAGGCGTTCCTTATAAGCACGTTCCTTTTCCTTACGAAGGTCCTCACGAGCTTTCAGTTTCGCCTTACGGTCGGCTTCCGCTTGTTTCAGCTTGGCCTTGCGATCAGCTTCCAACTGTTTCTCTCGATCAGCCTTCGCTTTCAACAGGGCACGTTCTTCCTCCGCTTGCTTCTTGAGAAGTTCTTCCTGTTCTTTCGCTTTCTGCTCACGTAATTCCTTATCCGCCTTTTGCTGGGCCTCAAAAGCCTTACGAGCCTCTTCCTTGCGGGCTTCTTCTTCGGCAGCTTCCCGTTTACGGATCTCTTGGATTTCTTTCAAGGTCATGCCTTGATCCTCAACCGCCGGCTGAACAACAGGAACCGTATCCTTACGAAGGGTATCGACACGCTGGATTTCCGGTTTGTCAAACGCAGGGACCTCAATCGTATCCGGGACGACTGGTATAGCGGGCTGTCGAACAGGTTCTTGAACAGGCCGTTGTTCCTCCTCCGGCTCTGTAACAGGTTGTTTTTCCGGTTCAACTTCTAGTTTCAATTCATCTGCCTCTTCCGGCACTTCGGCTTCTTCCTCCGTGATCATTTCATCTTCAGTCGCCTCCTCCTCCTTAGCGGCTTCCATACGGGCTTTCCAACGACCTGCCAAATCCGGTAATTCCTCACCGAAGCTCTCATCGAAGAAGGTGATATATTCATCCAAGGTCTTGCCACGCATCAAGGTCTCATAATTATCATCAGAGATCGGTAACACGGCAACCGCTTTATTCAAGGCCGTAGCATAGCCATCCTTACCGTATATCATCTTATAATATTGGATAATCTCGTCAAAACTAATAAATCCTTTAATCGCCAGCATACTGATCGGGCCGGCCTGCTCCAAAGCCAAATCAAACTCTTTCACCATGAAGTTCGCGAAGTTATAAGCGGCGACGGCGAATAGCAACTGATTCTGATCTACGCTACCCGTAGGATATACCAAAAGCATCTGATAAGGCGTATTCCGTTCCGGATTAAATACACGAGCCGAATCCTCGGCAGATAGCATACCATCCTCGCCCAAACCGAATCGTAGGTTCCAACTCATACCTTTCACTCCGCCCTGCACCAAGGCACGTCCCCGAAGAACACCTTTCAACATCTCCCCGGCCAGTTCCGTGACATCCGCATTCGGATACTTCTCGACCAGTGCTTTCAAGGCATTCTTAAACCCTTCCGCATCCCCGGCCTGCACATATGATAACGCATCCAAGAACATGAATTTAGGCATCAATGTAGCCAATGGATATTTCTCGCTTACGTACCGGAAACTCTTACGTACATACGCTGTATCGCTTTCCAGATAGCGGTCGTAAGTAGCTTGATAGATCGAGTCTTGTACCACATCCATCATGCGGATATTATACTCGTAATTCGGATCAGCCACAGCTACCGCATAATCGCTTTCCGGGAAGGCGTTCATTAGTTTATTCTTATACTCGGTAGCCAACGCTGTATTTCCGGTTTTCAAGGCCATCAAATATACTTGATAATAGCTCTCCAAACGGTGCTCATTATCCGGGAAACGGCGTTCCAAATTCTCGAACGCCTCGACAGATAAGGGGATATCCTCCAACTTATCCTTATAGATCATCGCCATATTGTAAAGACCGTCTATAATAATAATGTTAGAAGCATCTATATCCTCTTGCGTGAAAGGTAGCTGCTGTAGGTAATACTCACGGGTATGCGGATCATCGGCGGCAACAGCCGGCAGATCACCGCCTATCGAATCGGTCGGCAACGGCTCACCGTCCGGCCCTACCATTTGGGTGGAATCTCCCTCGGCCAGCATCTCCTCATCCAGATTCTCATTAAAGGTAGAGAGTTCCTTCTTACGGCGGCGCCAGTGATCTTCCAACGGACGACGTCCCCATTTACGCTGGAACTGTGTCTTTCCTTGCGCTACAGTCTGAGGATTATAGAAATAGAAAGACGCTCCACCGGACGCATTCGGCAAGACAACAGCGTTGGTTTCCGTACCGGGACGGTCGATTCCGGTGCCTTTCGCTTCCTGCTCGGCCAGATAAGCCTCCTTCTCAGCCAAGGCTTTCGCCTCTTCCTCCTCTTTCTTTACCTCCTCAATCTTCTTATCGATAATCGCTAACCGCTCCGCTTCCGGTAATTTAGCCAAGGCTTGCAAACTGTCTTGAAGATGGACCGCTTCTACATGCACAACCAATTCATCCAGAATCGCCGACAATTTAGAAACCCGTTCATAATCCCTGTATTCCTTTTGAATTCCGGCTAAGGCTCCGCTAAAGCAAGGTTGCGCTTTCACGTAATCCCGCATCGTAAAATAGATATCTCCCAGCTTTATCTGGCAGATCGCCTTATCCATTCCATTCAATGTACTCTTATCGATACCGAGTTGATAGTTCTTTATGGCATTCACCGTATCTTCCCGGCTGAGGTATACATTTCCTAAAGCATAGTATACTTGATCCAGATAATCCTTATTCTTTTGGCTTTTCGCCATTTTCTCGAGCATCTTCACCACTTTCAAGTAATTCGTACCCGAGAATACTTCTGTCTGACGGATACGTGAGGCAAATTCCAACTCATACGGAGGATTCGAACGGGCTACCTCACCAAAGGTCTTATAAGCCAAGCCATCTAATTCTTGATCCGCATAGATTTGTCCCAAAAGATACTTCATCCGGGTACGTTGCTTCCGGTTTTTCTCCGCCTTGATAGCGGTCTTCAGATAAGGGATGGCATCCTCGAACTGCCCGTTCTTGATCAAATAATCGGCATACACCGCCGCATATTGCTTCAAAGCGGAAGCAGGAATACCGTTCTTGTTCATCTTATCCAAGATATCCTCGGATTCATAGAACCAACCCATCTCGGAATAACAACGGGCTTGCCACAAACGGGCCTCGGCCACGACCTCCTCGTCCTTCGCGTAATGACGGGCTATATAGGAAAAGGTAGCGGAGGCTTGCAGGAAATCGGCATTGTAGAATTGCGCCTCTCATCAAGTCCAGCCAGACGTGCCGCAGGGTTATATTCCTCTTGTTCTTGGATAGCACGTAGTTTGGGATTATTCCGCCAGCCCGGTTTCTTGGCCGGTTTCGCTTTTATGGAGTGTAGTTTAATAGCTTTATTACTTTTCTCGATCGTCCGGTCGAAAGGGCCGCCGGGCTCGGCTTTGTCTTTAGGCTGGGCGCTAATCGGATACATATAGATCCTGTCGGAATAGTTCTCTTTATATCCGTCCTGTTGGCTTTTCAGTGCCTCGTCAAACGCTTGTTTTCCATTGAAATAAATATTATAACGGGTCGTAAAGGCATGATAAAAACGGCTCGCTTTCGTGTTCTTCTTCGTGCTGCACGACCAAAGCAAGAGTACCGTTAATAACGCCACTATGTAATAAAACCCTTTTTTCATTCTTTAATTAACGCCGTAACAACGGTTTTATTGCTTTCAAGGCCAAAAAGAGGACCACCAAAAACAAGATGATAAACGCACCGGAAGGCACGTTCAGGAAATAAGAAAGAACCAGTCCGGACACGCAACCCAGAAAGCCGATCGCGATACTTCCCCATATGATCTTCTTGAAGTCGGAAGTAAACAAGTTCACCGTTATTTGAGGCAAGGTCAGCAAACTCATCAATAGCATAATCCCTACCAACCGGATCGAAAGAACAATTGTCATGGCGATAAAGCACATCATCGTATACTCGATCCATTTTACCGGCAGGCCTTGCGTGACAGCGAAGTCACGATCGAACGCCACGTAAACAATCTCACGGAGGAAAAGGGAGAATATGAGTATCAACAATCCATAAGATATCGGCCGTAGAGATCGTTAATATATTACCAAATAAATAAGCGGATAGATTCGGGGCGTACCCCGGGGTAAGAAAGATGAAGATCACTCCCAAAGCCATACCCAGCGACCATACGCCCGCTATAGCGGAATCCTCCCTTACGTTTTGCGTCTTGCTCGCCCACTCCACGCCAAAAGCGGAGAGGATGGAGAACAGCATCGCCATCAAGATCGGATTTGTTCCCAGATAAAAACCCAAGCCCAAACCACCGAACGAAGCATGCGTGATCCCTCCGCTGATAAATACCAACCGGCGGGATACGATGTAAGTCCCGACAATCCCACAAGCGATAGCGGTTAGCAAGCTCCCGATCAAGGCATTCTGAAAAAAGGCATATTGCAATAAATCCATATGATTCGTTTCCTAAATTAATGAGTACGGCGTTCGCCAATGATCAAGAATGCCTCATCCTTCAAGGCATCCGGCAAATTGATTCCTCGTAATTGCAGGCTACGAAGCCAACCGGCCACCTCCACTTCCCGGAGGGTATAAAGCACTTCGCTAAACTCCTCGATGGCTTCCTCATCGTAAGCGTCCGCTTCCACTCCTTGGAACCGATCCAGTTCCTCATCGTTATAATATTCGATTTTCTTGCTGACGGCGGCTAATAAACTATCCCGCTCGCAAGTCTCATGTTGTCCGCAGCAAACCTCCGGAATCTCCTGTGCCTCGGGGATCTCCGAGATCTCCCCCCGTTCCAGCATCTTCTGAAGTTTCTTATTCCGGAAATACCCGGCGATAGCGGCTACGACACCCAGACCTATAAGACTTATGACAATGTACCACATAATTCAATTGAAAGTTGAGAATTGAAAACTGAAAATTAAAGGGCTGATTCCCTAATAGAGAAACCAGCGGCCTTAAGATCTTCCCAATAATGGGGATAACTCTTGCTGACCACTTGCGGGTGGGCGATCTCTATCCCCTCGGGACGTACCAAAGCGGCGGGAGCGAATGACAAAGCCATCCGATGATCCTCGTAAGTGGCGATTACCGGATGCGACTCCGGTTCCCTGCGTTCACCGTTCCACTCCAAGATGCTATCATTGCGATCCGTCAACACATAACCTAATTTACGAAGCTCTGTCTTCAATGCCTCGATCCGATCCGTCTCCTTGATCTTCAATGATTGAAGTCCCGTAAAGCGGAAAGGGATATTTAATAACACGCAAGTCACCACAAAGGTTTGAGCCAAATCCGGTTCATTCACGAAGTTATAAACCAACTTCTCACAGATATTTCCAGTATGCTTTAACACTACTCCACGTTTCGTATAAGTAGTGCCCACTCCCAATTGAGCGAACAACTTCGCTCCGGCGGCATCTCCCTGCAAGCTATTCTTGAATAAACCTAACAATTCGATCTCAGCATTTTTCGATAACGCCATGATCTCATACCAATAAGAAGCGGCACTCCAATCGGATTCCACCGTAAAACGAATCGGCTTATACTCTTGGGGGAGCACCTTGATCGTATTCTCCGTCCAAGAGGCTCTCACTCCATATTGCTCCATCAATTGCAAGGTGATATGGATATAGGGCCTAGAGATAATAGCGCCCTCCAAATGCAACGTAACTCCACTTTCTGTTAAGGGGGCGATCATCAAGATAGCGGATATATATTGAGAACTAACATTTCCCGGTAGCGAGATCTCTCCGCCTTGCAAGGCGCTTCCGAAAATACGCAAAGGGGGATAACCCTCCTTCTCCATGTACTCGATCCGGGCGCCTAAAGCGTTCAGCGCATCCACCAACACCTTGATCGGACGGTTCTTCATGCGTTCGGTTCCCGTAATCGTCCATTCGCCCACCACCTTCGAGAGGAAAGCAGTAAGGAAACGCATCGTCGTACCCGCCGCACCCACATTAAAATCCCGATCGTTCGAGTTTAATGCCTTTACCATCAAATTTGTATCATCGCAATCGGATAAGTTCTCCACATCGTATGCGCTATAACTTAGCGCATTCAAGATCAATGCCCTGTTACTGATACTTTTAGAAGCGGGAAGCTTTACGGTAGTCCGGATAGCGGAACCCGGAGCATCTATCTGATAATTCATCGCTTTCGTATATTCAAGATTCAAGAAGCAAAAGTACGAAAATTAGCGTACATATGGAGTATAACAGCGGGAAACTTTCTTTATGCTTCTTTTCGAATGCGAATCGTGACAAGGCATTCGTTTGAATCGCCCCAACCAGTAGACGTGAGGGGCTATAAAACGCCCTTTTAAGTGAGAGTATTCCCGTTTTTAAGCACGAAAGGCGACAAAAGCCTACACGTATAGTCGCGTTGGGCGACGCCAATACTGCCGTTAGGCATTATAAACAGTCACGAATAGGGTTGTCAGTAGTCGTGAATGGGCATCGTAACCCTGTTAGAACCCAGTCGTAACCCTATCGGATAGCCCAAAGAAGTCAATGGATATGAATTAGGATGAATTATTTTCGCTAGAATGAAAGGCGGTTTTTCGGTATTGTATTATCAATGAACGAATTATTGTTTTTTTCTTGCGTATTTGGCAACGAGTCGTACATAGTCCCGGAAAAATCGGTTCTCCGGGACTTCAGTTTACAAAATGTCAGAATGTCAAATCGCCAAACGGTCTTATCACAAGGCCTTCATCTTCAAGAAATGCTTCCAGAAAAAGAGGATCTGGTAATCAATAGAATTATTCCAGTATTGTGAATCATGATTACCCGGGCGAGTGATAAAGTCGTGGTCGATGCCTTGTTTTAATAACGCCTCGTGGTAGTTCTTATTCACCTCCAAAAAGAAATCGCTGTCACCGCAATCGAAGATCAAAGCGATCTGGTCTTTCCTCAAGGTTGGAACCAAATTGATAACCGTGTACTTCTCCCAGTTTTCCGGATATTTTGCCTTCTCACCTATTTGTACGCTCATCTCCCAGTTTTTCGGGAAAGGGCGGATATCCACGCCACCGCTAGTACTTCCCGCAGCGGAGAAAACATCGCTATGACGAAGGCCATTCCACATAGCGCCATGTCCACCCATGCTCAAGCCGGTAATAGCACGTCCCTTACGATCGGCCACTGTCTTATAATGGGAATCCACGTATTTCACCAACTCATCCGAGATGAAAGTCTCATACCGTACATCAGCGTTCAAAGGGCTATCCCAATACCACGTATTCTTACCATCCGGGCATACGAAAAAGATACCCTTCTCATCAGCGATCTTAGGTAGATCCGGCTTGATACCGACCCATGTACGAGCGTTACCGCCATAGCCATGTAACAAATAAACCCCCGGACACGCTTTCGTCGCAGCCACATCCGGACTTACCACGACTACCTCTATACTTTTATTCATCGAAGGACTTTTCACTAGCAAAGTATCTACCTTCGCCGCCTGTAAACCGAGCGGAAGCAAACAAACCAACGCTACCGCTACCTTTTTCATCCAATTCATATCAGTGAACATTAATGATTAATTCCCCGTAGCCTTGTTTTCAAGGAACTACGGGGACAAATATACAGATTTTACAGCCAAAAACTTATTTACTTAACGAGAAAGGACGATCCTCTTTCGCGGTTCCTCTCGTCTTCTCCGGTTGATTGCCCATTTGAAGCTCCAGCACGCCCCCATTCACGATATCGCTGTAATGGATATAATTACGTGTATGTCTCTTCCCGTTCAAGGTAGCGTTTTGGATATATACGTTATCCTTACTATTCCCTTTCGCCTCGATCACGAACTTCTTGCCATCCTCCATCGTAATCGTAGCTTTCCGGAATTTCGGGCTACCCAATACATACTCATCCGTCCCCGGGCAAACACTGTAGATTCCCAACGCGCTCAATACGTACCAAGAAGACATACCGCCTTGATCCTCATCACCCGGATAACCATTTTCCGAGCTATTATATAACCGATCCATCACCTGACGAATCCAATATTGCGTCTTCCAAGGCTGGCCTGCGTAACTATACAAGTAAATCATATGCTGGATCGGTTGATTACCTTGGGCGTACTGTCCCATCTTCGCCAATTCCATCTCCAGCATCTCATGAATTTTCGTTCCGTATGTTCCATATTTCACGATACCGGGTAAAGCGAAAACAGAGTCGATCTTCGCCACGAAACGCTCATCACCTCCTGTCAAATCGATCAACCCTTGGACATCATGGAAAACCGACCAATTGTAATGCCAAGCATTCCCCTCGCAATAAGGACCGCCCCATTCGAAAGCATCGAAATCCGCCCAACTACCATCCAATTTACGACCTCTCATAAAACCGACAGATGGATCGTACACATTCTTGTAATTATAAATCTGGCGGGCAAAGACCTCCTCATA
>OGXJ01003057.1_pt1 | contig 10449 bp, 9 predicted proteins | sample 1576231 | NCBI WGS metagenome assembly OGXJ01 (sample SAMEA3541539, study PRJEB24748) | human gut metagenome | biome: human gut; feature: human-associated habitat; material: faeces | place: China | collected 2012
GCGCGAACTGGAAGAGGAATGCGGCCTGACCGCCGAGCACTACACCTTTATATCTTCGACCAGCTTTGCCGCGATATTCTCCGCCACAGCTCCGGAGGTGCTTCCCGGAAAGACCCGGTTCATGTCCAGCCCGGACATCGGCACGGCTCTGCTGACCGACTCCATACCCAGCGGATTTATTGACGGATAGATATCCACAGTACCCTTTAAATGCGCCATATTCGCCGTTATGAGCCTTACAAGCTCATAGCACACATACTGACCCTCCAGCTCGTCGCCGTGGATACCGGTGACGACAGGGATACGCTTGCCGTCCTCGCAGCCCACGCCGGTCAGGCGGTTCTTTTTTAGCGCGGCATGAAGCCCGGTTTCTTCTCCTTCAACAGCGGGGACGGCCGGTGTCCGCGCTGCATGGGCATGGGGAGTGAGAAGGTGGAAATGCAGTTTCTTTCCGACATTTTCGTGCAGTGTCCGCTGTGCCGCGGCTCCCGGTACGGGAGTGAAGTGCTGAGCGTGTACCGTGACGGCAGGAATATTGCGGACGTGCTCGGCATGACGGTAGCGGCTGCGCTGGAATGCTTCAGCGCGGAAAAAGGGGCCAAAGCCTCCCGCATCGCTTCCAAGCTGGGCGTGCTTCAGCGCGTAGGGCTGGGGCACCTGACCCTGGGGCAGCCTCTGAATACCCTTTCCGGCGGGGAAAACCAGCGCCTGAAGCTGGCTAAAATCCTGCTGGACCAGATCGGTTCCGGCGCGAACAGCCCCAAGATGCTGATTCTGGACGAACCGGGAACGGGGCTTCACTTTGCGGACATTGAAGTTTTGCTGGCCGTGTTCCGGGAACTGGTGGAGCAGGGGCATACCCTGCTGGTCATCGAACACAACCCGGAGTTCATCAAATCCGCGGACTACGTGATTGACCTGGGGCCGGAGGGCGGCGCCGGAGGCGGCCATGTGGTGGCCACGGGCACGCCGGAGGAAATTGTAGCCGCCGGAAAGGGATACACGGGCAAATACCTCAGGGATGTGCTGGAAGGCAACCCTTCCGTTTACGACCCTGCGGACGCCGCCGTTCCGTACTCCGCGGACATGGATATACCGGAAGGCGTGATGGCCCTGCGGGGAGCGCGCCACCACAACCTGAAAAACGTGGATCTGGACGTGCCGCGGGGAGAAATGACCGTGCTGACCGGGCTTTCCGGCTCCGGAAAGAGCTCCCTGGCCTTTGATATCTTTTTCGCGGAAGGGCAGCGGCGTTTCATGGACGTCATGTCCCCGTACGCCCGGCAATTCACGGAACAGCTGGAAAGTCCGGACATTGACCGCCTGACCGGATTGCCCCCCACGGTGGCTATTGAACAGAACATGTCCCGCGGAGGCACCAAATCCACCGTGGGAACCGTTACGGAAATCTGGCAATTCATGCGTCTGCTGTATGCCAAACTGGGGCAGGCCTATTGCCCGCAGTGCGGCGTTCCGGTGGGCAAGAGGTCGGAATCCGAAGTGGTGGAGCTGGTGGCGAGGGAGCTGAAAAAACATGGCGGGCTCGCGTTGCTGGCCCCCCTCGTCAGGGGGCGCAAGGGGCATTACGCCGACCTGGCCCGCTGGGCGGAAGGAAAGGGATATGAGGAAATGTGGGTGGACGGCAAACTGGTTCCCCTGAGCGGATTCCAGCCGCTGGACCGCTATTCCAGCCATGACCTGGACCTGGTCGTTGCACGGCCGGAGGCCTCCTGGCCGCCGGAAAAGCTTGCCGGGGCGGTTCATGCCGCGCTGGAGATGGGGGAAGGGTTCCTGCAGGTGCTCCCGCCCGGTTCCGTCCGTCCGGAACTGATGGGCACCAGGCTGGCATGCGCCTCCTGCGGGCAATCTTTCCCGGAACTGGAACCGTACACGTTTTCCTTCAACTCTCCGCGCGGGTGGTGCCCCGTATGCCGCGGGCATGGAATCGTCGGCAGGGGGAAAGTAAAGGAAGACCAGGCGCAATCCCTGCTGGAGGCTGAACTGAAATATGACAGGGAACTGGCGCGGCAGGCGGACGATGACAAGGGAATAACAACCTGCCCTGCCTGCCGGGGCGTGCGGTTGAATGAATTTGCTCGCGCCGTGCGGCTTCAGGGCGTGACTCCCGGTGACATTGCCTCCCTGCCTGCCGTGGCCGCCGCAGAACTGGTCAAAGGGTGGCAATTTGAACGGGAGGAAGCGCTCGTTGCCCGTGACGTAGTGGCGGAAATCACGCAGCGCCTCAACTTCCTCCAGCGGGTGGGGCTGGGCTACCTTTCCCTGGACCGGAGCGCCACGACGCTCTCCGGCGGGGAGACCCAGCGCATCCGTCTGGCTTCCCAGCTGGGTTCCCACCTCCGCGGTGTGCTGTACGTGCTGGATGAACCGACCATCGGCCTGCATCCGCGGGACAACGAATTGCTGCTGGGCACGTTGGATGAACTCAAACGCCGGGGCAACACCCTGCTGGTGGTGGAACATGATGAAGATACCATGAGGCGCGCGGACCATATTGTGGACATGGGGCCGGGAGCCGGCATTCATGGCGGCAGAATCATGGCCCAGGGCACCTTTGAGAAACTGGCCGCCATGCCGGACTCCGTCACGGGCGCGGCCCTGCACCATAAGCCCAGGCATCCCTACCGCGGGAAAAGGCGCAGGATTCCGTCCCAAAAGGATGAATCCGCGTGGCTGCGCGTGGAGGGCTGCTGCCTGCACAACCTGAAGGGGGTGAACGTTGCCATTCCCAAGGGGAGGCTGACGGTGCTCACCGGCGTATCCGGAGCGGGGAAAACTTCCCTGATGACGGGAACCATCCGTCTGGCTGCGCGCCAGGCCATCGGCGACAAGCTCACGAGGGAGCAGAGAAAATTATGGAAAACCTCTTCCGGCTTTGACTCCATCCGCATGGTGTACGGCGTGGACCAGAACCCCATCGGCAAAACGCCCCGTTCCACCCCGGCCACCTACGTGGGTTTCCTGGACGACATCCGGACCCTGTTCGCGCAGACGGCGGATGCCCGCAGGCTGGGCTTTGACCGCGGCCGTTTCTCCTTCAATACGGGGCAGGGCAACTGTGAATCCTGCAAGGGCACGGGCATGCAAAAGCTGGAAATGGACTTCCTGCCCCCCTGCTATGTGCCGTGCGAGACCTGCCGGGGTAAGCGCTACAACGCCGCCACCCTGACCGTGAGGTACAAGGGGAAGACCATTGCGGACGTGCTCCAGATGGACTTTGCGGAAGCGGCGGAATTTTTTGAAAGCCAGCCCCGCATTTCGGACCCCCTCAAACTGCTGTCGGAAACCGGCCTGGGTTATCTGACGCTGGGGCAGGCCTCCAACACGCTTTCCGGCGGGGAAGCCCAGCGGCTCAAGCTGGTGACGGAACTCATCAAGGGCCGGCGCGTCAGCCGGAACGCCCTGATGAAAGGCAGGGAACTGCCCGGAGACCTGTACCTGATTGAAGAACCCTCCATCGGCCTGCATCCGCGGGATGTGCGGCTGCTCATTGACGTGCTGCACCGTCTGGCGGACCAGGGGAACACCGTCGTCGTCATTGAACATAACACGGAAATCATGGCGGAGGCGGACTACGTCATCGACATGGGCCCCGGACCCGGCGATGCCGGAGGAACCATCGTGGCGGAAGGCACGCCGGAGCAGATAGCCGGGAAAGAATCCCCCACTGCGGAATACATCCGCCGGGAACTGAATGGGGAGTCTTAGGCAGGAGGAAGGATCAATAAGGCACTCAGGGCCGTTCCGGGAATGCCGGGGCGGCCGTCGTATTCGCCTGCCTTTTTCTGTTCCGTGAAAACAGGCATGGCTTGCGCCCGGCATAAAAGAAGTTTGGCGGAGAGAGTGGGATTCGAACCCACGGTGGGTTGCCCCACGGCGGTTTTCAAGACCGCTGCATTAAACCGCTCTGCCATCTCTCCGTGCAACAAGCGCGGGCACAGGCTACCGTGAAGGAGACGGCTCTGTAAAGTCCTATTCATGTCTTTCCAACATGTTTGCGGGAACAGCCTGTTTTTTCAAACGGGAGGCTTCCGCCTGTTCCCACGGCATCAGGGCAGGAATTCTCCCGGCAGGAGGCTGATGAGCCGCATGGCGCATTTCCGGGGAGTGTCTGCGGAAGTGTCTATGGAGAAATCATGCGGGAAATGGCGGTGGATGCCTGCGTGCTGGCGCTGGGCATGGGCCGGGGCAGGAGTCCGGTCAGTGCGGCGCCGCTCGCGCTCCAGCAGAACATCCTGGCGGCATTCCACCCTGACCAGGATGCGGGGGATGCCGTCCAGGCGGTTCAGGAGGTCCTGAATCCAGCGGCGGGATTCTCCGATGACGTGGTCCACGATGACCAGGGCGCCTTTCCGGGCCGCCTCGGCAATGGCGGCGTGGAAAGATTCAATGAAGGGCAGGCCGGATTCCCTGACGGCATCCAGGGCGGTTTCATGTTTTCCCCGGCTCATGGCCAGATAATCGTCCATGGAGAAAATCATAGCTGCCTCTTTCAGCAGAAGCTGCAAGTTCCGGGCCAGTGTGCTTTTTCCCGCGCTGGAGGCTCCGTTGAGCAGGATGACGCGCCCGCTTCGCGGCCGGGGCGCTTTCCGGTTCTCCGCAGGGTCTTTTTCTCCCATGGTTTCATGGTTTTCCGGACGGTTCGCGGAGGTGTTCCGGTCACCGTTTCCCGGCCGGCAGGTTCCGGCCCCTTCCGTAAGGGTGGGGGCTTCCTGGCGGGAGAGGCAGGCTGGTTTCCAGAGGATGTCGGACGCGGCGGTCATGGAAGGTTCATGGGCATCATGAATAAAAAGCTCCGTCAGGGCAATCATAAGAATGGCTCTGTGCGGATGGAATCGCTGCTGCCGTTCATGTCTTGCCGGGCAGACGCCGGGAAGGATTTTCTTGCGGAGCGGCTGCGGCGGCATGGATGCCGTTCGTCATGACTCCGTGGGGCATGCTGCGCCTTTTCCCGTCAATAACGGGGATGCCTCATTCCTGCCGGAAGCCTTCCCGGCCGTCATTTGCTTCTTGCAGCGGACGGGGGAGGCATGAGAGAGTTCGTCATGGCCTCTTCCCCGGATGTAGTAGAATATATTTGTTTCCAGCTCCGGCATGCCGGGGATATTTCCTTCAGAAAAATGTTTGGGGACTACGGATTGTACTGCGGCCGGACATTCTTCGGTTTGGTGTGTGACAACCAGTTGTATGTCAAGATAACGGAGTCGGGTTTGAAGATGTTTCCGCAACAGGAGCAGGGCTGCCCCTATCCCGGCGCCAGGCCGCATTTCCTGGTGACGGATCTGGACGATGACCGGACCCTTTCCTCCCTTGTCAGGGAGACATGCTCCATTCTGGCTGTTCCGTCTGTTCTGGAGGGGAAAAAGAAAAAGGCGTCCGGTGAAAAAAGAAGCAGGCACCCTTAGACGCCTGCCGGCAGGAAATGGCTGCTGGAGGGGAAGGTTATTTCCCGGGAGTTTCCGGAGCGGCCAGAGAGGAGAGGTTCTTCTTCAGGCTGGCGGCGGCGGTTTGCGTGGCTTCGTTGTCGGACTCCGTGAATTTGTCCACGGCCTGCGTCAGGGATTTAAGGTCGGATTCCGATATTTTGCGCCCTTTTGCCTTGCGCTGTTCCAGAGCGGAGATTTTTTTATTGAGGTCGGCCAGTTTTGATAAATCCCTGTTCGCTTTCAGGGCCGCCAGAGGTTCGTCAAATTCCTTGACGGAGGGAACCGCCGTTTTGAGGCGCATGATGGCCGTTACCGCTTCCAGAGGGTCGGACTGGATCCGGGCCTGCACGATTTCCTTGGTATTTTCCAACCATGCGTCAAAAGCTTCACATACGGCCTGCGCTTCCTCGTCATTCGTTTTTTTCCTCAGAGGTGTGATTTTGGATTCGATGTTGCTGCCGGTGGAAACGACCGTTTTGGCCAGCGATTTGTATTTGTTCAGTTCCACTCCTTCCAGAATAGGAAGGCCGCGTTCCATCTTCATCACTTCCTTTTTCACCAGGTCATAGAGCTGGGGAGGATAGCCCTTGGCCACGACTTTTCCGTTGGCTCCAATCAGAACGGCATGAGGCAATCCGCCCGGGCAGGGAGCCTCCGGAATGCTCAGACTCTGATAGATGGGGAAAGTGATCTTCTTTTCTTCCAGAAACTGTTTGACCCTGGGGGACGGGAGCTGGCTGTGGCTGCCTATGACAGTAAAGCCCTTGGACTGGAATTTTTCCTGCAATTCCTGCAGATGCGGCATGCTGGCGATGCAGGGCGGGCAGTTGATGCCCCAGTATTCAAAAAACACCACTTTCCCTTTCAGGTCGGAAGCTTTGAGTTTCGGCCCGTGGATATGGCTGCCGTCGTTGAAGGCTGGATAGGTGACTTTGCTTTCCGCCGCCTGGGCGGAGGCGGGAACCGCCATGGCGGCGATGATACCGGATAAAATAAAGGCAGGAAAGGCGTTCATGGAACGGATGATGAAGAATTCAACATTGAGTGTCAAGGAGGAAGCGGAATTTTCAACTGGAGTTTCCTAAGGGTTCAACGGCCCGCATGCGCCGGGGATGGGGGGCGGGGCACTCCCTGCCCTGGGAAGATTTGGCTGTTTTTTCCCTGAGGGAGAGGCGTTTCAGGCTATATCCAGTCCCATGATGTAGTCCGTCATGTAGTAACCGTGGCCGATGTGGAAATCCCCGCGTTCCAGGGTCCGCATGCCCATGCGCTGGTAGAATTCCACCGCCCGGGTGTTATCGCGGTTCACGTTCAGGCGCATCAGGCACGGTTCCGGGTGGATGCTTCTGATGTAGCTGATGGCGTGGCGGAACAGAAAGCTTCCTATATGCAGGCCCTGGAAGCCGGGCAGAACGTAGATTTTCTGCAAATGGAAGACGCCGGGGCCTTCCGGCTGGACGGACAGGTAGCCGCAGTCCTTTCCCTCATGGGAGGCGATGAAGTACACATGCCCCTCCTCCATCTGTTTTTCCAGGTTGGCGGGGGAATACATCCAGTCCATCATGAAATCTATTTGCTCTCTGGAAAGGAGGTCCCGGTATGTGGCCGGAAAAGCCTGGCAGGCCAGTTCATGGATCAGCGTGATGTCGTCCTTGGCGGCTTGGCGGAGAGTCGGCATGGCAGAAATATTACACGGAAAAGCGCCGGATGAAAAGGGCCTCTTCCCCATTTCCGGCGGAATTTTCCGGCATGGCCTATTTTCCCCTACCTATTCCGGCGGAGACATCCTATGCTGAATGCCGCCGTTTTTCTGACAGCCTTCCGGGAAATGCTGTTTTTATGGCGAACCCTGCATGTCCAGTCATGAAAGAACCCATTCCCATACAACAATGGCTTCCCGCGGGGCCTCTGAGGGACATGGGTGAAAAATACGTAAGCCAGCTTCCGGACGTGGCGCAAAATCCCATCGGTCCGGAATCCCTCATGCACCAGTCGGACCATTCCTGGTCGGAATACCTGGTAGCCTATTCCCTCCTGTACCCGGGGGTAGTCGTCATCCTGGCCCTGCTGGGGGGGCTGGGGCTTGGGGCTTTCTTCATTTTTTGCCGCCGCCGGGAATATTCCCACCGTATTTTCTGTTCCAAATGCGGCTCCATGATGTACCCGTGCGGGCTGCACTGCCCGGAGTGCGGCACGCCCAATCCGTCCCCCCGTGCCCTGAACTGGATAGGATATTCCAGGCTGCGCACCGTGGTTCCTCCCTCCGGATGGAAAAGGCATGAGGAAGTTCTCCGCAGCTACCGGCGGTGTTTTTACTGCGGGCAGCCTCTCCGTGAGCCCTCTCTTGACCAACGTTGCCCCGCCTGCGGCAAGGCGGTGCTCCAGGGTGAGCAGTCCGTGGACCGGTATGATGCGTATATTGGCCGCCGCAGGGGGTGGACCTTCGCTGCCGTGGTCGTGCTGGGGGTGGTTCCCATTTTGGGGCCGCTGCTGGCTTCCTCCCTGTACAGGAGAACGCTCATCAACCCGTATTCCCTGTACATGACCGTGTACCGGGAAAGCTTCCTGATGGTGGTTCTTTTTCTGTGCCGTCATTTGTTTCGCCTGCTGCCGTTCATCGGCATCATCGGCATGCCCGTCCTTTGCGTGACGGAATACCACCTGTACCGGCGCATGTTCCTGTGGAAGGCGGAGAAATATGATTTCAGGGGGGAATGAAGCAGGAGACCCTCTTCCGGTAATGCCTGTCCGGCGCCTGCGCGGAAAATCATGGGGTGCGGGGCTGTTGGGGCTTCCGGGCAGCGTATCGTTTCCGGCAGCCCGCTTTATGGCGCGCGGCGGCAGGAAATGGGGATAAAGGATGGCCGGCTCCTTGATTGACGCGCAGCAGGGGATGCGGAGTTGATGGAGAGATGTTTTTAATGAACATTTTACGTCTTATTGTATCAAGTATGACAAGGAATTGTTTTTTTCTTATGGACTAAACTTACCTGGTACAGTATGTAGGCAGTGTTCCCCGGAGGGGGGGCGGGATGATTCCCAAACCCCCGTATGCGGAGGAACAAAAACTGTAATATAAATAAAATGAAAATGAAAAGAAAACTGGCATCGGTTCTGGCGAAGGCTTTCTCCGGAAAGTCCGTGCCGGAAAAGAAACGGGAAAGGGAGGCCAGGGCCTCCAAAAAACTGGAAGCGTGGCTGAAGGCTTCCAGAATGCGCTCCTTTTAAGGAAGCGCCCGTTGAAGGGAAGGGTGGATTCGGGCGCCGGGCGTTCGGTTCGCCGGCTGGGACGGGGATGTTATCTCCGTCCTGTTGTTTTTACCGGAAAAGGTATGTCTTGATGACAGTTGCGCCTTGACTACGGCGGTGGAATGTCCGTTCATCTGGGCAGACATGACCATACCCGGAATTCTTGAAGAAAAGTTGTCCTCCGCATTAAAGGCGGTGTTGGGGGAGGAGCTTCCCGCTGATTTTCGCGCCTCGGTGACGCCCTCCGCGGATTTGCGGTTCGGGGATTACCAGAGCAACGCCGCCATGGTGCTTGCCAAGCGGTGCCGCACGAATCCCCGTGTGCTCGCCCAGCAGGTGGCGGACCGGATAGGGCAGGATGCCGTGTGCTCCCTGGAAATTGCCGGGCCCGGATTCATCAATTTCCGCATCAGGCCGGAATTTTACGCAGCGCGCCTGCTGGCCATGCTGGCGGATGACCGGCTGGGGGTGGAAAAAGTGCAGGCCCCCAAAACCATTGTCATTGACTTTTCCGCTCCCAACGTCGCCAAGCCGATGCATGTGGGCCACATCCGCTCCACCATTATTGGTGACGCCCTTTCCCGCGTGGCCCGTTTTGTGGGGCACCATGTGATTACGGACAACCACATCGGGGACTGGGGTACCCAGTTCGGCATGATCCTGTGGGGCTGGAAGAATATTCTGGATGAGCAGGCCCTGGCCGCCAACCCTATTGACGAGCTGCTGCGGGTGTACAAGGATGTGAACCTGATGTGCAAGGAAAAGCCGGAACTGCTGGATACCTGCAAGGCGGAACTGGTGAAGCTCCAGGCCGGGGACGGGGAAAACCTGGCCATCTGGAAACGCTGCGTGGAAGTTTCCAAATCCGGCCTTTCCAAAATTTACGACCAGCTTGACATCCATTTTGATTACTGGCTGGGGGAAAGCTTTTACAATGATGCCCTGGCCCCGCTGGTGGACGGCATGATCGCCGCCGGAATGGCCCGGGAGAGCGACGGGGCCATCTGCGTGTTTTCCGACGGTTCCGTGCCGCCCAATGAAGACCCCTTCCTCGTGCAGGACAAGGGGGAATGGCGCGCCAACCCCTGCATCATCAGGAAAGCGGACGGAGGCTTCCTGTACGCCACCACGGACCTCGCGACGCTGGACCACCGCATCAGGACGTGGGGCGCGGATTCCATCTGGTACGTGGTGGGCGCCCCTCAGGCCCTGCATTTCAGGCAGATTTTCTCCACGCAGCGCCGCCGCGGCATGGACGGGGACTACCGGCACATTGCGTTCGGCTCCATTCTGGGTGACGACCGCAAGCCGTTTAAGACGCGTTCCGGGGATACGGTTTCCCTCCAGGATGTGCTGGATGAAGCCATTGAACGCGCGGCCCGCGTGGTGGAGGAGAAGAGCCCGGACATGCCGGATGAGGAAAAGAAGCGCGTGGCGGAAGTTGTGGGCATAGGCGCCGTGAAGTTTGCGGAGCTGTCCCAGAACCGCATGACGGATTACGTTTTCAACTGGGACAAGATGCTGGCTCTTCAGGGAGATACGGCGCCGTACCTCCAGAACTCCTACGTGCGCGTCCGCTCCATCTTCCGCAAGCTGGACGGCGGGCCTTTGGACTGGTCCGCCCCCATTCAGCTTTCAGAAGATGCGGAAATCCATCTGGCCCGGCTTCTGGCCCGCTACGGGGAAGTGGTGCCGCAGGTGCAAATCGTTAAGAAAAGAATCGAAGGTGGTGCAAACGAAAAAGCAGTATTGAGAC
>OGXJ01003059.1_pt1 | contig 10438 bp, 8 predicted proteins | sample 1576231 | NCBI WGS metagenome assembly OGXJ01 (sample SAMEA3541539, study PRJEB24748) | human gut metagenome | biome: human gut; feature: human-associated habitat; material: faeces | place: China | collected 2012
TCACCCTTGGCAGAAATGCTCTGTCCCTGTGGGTTTATCTTGAAAGTCTTTGTTATCTTACCTGTGTAGCTTCCCTTCCCTGTGACGGTCACCTTAGCAGTGCCTATGCCCTTGTTTGCGGAGTAGCTTACAGTATAGTCCCTGTCCTTTTTGAGGGTGACATTTCCGTCCTTTACAGTGACAGCAGGCTTCAGCGCCTTACCTGTCCACACCTGATCTGACACCTTGACAGACGCCTTCCCGACAGATCTTTTCGTTGCTGATCTTACCTTTATCTCAGCGGAATATCTACCATATACCCTCTTGCCTGACACAGTTTCATAACAGCGTACTTTGTAATAATAATCTGTGTTCGCCTTGAAAAATCCATCTGTAAACTTTCCTTTTGCAGTCGTCCCCACGGCAGAATATTTTCCCTTTGCGCCTGTTTTTCTGTATATCTCATAACCGCATTTGTTAGTTGATCTGCCAGAAAAGCTGATCTGTATATCCGTGTTATTCACAGAATTAACAGACAATCCTGATACTTTCGGCAGGCTGATAGAAGAATCAGCGCTCTTTGACACTGCCGCAGACTTTGAGCCGTTCACAGCGTTGTCTTTCAGCGAAGCCTTGCTGTGAGAGCTTACGCTTATGCCGCTTTTTCCTGAGCCGCTTATGCTGTTTGAATTTACACTCACAGAACTGCTGTAATTTGACACGCAAATGCCGTTCTGCTTGCTGTTTGATATCTTATTTGAGCTTAGAGCCACACTGCCGCAGTGGTCTGTAACAAGCACGCCATGCTTGCCTGCGCCAGAAACAGTGTTTGAGGCCGCCTTGCCCGAAGCGTTCTTGCTGAACACGATACCATGCCCCACGGCATTTTTAACTTTGTTGCCTGAGCACTCGCCCTTTGAGCCGTTATAAATAAGAATGCACGTGTCCCCCGCCTTTGAAATGCTGTTGGACTTTATCACAGCGGAAGAATTTGCAGCCACTGCTATACCATGCTTTTTCGCTGAATTTACGCTGTTTGAGCTTGCAATATTGTTCTCAGAGCCGTTGTAGATATTTATTCCGTTCATTCCAACGTTCTCTATGGTATTGTTCTCAAGGGTATTCCCTGAGCTGTCAGTAAGGGAAGCACCGTTTCTGGCTGAGCCTGAAATATAGTTATCTGTTATCTTTATATTGTCGCACTCGTTGAGAGTAAGACCATTTTTATCCTTGTAATTAACACCGTCCTGCTTTGTAACGAGAATATTTGATTCGATACTGCAATTTTCAGCGTCATTAAGTGCGATAGTGGTTCCGTTGCTCTCGATTCGATTTTCGACGATCTTTACTCCTGCCACTCTGAAATTATAGTCAGGGATAACACCGTTGTCCTTGACCTCATACCCTGTCAGGCGTATGCCGCTTGTAATGCCATATTCGTCATCACCGTTTACAGAGATAGTGTTAGATGAAATAACAGAGTTTGCGTCGTCATCAAAGCCGTCAACTGCTTCCTCCATAGACTTCACCACAGGGGGATTGAAATTGTTGTTAGGCAGGCTGGACATTGCCTTGAACTCTATACCGCTTGCGCAGTTTGTGATAGTGTTATTTGTTATGGTACAATTTTTATAATTGTACATTATCATTGCCATATCGTCGAGATTCTCAAAAACATTGTCTTCGATAAGGATATCTGTGTAATAGATACCAAGAGTGGCGGAATGAGAACCAAGACCTCTGCAAATGCCTGAGAAAAGATTATTCTTTATGACCACATTTTCGCATGATGTATCGTCAAAAGGCGCATAGCCTGCAAAAACTCTGCTGTTGTTCATGCAATCAAGCTGAATGGCTTCTTTTTTCCTGTAGCCTGTATATCCTGTAAAAGTACAGCCCTCTATGGTGACGTCAGCCGCACCGCCTATCTCCATATGATGACCGTTCTCGTTATTTTTGACGTGCATATCTTTCAGAAGAATATTTCTGCAATGTGCAAATCTGATATTTGAAAAATCTGCGGTATTTGGCCACTGATCTGTGTTTCCGTTCCAAAGCCCGCCCTCAACGATAACATTTTTAACGCCGTCATAGCCGCCGATACCATTATTATCGCACCTGAGCATAGGTCCATAGGAAATGCACCTTTTTATCTCAACGCCCTCTTCACAGTATATCCAAGTATCGCTGTATACCACAAGTGCAGAAGAAATAAGATACGTTCCCTTTGGTATCACGACCTTTGTGAAAATGCCATGTCCTGAATTTTCCTGTGCAGCGTCAAGTGCCTGCTGTATCTGCTTTTCGGTCATGGCGTTTCCTGTGTTGTCTGCACCGAAGTCATTAACCACGTTATAGGTGACGATTTCCATGCCGTCTGTATCAAAATACGCACCTGTCACAGCCGTATCTGCCGCTTCTGCCACCGATGTTATAGCCGTAGAGAAGCCCTCGGGAATCGCTGTGATAACGAGCAAGAGCGTTGTCAAAAGTGCCGCTATCCGTCTGAAAACGTTTTTTTCACTGATAATTCTGTAGTCTTTAATGTTCATTCTTCTGTGTTCTCCTTAAAGTTCGGCTATATTTTTCTTGCCGCTGACAATTATTCGTACAAATAGTATTATAAATCATTTATAAGTATCTGTCAACAAACGCTAAACTTTTCGTGAACACTGCACAAATTTGGCTGTGTATTTTTGGCACAAAAAAAGCTCCCCTGACGCATAAACGTCAAGAGAGCCTTTAAAGCAAAATATTTTACTGCACTTCCACTTTTTCGCCCATGATAGACCTGATAGCGTGGACACGGCACACCTCTGCACACTTTCCGCAGTTTGTACACTTGTCATAGTCGATAACAGCGTGGTTGTTCTGCACTGTAACGGCACCTGACGGACAGTTTTTCTCGCACAGCTTACAGCCTATACAGCCGTTAGGACAAACAGACCTTGTCACTCTGCCCACATCTCTTGATGAACAGCAGATATCCACAGCCTGAGAGATCCTTCTCACTGCGATAAGACCATTTGGACAGGCTTTTGCACAAAGCCCACAGCCCATGCACTTTGCTTTGTCGATAACGGCAATGCCGTCAACGATAGATATTGCCCCCTGAGAACAGACCTTGATACAATCGCCGTAGCCTAAACAGCCGCTTGTGCAAAGCTTGCTTCCGTCATAAAATCTGTTGCACGCCGCACAGCTCTGAATACCGTCAAAATCGTATTTATGCGGCGTATGTGAGCAACCGCCTGAACAGCGCACGAAAGCCACCTGCGGCTCTGCTGCGGTCACTTCAACGCCCATTATCTCGGCTATCTTCTTTGCAGCAGCCTCGCCTCCCGGACGGCAAAGGTTACATTCCGCACCCTTGTTCACGATAGCGTCGGCATAGTCTGCACAGCCTGAAAAGCCGCAAGCACCGCAGTTTGCCTGCGGAAGCGCTTCTGCGATAGCGTCAACACGCTCATCCACCTCAACGGCGAAAACCTTTGAAGCCACCGTCAGCAGAACGCCTGCCAGTATGCCCAAAGCGGCAAATATAGCCAAAGGGATCAAATATTCCATATCATTCTCCTTTTTCAGAATTTCAGTTTTTGTTGTGTTTTATTATATTATTATCCATAAAATCAAGGGTCATCTTAATGCGGTTTTTGATATTAACGTCCGCTGTTCCCGAATCGTGATCTACCGCCGTTATGATGCTGTCTGGGTAGAGCTTTTTTATACGCTTTATTATGCCTCTTGCACAGGTGTGGCTCACAAGGCAGCCAAACGGCAACAGCATCACAACACCTTTGCAGCCGTTCTTCAACGCTGAACACATTTCTGCACCGATAAGCCAGCCGTCCCCCATTGTTTCGCCAAGGCAGCCAAAGTTTTCACCGTAGCTTTTCAAGGATCTATAGTCTTCCATAGGCTCGAAACCGTTCTGTACAAGTGCAGAATTCATTTTGCACCAAAGCTTTTTCATATAGGCAATAAGGACTTTTGCTCCCACACCTGCCAAGGTTTTTCTTCCGTAAATGTTATCATCATTTGTACAGGAATCGGCAAGGTACATTATGTATGGAACAAAGCCGCTCATATATATCTGACAACCGAGATCACGGAGGTATTTCTCCGTTTCGCCGTTGCCGAGAGTACAGAATTTTATGTAAAGCTCCCCTGTTACGGCGACCTTTTTGACCGATCTGCTTTTATCACAATTTATTGTAGCAAAGCTTTCGCATATCTTGCGGAATATGACGCACATTGAGATCGGATCGGCTGCTTTGCCATGTTCAAAGAGCCGTGACAGCCTGCTGTTCCATAGGCGGACTTTATCAAGAGTTTCACCCTTTTTTAGTTCATATGGTGAAAGCTCATTATAAAGATACAAAAGCAAGTCACTGTAATAGATCGCTGCACAAGCCGTCAGCACCATTTTAGGCGTTATGGAAAATCCGCTGTGTTTCTCAACGCCGCTGACATTAAGTGACACCACAGGAACATTTTGCAGACCGGCTTTCAAAAGAGCTTTTCGCAGCAGCATAATGTAATTGCACGCTCTGCACCCTCCTCCTGTTTGAGGCAGCAGCAGGGCTGTTTTTGCGGTGTCATATTTGCCGCTTTTCAATGCACATATGAACTGTCCTATTATGAGGTTGCAGGGAAAGCAGACATCATTATTTGAATATTCCCAGCCTGCATTTATCATTTGTGACCGACTGTATTCGTTTCCCCCGATAACGTCGCACTTATATCCGCCGCTAAGAAATGCATATTTAAGCAGCGGAAAGTGGAAGTCAAGCATTGATGGTATCAATATAGTGTGGGTCTTTTTCATCGGCTTTGTAAATTCAACCCTTGATCGTTTCATATCGATAAATTATTATCAGATTATTCCCGAAAAGCCCATAAAGCTTAGCGAAACGATAGACGCCGCAATGAGCGTTGCAGGCACGCCCTTGAAAGTTTCAGGAAAATCGCAGTTTTCTATCCTTGCTCTTACTCCGCTGAAAAGCAAGAGGGCAAGAGTAAACGCAAGTCCTGTTCCAAGTGCGTTTGTGAGGGACTGAAGAAAATTATAGCCGTTGTCTATGTTTCCGATAGTAACACCGAGAACTGCACAGTTGGTTGTGATAAGAGGCAGATAAACGCCCAGTGCCTTATAGAGAGGCGGCATAATCTTTTTCATGACTATCTCAACAAGCTGAACGAACATTGCTATAACAAGTATGAACGCCACTGTTTTAAGATACTCTATGCCAAAATGCTCAAGAAGTCTGTATACAGGATATGTGATAGCTGTTGCGCATATCATAACGAATATTACCGCTGCACCCATTCCCACAGATGATTTCATCTGCTTTGATACGCCAAGGAAAGGACATATTCCCATAAACTGAGAAAGCACAACGTTATTTACGAACACACAGCCGATAAGTATAAGTATGTAGCTCATTTTTATGCCTCCTCACTCTCTGTTCTGCACTGACCCTTGCACAAAGCTGCATTAGGACAGCCTGAGCAGGATATCTCCTTAGGCGGCTTCTTGTTAGCTATCTTGTTCACAAGTGCGATAAGACAGCCAAGCACGAAAAATCCGCCTGCCGGCATGATGAACACTGTCATAGGATCGTCGCACAGGAAAGGTATCTTGAAACCGAACCATGAGCCTGTTCCAAGTATCTCTCTTATAGATCCCATTGTGAAAAGTGAAAGTGTAAATCCAAGACCCATTCCAAGTCCGTCAAGTATGGACGGGAATATCTTGTTCTTGCTGGCAAAAGCCTCCGCTCTGCCAAGGATAATACAGTTTACCGTGATAAGGGACAGGAATACGCCTAATGCACTGTAAAGTTCAGGTATATAGCCTTTCATAAGAAACTCGATAAGAGTAACGAAGCCTGCGATTATTACGATAAAGCAAGGCAGTCTTACAGCCTTTGGGATAACGTTTTTCAAAAGGGATATAACAAAGTTTGAGCAGACAAGCACGAACGTTGTGGCAAGTCCCATGCCGATACCATTTTTCGCCATTGTTGTGACCGCAAGCGTCGGACACATACCAAGAAGCGTAACAAGCGTCGGGTTTTGCTTTATGATACCCTTTGTAAATTCATACAGATTAGAATTTTTCTCAGCCATTGAGTATCTCCTCCTTATGCTCGTCAAAAAGCTTCACAGCCTTTTTGCACGCAGATTTCATTCCCTTTGAAGAATAGGTGGCAGCGGTAACATTGTCGATAGAATTTTCATCAGTGTCAACACCAAAGCCCTTTAGCTTTGAAAGAAAACTATCGTCCTGCACCTTTGTGCCAAGACCCGGAGTTTCGCCTATGGAAAGAAACTCTATCCCCTCAACAGTTCCCTCGCTGTTTATACCGATAAGCAGATGAAGTCCACCCTTTGAATAGCCGTCCTCAGTTATCTCGATAACGCATCTGCCGTTTTCTTTATCTGTGATAATGGAGTTCACGCCCTCTGTATCAAATGTGACAGGGGTCTTGCTGTCACCCTCGCCGTCAAGCATTATCTCATAATCGCCCTTGCCGAATATCTCCTCACAGCCCTTTTTCATATCGTCTGTAAGAACACCTGTATTGTCAACATACGTGGCATTATAGGCAAGCACCAAAAGTCCGCTGACAACTATACATATTATAGTCAGCACCAATGGAGGCATTATTTTATCTTTCATTCAGACTTCGCCTCCTTCTTCTTTGTTACAGCCCCTAAAGGCTTTGTTTTTGTTATCATGTCGATATATGGTGTAAGTATATTCATAAGCAGTATTGAGAATGAAACACCCTCAGGATAAGAGCCGAAGAAGCGTATCACACAGGTTATCACACCGCAGCCTATGCCGAATATCACCTTGCCTGTTTTTGTAACAGGAGTTGTAACATAATCAGTCGCCATGAAGAATGCACCGAGCATTACGCCGCCTGCAAGTATCTGATAGATGCCGTCCTCGCCGCAAAGATATGAGAACACGAAAACTGTGCCTATAAATGCAAGAGGGGTATGTACAGAGATTATCTTCATCATTATAAGGTATATGCCGCCAATGAGCAAAGCCGCCGCAGACACCTCGCCAAGACATCCGCCTACTTTTCCAAGGAAAAGATCGAGATAATCGGCAGGGGCGGAATGTGCCGCCGCAAGAGGTGTTGCACCTGTTACGATATTGTCAGGGTCATAGAAAGGCACTACCCAATGGGTCATGTTGCCTGTGAAAGCAAGCATAAGAACTATTCTTCCCACGATAGCAGGGTTGGCAAAATTCTGTCCCAGTCCGCCGAAAAGCTGCTTTACGATTACGATAGCAACGAATGTGCCGATAGCAGCCTGCCAATAAGGCATTGTCACAGGGAGATTGAACGCCAAAAGCATACCGGTCACAAGTGCCGAAACGTCCTTTGTGGAATCAGGTCTTTTCATTATAAGATTGCAAAGCCTTTCCCATATGAGTGCCGTTATCATGCAAAAGCCTGTGAGCATGAGCGCACGTCCGCCGAAAACATAGGCAGACATTGCAAGTGCAGGGCAAAGCGCCACAAGCACATGGGTCATCACCTTAGAGGTAGAAATATTATCCCTTATCTGAGGTGAAGGGCTGACAAGCATTTTTTCCATATTTTCTTACCTCCTTATGTTCTTATGAAAGCTTTTGCAAGCTGATTTTTCTCTGCAAGATCTCTCTTTGCAGGACAGACATATGAACACGAACCGCAGTTCATGCAAAGACCAACCTTGAGCTTCATAAGAGCTTCCTTATCACGCCTGTCATAAGCCTTTTCAAGCTCTGTAGGCATAAGATTCAGCGGACAAGCAGAGATACATCTTCCGCACTTTATACAGTTTGTCTGTGTACACCTGTCCTCGATGCCCTTTTTCTTATCGGTCTTTTCGCCAAATGCAAGAATGGCGTTTGTTGTCTTTGTCACAGGGGTGTCAAGCTCATAAAGGCACATTCCCATCATAGGACCGCCAAAAAGGGCTTTTCTAACCTTTTCTTTATCGCAGTCACCGAATTTCAGTATATCCTCCGCAGAAGTTCCTATAGGTACTCTCACGTTGCATGGAGTAGATACCACGTCACCGTCAACAGTTATACGCTTTGATATGAGTGGCATACCTGTTTTGGAATACTCTCCGATAAAGCCTGCTGTGGTAACGTTCATTACGATAACGCCCTGATCTGACGGAAGCTGACCCTCGCCAACTACACGTCCCGTGGCGTTGAATATTATCACCTTTTCTGCGCCCTGAGGATAGCATGACTTCAGCACTTTTACTTCAATACCCTCATCATCAGCCGACTTTTCACGCATAAGCTTTATAGCCTGCGGCTTGTTGTCCTCGATACCGATAACGACCTTTTTAAGTCCCAGCATATCACGCACTAGCTTTATTCCGCACATAACATCGTCAGCGTTCTCCATCATCTCACGATAATCGCTTGTTATGTAAGGCTCACACTCAGCGGCGTTTATAACAAGGGTATCGACCTTGTATTTGTTCTCGTCAAAGTTGAGCTTTATGTGCGTTGGGAAGCCTGCGCCGCCCATTCCGCAGCAGCCTGACTGCCTTACGGCTTCGCAAAGGCTCGCTTTGTCTGTTATAACAGGCGGCTTTACGTCAGGTGATACCTCCTGCTCTCCGTCGGTGTCGATCTCCACCATTTTGCACACCTTTCCGCCTGCTGTGAGCAGTTCGGATATCGCCGCCACTGTGCCTGACACAGACGAGTGAACAGGGCATGACATAAAAGCGTTGCTTTCGCCTATGACCTGTCCCACAAGCACTCTGTCACCCTTGGCAACTGTCGGCTCGCAAGGTGCTCCCATGTGCTGTGACATGGATATCTTCACTCTTGCAGGCAGCGGCATGGCGATAGTTTCGCTGTTTTCCGTCCCCTTTTTGTGGGAAAGAAAAATGCTGTTGAGTTTCATAATTTTCCCCCTTATCATACTTTATGACTATTCAAACCTGAATTTATCATCACTTATACTTATCCTGCTCTTTATACTGTCAGAGCAATAAACTATGCCATTTTCATCAATGGCAATAACTTCTATATCTTCATCACCGAGCCACCTGTCAAGCTCAACGCTTCCGCCAATAAAAATGCAGGTAGACAGAAAATCGGTTTCAATGCCGCTCTGCCCTATCACAGTGACTGAAACAAGGTCTGTTTCGCATGGATAGCCTGTTGTCAGGTCAAAAATATGGCTCCACTTTTTGCCCCGTGCTTCAAAATAACGCTCATATCCCCCAGAAGTGGAAACAGAACCGCCGCCGCTTGTGAAGCTAAGGCAGGTGTTATCGTTATCAAAAGGGTCTGTGACCGCAACCTTGAAATCTGTTTTATCCGGCTTCTGCCCGTAAAGAAGCGTTGACGAGCCAAAGCTCACCACCGCACAATCGGCTTTTTCGCTATCCAAAAGCTTTTTCACTTCGTCAAGGGCAAAGCCCTTTCCGTCACAGCCCACGTCTATCTGTGTGCCGTTTTCAAGGACACATTCGCTCCCCGGAAGCTTTATATTCTCATATCCCACAGCGGAAAGAGCAGTCTGTATCTCACTTTGCTCAGGCACTCTCGGCTCATCACCAGTAACGTTCCAAAGTGCTGTCAGCGCACCTGCGGAAATATCCGCTCCGCCGTATTTTTTTGTAAGCTCTATGCTCTTTTCTATAAGCTGTGCAGTTTCCTCAGAAAGCTCAAGCCTGCCGCTCTCATTGAGCCGTGATATCTCCGAGCCTTCCTCATAAGGCGAATAAAGCTTTTCCAAAGCCTTTATCCGCTCTTTCACCTGCTCTGCCTCTCCTCCATAAACAGCCGCCGTGCATGGGCAATCCATGGCGAAAAATGTCGCTTCATCTGGCTTTTTATCTAAGTGCATCATAACCGCTCCGCACACCATAAGAGCCACCGCACACGCTGCCGATACAAACAGCCGCCTTTCAGGCTTTTTCATTTTTATACCTCACTTGAAATTAGTTGAAAAGTGTGTTATAATATCCGAAGTATGATAGCATCGGTATCAAAATTCTTATGTGCAAGCGAGCAAAATGTGTTCGCACTCTTTGATAAACGCCCTCAGTTCAGGATTTTCCCCCACTGAAACCTCGAGCCTGTTCACCTTTTTTCCTGCCATGCCAAGGATCCTGTCAAGGTCTTTAGGCTGAGCGGAAAGATATTTTACACAGCGTTCCATGGTTTCCTCAGTGTCAAGCTCAAAAAGCTTGTGGGAGTTGTGAGGATTTTCAGAGTAAAGCTTTCTCAAAAGCATATAGGTGCATATTTTCACCGCCATGTCCGTCTGAGTTTCAAGGCCTTTTATGCCGCTGTCTTTTATAAGCTCCCTCAGCAGCTCGCTTCCCTCGTCCGGACAGCCTAACGCAGAGTTTTTTTCTCTGACCTTGACTAAACCGAACACATCTTCATAGGAAGCTCCGTAAAGCTTTA
>OGXJ01003065.1_pt1 | contig 10427 bp, 8 predicted proteins | sample 1576231 | NCBI WGS metagenome assembly OGXJ01 (sample SAMEA3541539, study PRJEB24748) | human gut metagenome | biome: human gut; feature: human-associated habitat; material: faeces | place: China | collected 2012
GAATACTATAAAAGAATAAAATTTGCCAATAATTGCCGGTTCGATTATTGAGGCATATGGAAAAGAAATTGAGAGAAGCCGTGTGTCAGATGCGGTTGAAATTGCGGGCCACGGAGTTCAGATTCTCGTAGATGGTGTGATGACTTATGTCGGCAATGAAAAGCTGATGAAAAAACAGTCGATTGCTTATGAGCCGTGTGAAAGCGCCGGAACGGTTGTCTATGTTGGTCAGGAGCAGACCTTTTTAGGGGCACTTGTGATTTCCGACACCGTGAAACAGGGCGCAGCAGAGGCGATTCACAAGATGAAAAATGTTGGCGTGAAGAAATGTGTTATGCTGACCGGTGATAGAGAAAAAACTGCGAAACATGTGGCAGATGAGTTGAAACTGGATGAAGTACATGCTGAACTTCTCCCCGGTGATAAAGTGGATGAGGTGGAAAAACTTCTTTCTGCGCAAAAAGATGGAGAGCGTCTTGCCTTTGTCGGCGACGGTATCAATGATGCACCGGTTTTGACCCGTGCGGATATTGGTATTGCGATGGGAAGTCTTGGTTCCGATGCAGCAATTGAGGCGGCAGACGTCGTTTTGATGGATGACGATATTCGAAAGATTGCGTCAACCGTACTGATTTCCAGAAAAACACTTCGCATTGTAAAGCAGAACATTGTATTTGCCCTTGCCGTAAAAGCAGTTGTACTTTTGCTTGGTGCAATTGGTGTGGCGAATATGTGGGAAGCTGTATTTGCCGATGTCGGTGTATCCGTTTTAGCAATTTTGAACTCAATGCGGGTGATGAAAAATCATTAACATGATTTGCATTTTTGATTAACATGTAGTATAATGTCATAGTCAAAGAGGATAGGTCCGAAAATGAAGTGTCCTATCCTCTTTTTTCGACTATGACAAGAGTCCAAAAGAAGGAGGATTTGGTTTGGATAATCACTCAATGATGGAACTGGGAGAAAAGTTAAATAGTAAATTTGAAAATCTGGTGGATTACTGTATGGTGTCCGGTGCCATTAATCAGGATTTGTATAACGAATATGATGTGAAGAGGGGACTTCGCGATTCGAATGGTAAAGGAGTACTTACCGGCTTGACAGAGATTTCAGATGTCTGTGGATACCGCTTGAAAAACGGCAAAAAGATTCCTTGTGACGGAGAACTTTATTATCAGGGATATAATGTAATGGACCTTGTAAAAAGTTTTGAAAACCGCCGATTCGCTTTCGAGGAGACAACCTATTTGCTGATGTTTGGCGAACTGCCGACACATACTCAGTTAAAGGATTTTGAAGAGGTATTAACCAGTCTTCAGGAGCTTTCCGGTCAGTTTGTTCGTGATGTGATTATGAAAGCACCAAGTGCAAACATTATGAATGCACTGCAGAAAAGTGTGCTGACACTGTATTCGTATGATGAGAATCCGGACGACATTTCCGTGGCAAATGTACTGCGCCAGTCTTTGCAGTTAATCGGCAAAATTCCGTTGATTGCGGTGTATGCGTATTTGTCATACCGTCATTTTGGATTTGATGATAATTTATACATCCGTACACCGGATAAAGATTTGTCAATTGCAGAAAATATTTTGCAGATGGTAAGACAGGACGGTAAATTTACGGAGTTAGAGGCGAAAGTTTTAGATATTGCACTTGTCATTCATGCGGAACATGGTGGCGGTAATAACTCGACGTTTACCAATCATGTAGTAACGTCTTCCGGCACAGATACATATTCTGCGATTTCAGCATCCATTGCTTCGCTGAAGGGACCGCGTCATGGTGGCGCCAACTTAAAAGTGTTGCAGATGTTTGATGATATTAAAGAACACTGCAAGGACTGGAATAATGAAGAGCAGATTAAAGAATATTTGAATAAAATTCTGAATCGCGAGGCTTTTGATGAATCCGGTCTGATTTATGGAATGGGACATGCGGTTTATACATTGTCTGACCCTCGTGCCGTGATTTTGAAACGCTATGCAAAAAAACTGGCGGAGGCAAAAGGTAAAATGGATGAATTTCATCTGTATGAAACAGTGGAAGAAGTGTCCAAAGATTTGATTATGAAAGCACATTTGCGTTATAAACCGGTTTGTGCAAATGTTGATTTTTACAGTGGTTTTGTATATACTATGCTTGGTATTCCGAGAGAATTATTTACTCCGATTTTTGCGATTGCCCGTATTTCCGGATGGAGTGCACATCGTCTGGAAGAGCTGGTAAACAAGGGTAAAATTATTCGACCGGCGTACAAATACGTAGGAAGTCATGTGGATTTCCGTGAAATAGACGAGAGAGAATAAACGATGGAACAATACATGTTATTTTTCGATATTGATGGAACTTTGTTAGATGAAAAAGAGGGAATCGTGCCGGAGAGTACGGTGCGTGCCCTGCATCAGGCAAAGAAAAACGGACATTTACTGTTTCTTTGTACCGGACGCTGCAAGTCCATCTGGCCAAAGGATATTTTGGAAATTGGTTTTGATGGTGTGGTAGGTGGATGTGGTACGAATATATTTTATCATGGAGAAGAACTGCTTCATGCAACATTACCGAAAGAATTGCAGAGAGAAGTTGCCGATTCTCTGACGCGCTATCATATCGATGGTGTTTTGGAAGGTCAGGAGACGGCATATTTCCGCAGAGATTACTGGATGCCGGTTGTAAAATCCATCTTTGAGGAAAATGGAACATTTTCGGCAAAATGCCAGTTGTTCTGGGAGGATGCCGATTTGAATTTTGATAAGATGGCACTCTGGTTTGATGAGAGCAGTGACATGAAATCATTTAAGGAACAATGGGAAAACACGTTTGATTTTATTTTACGTGACCCGACTTTTTATGAGGTCGTGCCAAAAGGTTATTCAAAGGCGACCGGAATTGATTTCCTTTGTAAGCGCTTAGAAATTGACAGAGCGCATACGGTAGGAATTGGTGATAGTACAAATGATTTGCCGATGCTTGATTTTACCGGCATCAGCATTGCAATGGGAAGCGGCAATCCGGATATTTTTCCGTCGGTCGATTATGTAACAGCGGCTGTGATGGAAGATGGGATTGAGAAGGCATTGAAACATTATCAATTAATCGAGTAAAGGGAGGTCGGCGAAATGAAGTTAAGTAAATTAGTGGAGCACATCGAGTACGAACTGGTACAGGGAAGCCTTGATACGGAAGTGGCAGACATCGCATATGATTCCAGAAAAATGAAAGAGGGAATGTTGTTTGTTGCCATTGCAGGAACGGTTGTCGATGGTCATAAATACATTCCGGATGTTGTGAAAAAGGGCGCATCGGTGCTTGTTGTGGAAAAAGAGATTGAGTCCATAGATGAAAGTATTACGGTGATTCGTGTGGCAAATGGCAGAGCAGCGCTGAGTCTTTTATCCCAGGCGTATTTTGATTATCCGGCATCGAAGATGATTTCGATTGGAATTACAGGAACAAAAGGAAAATCGACAACCACATATATGATTCGTGATATTATTGAAAAATCCGGGAAAACCTGCGGAATTGTTGGTACAATTGGTGTGGCAATTGCCGGTAAGGTGACACCGACGGAGCATACAACGCCGGAATCCTATGATTTGCAGAGATATTTTAAAGATATGGTGGATGCCGGGTGCGAGTATATGGTAATGGAAGTCAGCTCACAGGGAATCAAGATGGACCGTGTGGCAGGAATGCATTTTAATTATGGCATTTTTACCAATATTACACCGGATCACATCGGACCAAATGAGCATGCAGATTTTAATGAGTATTTGTACTGCAAGAGCCGTCTGTTTACGATGTGCGACGTCGGAATTGTAAATCGTGATGACCCGCATTGGAAAGAAATGATAAAAGATGCGACCTGTGAGATTAAAACATATGGAACAGAAGATGCGGATATGACGGCAACGGAAATTGAGCATGTGAATAACGAGGGAAATCTGTGCATGAAATTCCATGCGAATGGTCTTTTGAACGGAGATATCATTGTTGGTCTGCCGGGACGTTTTAATATTTACAATGGAATGTGTGCGGCGTGTACCGGTGCTCTGTTGAAAATGCCGGAAGAGGTGATTCTGCACGCGCTTGAGCACGTAAAAGTGCGTGGTCGTGTGGAAAATGTTCCGACCGGCAGAGGATTTTCCGTATTGATTGATTTTGCGCATAATGGTGTGAGTACCGAGAGTGTGCTAAAGACTCTGCGTGGTTACAACCCGCACCGGATTATTGCTATTTTCGGATGTGGCGGCAATCGAAGTAAACTGCGCCGTTACGAGATGGGAGAGGCCGTTGGAAATCTGGCGGAACTTGCAATTGTGACAAGTGATAATCCGAGAACGGAAGACGTAATGGATATTGTAAAAGATATTGAGGTTGGTCTGGCAAAGACAAACGGTGAGTATGTGGTGATTCCGGACCGTCAGGAGGCTGTGAATTATGCAGTTGACCATGCTGAGGATGGCGATATGATTATTCTTCTTGGTAAAGGTCACGAAGAATATCAGGAAATCAATGGTGTGAAATACCATTACAGTGAGAGAGAAGCGGTTATGAATGCGCTGGCGCGTTAATTAAAATTTGAATTGAAAAAGAAACTATCAATTTATGCGAAACGAAAGCATAAACGGATAGTTTCTTTTTTTTTGGGTATAAGTAAAAAGAGAATGATTCAATGGAGGAATAAATAAATGCGTCAGATTTTAGATTTTAATGAGAATTGGTGGTTTATTCATGCGGATGTAGATGTTTCGGAGGCAAGACCGGGAGAGGGAGAACTTGTTTCGCTGCCTCACACATGGAATGCACTGGATGGACAAAAGGGAGATGGAACATATGACAGAGGCAGTTACTGGTATGTAAAAACGTTGGATAAGTGGGAGCCGTCTGCGAAGTATTCTCGTTTATTTTTGGAAATACCGGCGGCGGGGCAGCAGGCAAAAGTGTTTGTAAATGGTGAGTTCGTTGTGAGCCATGAGGGGGGCTATTCAGCATTTCGAGCCGATATTACGGAAAAATGTACGGAAGAATTTAATACGATAGCAATTTGGTGCAGCAATGAAAAATGTGATGCGATTTATCCGCAGTCAGCAGATTTTACTTTTTATGGCGGGCTGTATCGTGGCGCACATCTGATTTGCGTGCCGGAAACACATTTTGAACTGTTACACTACGGAGATTTGGGAATCCATGCTGCCACAGAACCAGCTTCGTGGGACAAAGAGGATTTTATGCTTCACATCCGAACAAAGATTTGCGGGGTGGAAAAAGATAATCAGGTGATTTACCAGATTTTTGATGAAGATGGAAAAGAAGTGGCAAGTGCAGCACGTCCGGCGGACTCACCGGATACTTCCATTCCTCTTTATAAACCGCACTGCTGGGATATTAAAAATAGCTATCAGTATACGCTAAAGGCACTCATTATGCGCAATAACGAATGCTTGGATGAAGTGGAACTTAAATTTGGTGTAAGGACTTTTTGCTGTGATCCCGGGCGCGGTTTCCTAATAAATGGAAATTGTGTGCCGCTGCGCGGCGTGAGCCGGCATCAGGATAAATTGTATCAGGGAAATGCACTTACAAAAGAGGATCACATCCGGGATGCTGAGCTGATTGAAGAAATCGGGGCAAATACGGTGCGTCTTGCCCATTACCAGCACGCACAGGAGTTCTATAACGAGTGTGATAAAAGAGGATTTGTTGTTTGGGCGGAAATTCCTTTTATCAGCGTGATGAATGAAGACCCTTTAGCACATGAGAACTGTATAACCCAGTTAAAGGAACTTATTTATCAGAATGACCATCATCCAAGCATTTGTTTCTGGGGCATTTCCAATGAAATTTTGATTGGGGGTATTTCTGAAAAGCTTGTGGAGAATCACAGGGAGTTAAATGCACTTGCTAAAAAGATTGACCCATACCGTCTCACGACGATTGCTCATGTGACGATGACGCCGAAAGACGGTCCGATGCATGAAATTACCGATGTGGAAAGTTATAACCATTATTTTGGCTGGTATGGCGGAAAGACAGAGGACAATGGTCCATGGATGGATGAGTATCATGAAAAATATCCAAACCGCTGCATCGGATTGTCGGAGTATGGCTGTGAGGGAATCATTACCTATCAGGGAGGAAATCCAAAGTGTAAAGATTACAGCGAGGCATATCAGGCAGGATACCACGAATATATGGCACATATGTTAGAGAGACGCCCTTGGATTTTCTGCTCATATGTATGGAATATGTTTGATTTTGGGTGTGCCGCACGTTCAGAAGGCGGTGTGACGGGAAGAAATAACAAAGGCCTTGTAACGATGGACAGAAAAATTAAAAAGGATAGTTTTTACCTATACAAGGCGTACTGGAATCCAGAACCGATGGTTCATATCTGTGATAAGCGGTATTCGCTCCGCTCTGAGGAAAATACCAAAATCCGCGTGTATACAAATCAGGAAAGAGTGACACTTTTTGTGAATGGGGAAGAAATGGCGGTAAATGAGGTAAAACGTCATGTGGCATCTTTCCCGATTTCTCTTAGTGGAGGAAAAAATGCAATTCTTGTAAAGGCAGGAGATGTATGGGATGCTGTGACGATTGATAGGGTGGAAAAAGAGCCGGAAAGCTATGTATTCCCGGAAGCCAGTGAGAGGGAAGAAGGCGTGGCAAACTGGTTTCAGGAGATTGGTTCGCTAAATCTTTCAGAGGAAATGAAATATCCGGAGGACCGTTATCATATCCGCTGTACGTTAGAGGAAATCAGTGAAAATGATGAGGCGATGGAACTTGTCACGAAAGCGATGAAATTGATTACCGGTATGACACTTGCAAAAGAAGAAGGCATGTGGGATATGATGAAAAAAATGAAGTTGGAAAGTATGAAGGAAATGCTTGGGGCGATGGCACCGGATGGCTTTTTAGAAAGTCTGAATATGAAATTAAACGAAATTAAAAAGGAGAATTTAAATGGATAAACAAGTCAGACCCTTTGGTATGCGTGATAAAATCGGGTATATGTTTGGCGATTTCGGAAATGATTTTACTTTTATCTTATCATCGGCTTTCATGTTGAAATTTTATACAGACGTTATGGGAATTGGTGCCGGTGTGGTGGGAATGTTAATGATGGCTGCTCGTTTTTTAGATGCATTCACGGACATTACAATGGGACAGATTGTGGATCGGAGTAAACCGGGGAAGGACGGAAAATTTCGCCCATGGATAAGGCGGATGTGTGGTCCGGTTGCGATTTCCAGTTTTTTGATTTACCAGTCAGCATTTGCCGGTATGCCATATTGGTTTAAGGTAGGCTGGATGGTTGTCACGTATATTTTGTGGGGGTCGATTTTTTATACCGCGGTTAATATTCCGTATGGTTCGATGGCTTCGGCAATTTCTGCCGAGGCAAAGGACCGGGCGCAGCTATCAACCTGGCGGACGGTCGGAGCAACTCTTGCCGGGCTTGTAATTGGAGCAGGAACACCGATGCTTGCTTATGTTACGGTGGAAGGTCAGACGGTTTTGTCAGGATTTCGTATGACGGTAATTGCCGGTGTTTTTTCTGTGCTATCCTTTTTGTGTTATCTGCTGTGTGTAAGACTCACGGCAGAGCGTGTCGAGGTGCCGGCGAGTGAAGGGAAAATCCAGTTCACAAGTCAGTTAAAAAATCTAATGAAAAACCGGGCATTGCTTGGCATTATTGCGGCGGCGATGTTTTTGCTGCTTGCCTTACTTGGCATGCAGGGAATTTCTGCCTATGTATTTCCGGAAGTGTATAATAGCGCTAAGGCACAGTCAATGTTTTCGCTTCTCACCAGTCTAGCGGTGTTAGGTGTGTGTGCACCGCTTGCTACACGGCTGTCCGTGCGTTATGGAAAACGGGAATTGTCGGCTTTTTCCTGCCTATTTGGAGCAGTGATTTTGTTTTTGTGTATGGTAATATATCCGAAAAATGAATGGGTTTACGTTGGCTTTTTTGTCCTTGCTTATATCGGAATCGGCTTTTTTAACACAGTTATTTGGGCAATGATAACAGATGTGATTGATGATGCCGAGGTGAAAAATAAGGTGCGCGAAGATGGAACGGTGTATTCCTTATATTCGTTTGCAAGAAAGTTAGGTCAGGCTTTGTCGTCGGGCCTTGTGGGAACGATTTTAGCGGCGGTTGGATATCAGGCACAGCTTATGCATAATCCGCAGGGAGCAGAGCAGATAGCAAGGCGTGCAGTGATTCTTGACCGGATTTTTCAGATGTCATGTCTGATACCGGCAATCGGACTTTTTATTGTGGCGATGATTTTGCTTTTTATCTATCCGCTTTCGAAAAAAAAGGTAAATGAAAATATTGCTGAGCTGGAAAAAAGAAGAAATTCTTGACAAGAAGTATATCCGTTGTATAATAGTTGGTGGTGCCAAATTGGTACTACCAATTTATTATATTACGTTAAGGAAGAGGATTATGAAATATTTAAAGCAGTTTTTACTTATTCTATGTATCACATTTGTTGGCGAACTTGTCAAATATGTTCTGCCGCTGCCAATTCCGGCAAGTATTTACGGTATGGTGATTTTATTTGTGGGTTTGATGACGGGACATATTAAACTGTCTTCGGTGAAGGAGGTAGGGAAGTTTTTGATTGAAATTATGCCGGTGATGTTTATTCCGGCGGGCGTTGGTCTGATGGTATCGTGGAATGTGTTAAAACCTCTTTTAATTCCCGTGGGAATTATTACGTTTGTTAGTTTTGTTGCGGTAGCTGTGGCAACGGGAAAAACGGCTCAGTGGATGATTAAGAAAGATGAGGGGAAAGACCATGAATGAATTTTTAGAGAACTCACTTTTTGCAGGAGTTACCATTAGTCTGCTTGCGTATATGGCAGGGGGATTTCTGAAAAAGAAATTTAAAATTGCGCTATTAAATCCACTTTTAATATCAATTATTTTATCAATTGTTGTATTAGTGACCGCAGATATTGATTATGATGTGTACAATGCAGGGGCTTCTTATTTGAGCTGGTTTTTGACTCCGGCTACGGTATGTCTTGCGATTCCTTTGTATGAGCAGTGGCAGCTTCTTAAAAAGAATTGGAAAGCAGTTATGTTTGGTATTTTAGCTGGTACACTTACCAGTGGTGTAACAGTTTTTATGTTAGCAAAATTTATGAGTCTGTCGCACACGGAATATGTGACGCTTTTGCCAAAGTCGATTACGACGGCAATTGGCATGGGGCTTTCCGAAGAGTTAGGCGGTTATGTTACCATTACGGTAGCAGTGATTGTTGTTACCGGTGTGGTTGGCAATATGTTTGGTGAGCTTGTCTGCAAGTTGTTCCGTATTACTCATCCGATTGCGAAGGGACTCGCATTTGGATCTTCCTCGCACGCGATTGGAACGGCGAAAGCAATGGAACTTGGCGAAATCGAAGGGGCAATGAGCAGTCTTGCGATTGCAGTTACGGGAATTTTGACCGTAGTATTTTCCCCATTATTTATGAAGTTTATTTAAGAAATTTCATTTACATAGGAAAGGAAAAGGTTATGAAACAAACCGGGTGTCAGGAATATCAAAAGGTGCTTTCATATTTTTACGATTTGGTAAAAGATGGTACTTTGACTTGGGGAAGTAAACTGCCGACGGAGAGAAAGATTGCAGAGCAGTTAGGAATTGGAAGAAATTCTGCCAGAGAAGCCATCTGTGTTCTACATGGCATGGGCGTTGTTGAAAGGAAGCAGGGCTCCGGGAATTATGTTGCGGAGAATATCGGGCAGTCTTTTGGCAGCATGATTCAAATGCTTCTTCTTTTAAATGGGGTAACGAAAAGTGAAATCTGTGAGTTTCGCCGTGCCATGGAGAAAATGGCTGGCAATCTTCTTTTGGAAAATGGTATCGATGAAAAAATCAAACAAAAACTTTCGGATTTATTACATACAATGGCTGAATTAACCGGGGAACCTTTGGCAAAAAAGGATAAGGAATTTCATGACACACTTGTTTTTGCTACGAAAAATAATCTGCTGATTACAATTATGCAGGCGGTCAGCATTGTGTATACGGAATGCGTTGAATATGACAGTAAAGATTGTCTGTTAGCGAGTCACACGCGGATTTATGAAACTCTTATAAAAGGGGATGAAAAGGATTTCAACGATGCAATCGATTTTCATTATGATTTGATTGAGAAGCGGATGTAAGGAGAACACAGGATGAGACAGGAACGAGATTTAACGAAGGGAGCAATTGTAAAGAGCCTCTGGCTTTTTGCACTTCCTCTCATGCTTGGCAATGTGCTGCAGCAGTTTTATAACCTGGTCGATACATGGGTGGTCGGGCGTTATCTTGGCAAAAGGGCACTGGCGGCAGTTGGCGCATCGTATACGTTGATGACATTTTTGACTTCGGTTGTTATTGGTCTGTGTCTGG
>OGXJ01003074.1_pt1 | contig 10405 bp, 8 predicted proteins | sample 1576231 | NCBI WGS metagenome assembly OGXJ01 (sample SAMEA3541539, study PRJEB24748) | human gut metagenome | biome: human gut; feature: human-associated habitat; material: faeces | place: China | collected 2012
GCAGCGGAACGGCCCGACTCCGCCCGGACAGCAGGGCGGCGGGGCAACCGCCCCGGGCAAAGCCGCCGGGCTGCGGCGGAGCGGCGAAAGCCTTCCGCCCCCGGCACCGCCGCAAACCAGTCCCGTCCCTCTGCCGCACGGTCGTAAAACCAGCCTTTCTACCGCTTGCCGGCGGATACACCGCCCGCCCCGAACGACGGCAGACGTCCCGCTACGCAGAAGCCGTACGCTCCGGGCCATCGCCCTCCGCAAAAAATAAACCCGCCGGGGAACGGGCTTGCCATATTTTTACTATTTTTGTAAAAGGAGGGATACGTAGCCCTGCGAAAGGCGCGGGAAACCGTCCCCGGAAACGAAATACGGATTATCGGAAATCTAAAACACTACGCATATGTTCTCAGCAAAAACCTACGCCGCGCGCCGCAACATGCTGCGCACCAAAATCGGATCGGGCATCGTCCTGTTCCCGGGCAACCCCCTGTCACCCAATAATTACCCGAACAACGCCTACTACTTCCGGCAGGATTCGTCGTTCCTTTACTATTTCGGGCTGAACGTCCCCTCGCTGGCGGGCCTGATCGACGCCGACACGGGCGAAGAGGCACTCTACGGCGACGATTTCACGGTCGAGGACATCATCTGGACAGGCCCGCAGCCCACGTTGCGCGAGCTGGGCGCAAAGGTCGGCATCGCAGCGACATATCCCCTCTCCGAACTCGAGAAACGGCTCCGCAAAGCCATTTCGCTGGGGCGCAAAATCCATTTCCTGCCCCCTTACCGCGGAGAGACAAAGCTTTGGCTGTCGTCGCTGCTGGGTATCAAACCCGCACTGCTGCACGACTACAAGTCGGTAGACCTGATGTTCGCCGTGGCCGAAATGCGCGAGAAAAAGAGCGCCGAGGAGATCGAAGAGATGGAGCGCGCGTTCCAAATCGGCTACAAGATGCACACGCTGGCCATGAAGATGTGCCGCCCGGGCGTCGTCGAGCGCGAAATCGCGGGCGCCATCGAAGGCGTCGCCAAATCCTACGGTTCGGGCGTGTCGTTCCCGTCGATCGTCTCACAGCACGGCGAAACGCTGCATAACCTCAACGCCGACGGCGTACTGGAAGAGGGACGTCTGCTGCTGTGCGACGCGGGCGGCGAAACGGTCGACAACTACTGCTCCGACCACACCCGCACCTACCCCGTAAGCGGGAAATTCACGCAGAAACAGAAGGATGTCTACAACATCGTGCTGGCGGCACACGACCATGTGGCCAACATCGTCAAACCGCACATGATGTACTCCGAGATACACAACGCCGCCTACACGACGCTGGCCGAAGGGCTTGCCGGAATAGGGCTGATCAAGGGATCGGCGGCCGACGCCGTGGCCGCGGGTGCCATGACGATGTTCATGCCCCACGGGCTGGGACACGGGCTGGGCATGGACGTGCACGACTGCGAGGCGATGGGCGAGCGGAGCTTCGACTTCTCCTCGATCGCCCAACGCGCCGCCAAGTCCGCGACCTGCATTTACCGTGCGGCGTGGCGCCTCGAACCGGGGACGGTAATGACCGACGAACCGGGGCTCTACTTCATCCCGGCGTTGATCGACAAATGCCGGGCCGAGGGCCTTTACAAGGGGATCGTCGATTACGACGCCCTGGAAGGCTACCGCGACTTCGGCGGCATCCGCATCGAGGACGACATCCTTGTGACGGAGAGCGGGAGCCGTATACTGGGCGACAAGAAGATACCCGTCACGGTCGAGGAGCTCGAAGCAGTCGTAGGCCGGTAACGTGAAACGGATTTTCATTTTCCCGACCATCGAGGAGGCCAAGGCGTTCATCCTCACCGAGCCCCGCGACCCGGTATTCGTCGGCGGGGTGGGCATGGCCGAAATCGCAGCGGCGACCCTGCGCGCCGTGAAAGCCAAAAAGCCGCAGTTGGTGGTACTGGCCGGCATTGCCGGCGCCTGTGACCGGACATTGCGGCGCGGCGAGGTGGTCGAAGTGGTCTGCGAACGCATAGCGGGCATTCCCGAGCGTTACGCCCGCGAATACGAAACCTCGGGCCCCGACCTGGGACTACCCCTTGCAGCCGGGGTCACCGTCAACCGCTCGGGCGACGGAGCCGCGGCAACGGGCGGGCCGAAAAGCGCGGCGGAAGGCACCGGGCACGCGGCAGGGGATGCCGGGTTCACGGAGCCGCACCCCGGATTTACGGTCGGAGGCGGAGCAGAGCACGCAGCGGAAGGCACCCAACGCCAGACGCCGGGCAATGCCCGAAACCAGCCGGGGAACATAGCGGCACCCATCGGGTTCGAAACGCCGGACGATATGGAACGCACGGCGCTTGCCACGCAACCCGGAATACCGGACAATGCCGGCAACCCGGCCCAAAGGCCGGAAGGAAGCCCGGAGGATACGCCGCAAGAGTACCTGCCGGAAGTGGAGAACATGGAAGGCGCAGCCTTTTTCGCCGTATGCGACGCGCTGGGCGTCGCGTGCTGCCAGATACGCGCCGTGTCGAACTACGTCGGCGAACCCTTCGGCCAGTGGGCTGTGGAGGAGGCCGTCGGGAACCTGACGGAAAAGTTAAACCAAATATTCGAAAGCAATGAATAAAAATTGGATGCTCTGGGCGGGACTGATCCTGATACTGGTCGTCTTCATCCTGGTCTGGCAATTCGCCCCCGCCATCCAGCGGTGGCTGGCCAACGTATTTATCGACATCATCGTCCTCGTGCTGACTTTTGCCGCCGGATGGCTGCTGGGCCGTTTCGGGGGTAAACGCAACCGCAGCGACAACGAGAAAAACGCCCGCAACATCACCGAGGCGCAGAAACAGTGAGGCTGAAACTGCACATCTCACCCTGCCCGAACGACACTTTCATGTTCGACGCGCTCGTTAACGGCCGCATCGACACGGGCAGCCTGCGCTTCGAGGTCGAATACCACGACATCGAGGAGCTGAACCGCGGTGCCGGGCTGGGACGTGCCGACATCAGCAAGATAAGTTGCGCCGTGCTGCCCGCCATCGCGGAACACTACGTGCTGCTCGACAGCGGTGCGGCACTCGGACGCGGCAACGGGCCGTTGCTGGTACGCCGCGCAGGCGATACGCGGCCGATACGCCGCGTGGCCGTCCCGGGGCTGCACACCACGGCCAATGTCCTGATGGGCAAACTCTTCCCCGAAATCGAAGAGCGTACACCGCTGCTCTTCTCCCGAATCGCGGCTGCCGTCGAGCGGGGCGATTTCGACGCCGGGGTACTTATCCATGAGGGCCGCTTCGTCTACCGTGAACGGGAACTGGAACTGGTCGCCGACCTCGGGCAGTTGTGGGAGCAGCGGACGGCGCTGCCGCTGCCGCTGGGCGGGATCGCAGCCCGGCGCAGCCTGCCGGACGAGGTGCGGCACGAGGCCGAACGCCTGCTGCGCACGAGCATCGAATACGCCTTCACCCATCCCGAAGCTTCGCGCACCTATATAAAACAGCACGCACAGGAGCTGGATGACAAGGTGATCGACGCACATATCGCGCTCTTCGTGAACGGGTACTCGCTCTCGCTGGGCGACGAAGGCCGCCGTGCCGTCGAGGCACTGACGGGAGTGATCCCCTGAGCAACCGCCGGCCACCTCCAATACGTTCCGTTATGAAGTCCGTTTTATTATTGTTTCCGCTCCTGATCGCCGCGGTTCGCGCAACGGGCAAGACGCCCCTGCGGCAGGCCGCCAACGGGAGCCGGGTACGCTTCCTCGGGCTGCGGACATTCGACAATCCCGTCGTCGTAGGGATGGAAAAGAACGGCAACAAAACCACCCTCCGCAGGAAAACAGCCGGCGGGGCGGGCGGTTACAAGCCCGGGAAAATCGCGGCGGACGAGAGCAAAGCCCTCGGCAGGCAGGCATGACTGGAGTACATGGCCCGGTTGCAAAAGGCCGGCTGCAGGCAGATGGATACGACAGACAAAGGCCTGATGGGTTTCGACGGCTCGCAAAGGCTCCCGGGAGTAAATCTGAACGGACAATGCCACCCCGTCGACCGATGGTGCGGACGCGGTATCCGGGAATTGTGCCTGCCGCTCTTCCGGCTGACCTGAATGGAAATACCCGGCAACGACATATATTAGGAAACGCCCCGGCAACCCGGAACATACAGCCTACGGCGACAACGAACTATTACGAAACACCCCCAAACCCCGCAATATCCCATGTACCGCACGACAAACCGACCCAACACCCGTATCGAAGTGGCCGACGCACTGCGCGGCATCGCCGTGGCAGGGATCATCCTGTTTCACGCCCGCGAGCATTTCAACCTCTACTGGAGCGCCCTCGACCTGCCCCGCGCCGGATTCGGCAGCTGGGAACAGCCCGTGGCCGATATGCTGGGATTCCTGCTTTCGGGCAAGATGTACGCCATCTTCGCATTGCTGTTCGGGCTGAGCTTCTTCATCCAGAGCGACAACCAGGCACAGCGGGGCAACGACTTTTCGCTGCGCTTCGCATGGCGCATGGTGCTGCTGTTCGGCATCGGGCTGGTCAACGCGGCGATCTACAACGGCGACGTACTGACCTACTACGCCCTTTTCGGGCTGCTGATGATTCCCATCGGCAAGCTCCCCAACCGATGGGTGTGGGTCATCGCGGCCCTGCTTTTCATCCAGCCGCTCGAACTCTGGCAGTATTTCAGCGGACATACGCTCTCGATCCGCGGCATCGAAGGCATGGAGACCCTCTATCCCACCCTCGCCACGGGCACCTTCGCCGAGAGCGCCCGCGTGAGCCTGCTCTACGGCCCGCTCAGTTCGTTCGGCTGGGGACTGGAACACGGACGCGGCACGCAGACGCTGCTGATGTTCGTATTGGGCATGCTGGCCGGCCGCTACCGGCTCTTCTACGACGAAGGGCAGCACAGACGCATCTGGGGCGGGCTGCTGGCCGTGGGCATCGCGGGCACGTGGCTCGTGCCGTTCGAAGCGATGCGCAACCTGATGACGGCCACGGCGATCGTTTCGACGGTCGTCCTGCTGTGGTACGGCTGGCCGGGGTTCCGCTGGGCGCTGCACGGCATGACCTTCTTCGGGCGCATGAGCCTGACCAACTACCTGCTGCAATCGCTGCTCGGCACGGCGCTCTTCTACAACTGGGGGCTGGGGCTTTACCGCCACGTGGACGTGATCTACGGCACGCTGGCGGGTGTGGGGATCATCCTGGTACAGTATCTCTTTTGCCGCCTCTGGCTGCGGCGCCATACGCACGGCCCCGTCGAATGGGTGTGGAAAAAGCTCACATGGATCGACCTCCCGCTTTTCGACCGTAAAATCGCCTCCTGAGGGCGATTTTTTCGTGTCGCCGTTTGGTTATCCCAATTTTTTTGTATATTTATAGTCGGCTAATCGGAAAATGCTCCGCAGCACGACTTTCCGTTCCGGGAACCCGGCTCCGCGAAGTACTCCCGACGATGCCCCGCACCACCGCAAAACCTTAAAACCATACGGGAATATGAAAAACTATTCAGCAAAAGAAATCAAAAACATCGTACTCATCGGCGCGCCCGGCACGGGAAAAACTACCCTTGCCGAAGCGATGGCCTTTGAGGGTAAGGTCATCGACCGCAGGGGTAGTATCGAGGCGAACAACACGCTCTCGGACAATACGGATATCGAGCACGAATACAAACGCTCGATCTATTCCACGATCCTCTTCACCGAATTCATGGATCGCAAGCTGAACATCATCGACTGCCCGGGCTCGGACGACTTCTGCGGAAGCCTCTTCTCGGCATTCAAGGTAGGCGACGTGGGCGTATTCCTGTTCAACGCACAGAACGGCTGGGAAGTCGGCAGCGAGATCCAGGCCCGCTATGCACGCCTGCTGAAAAAGCCCGTCATCGGCGTGGTGAACCAACTCGATGCCGAGAAAGCCAATTTCGAAGCCACGATCGAGTCGATCAGGGCCGCATCGCGCGTGAAGCCCGTCATCGTACAGTACCCCGTCAACCAGGGGCCTGAGTTCAACGCCTTCATCGACGTGCTGCTGATGAAGATGTACCGTTTCAAGGACAACGACGGCCACCGCGAGGAGCTGGAGATTCCCGCCGACGAGATGGACAAGGCGCAGGAACTGAACAAGGAGCTGGTCGAAATGGCCGCCGAACACGACGAAGCGCTCATGGAGCTCTATTTCGACAAGGGTACGCTCACGCAGGACGACATCCGCGCCGGACTGAAGATCGGCCTGGCCAAGCGTGAACTGATGCCGATTTTCTGCACCAGCGGCAAGCGCGACATCGGCACCAAGCGCCTGATGGAGTTCATCATCAACGTGGCACCCGGCCCGCTGAAGGCTCCGTGTTTCCTCTCGACCGAGGGCGAGGAGATCGCCGCCGACGAGACGGCACCCGCCGTGGCGTTCGTCTTCAAGAGTCAGGTCGAACAGCATATCGGGGAGATCACCTATTTCCGCGTCATCCGCGGCAGGATCGCCGAAGGTACCGAGCTGGTAAATACCCGCACGGGCAACAAGGAGAAGATTTCGCAGTTGTTCGCCGTTGCGGGCAAGAACCGCATCAAGGTCACGGAGTTGTCGGCCGGCGATATCGGCTGCACGGTGAAGCTCAAGGGCACGCGTACCAACGACACGCTCTCGGCTCCTTCGGCACCGGTCAGCATCGAACCCATCGTCTTCCCCGAACCGCGCTACCGCGCCGCCGTGAAGGCCAAGGAGCAGGGCGACGAGGAGAAACTGGGCAAGGTCTTGAACGATGCCAAGTTCGAAGACCCGACGATCCTGGTTGAATACTCCAAAGAGTTGAAACAGACCATCATACAAGGCCAGGGGGAACATCATCTGAACATCCTGCGCACGCGCATCGAGAAGGAGAACAAACTCTCCTATGACTATATCGCACCGAAGATTCCCTACCGTGAAACCATCACCAAAGTTGCGCAGGCCGATTACCGCCACAAGAAACAGTCGGGCGGCGCCGGACAGTTCGGTGAGGTACACATGATCATCGAGCCCTACTACGACAACATGCCCGAACCCAAGAACTACAAGGTTCCCGGCAAGGGCGACATGGTCGTGAACCCCAAGACCAAGGAGGAGTACGACCTGGCATGGGGCGGCAAGCTGCAATTCTACTCGGCGATCGTGGGCGGCGCCATCGACGCACGCTTCATGCCCGCCATCCTGAAGGGTATCATGGAGAAGATGGACGAAGGCCCGCTGACGGGTTCTTACGCCCGCGACATCCGCGTGGTGGTCTACGACGGAAAGATGCACCCGGTGGATTCGAACGAGATTTCGTTCAAACTGGCGGCGCGCAACGCCTTCAAGGAGGCTTTCCGCAACGCGGGCCCCAAGATCATGGAGCCGATCTACAATGTCGAGATACTCGTCCCGAGCGACTACATGGGTGCCGTGATGTCCGACTTGCAGAACCGTCGCGCGATGATAGCCGGAATGGAGTCCGACAAGGGCTTCGACCGTCTGAACGCCATGGTTCCGCTGGCTGAGCTGTACCGCTACTCGACGACACTCTCGTCGCTGACGTCGGGTTCGGCCACCTATACGATGAAATTCTCGTCCTACGAGCAGGTTCCGGCCGACGTGCAGGACAAGCTGCTGAAGGCTTACACCGACACCGACGAGGAGTAATCCCCGGCAGTGGGGCAATACGGGGGGGGGTATTCCCCCTTCCGGACAGGGGCGGGCACGATTGCCCGCCCTTTTTCGCCGCCGGGAACCGGCAGTCCCCGCCTCCGCCCACCGGCGCTCCGCACGCCCTGCGGTATGGCGTATGCCCCAATCCGCCCGGCATCCCGGCATATCCCGCGCGGCCGCAACGAACAGAGCCGCCTCATGTTAAGTTAATGTTAACAATCGGTGCCAAAACCGTTTCATCGGAAAAAATGGCGTAAATTTGTTCACAATTTGCACTAAACCCTAACATGAGCGAAATCTACACCGTAATCGTAGTTATTCTGGGAATCCTCGCCATTTCAGGTCTTTTCGTCGGCGTCACGAACGACGCAGTCAACTTCCTCAACTCTGCCATCGGCTCCAAGGCCGCTTCGATGCGGGTCATCCTCACCGTCGCCTCGGTCGGCATTATCGTCGGCGTAGTCACGTCGAGCGGCATGATGGAGGTGGCCCGAAGCGGCATGTTCAATCCCGGACTGTTCACATTCCACGAGGTCATGATGTTATACCTGGGCGTGATGTTCGCCAACATCATCCTATTGGATCTCTACAACTCGTGGGGACTGCCCACCTCGACCACCGTCTCGCTGATCTTCTGCCTGCTGGGCTCGGCCATCGCCGTGTCGATCTACAAGATCTCGAACGACCCCGCGCTGGGCATCGGTTCGCTCGGGCATTTCATCAACACCTCCCGCGCCATGGGCATCGTCTCGGCGATCCTGCTGTCGGTGGTAATCGCCTTCACCTGCGGTACGATCGTCATGTATGTTTCGCGTACGATCTTCTCGTTCCGCTATACGGTGGTCTTCCGCCGCTTCGGGTCGCTGTGGTGCGGCGCATCGCTCACGGCGATCATCTATTTCGCCGTCTTCAAGGGGCTCAAGTCGCTGCTCGCCGACCATGCCTTCATCGAAATGGTCGACCGGCACCTGCTGCTGTCGCTTTTCATCTGCTGGGTGGCATGTTCCGTGCTGCTGTTCTTCATCCAGCGGTTCAAAATCAACATCCTGCGCATCACGATCCTGTCGGGTACGTTCGCACTGGCACTGGCCTTTGCGGGCAATGACCTGGTGAACTTCATCGGCGTGCCCGTCGCCGGGTTCGACGCCTTCTCGATCGCCAAACATTCGGGCGATCCGCAGATGATGATGGGAGCCCTGAGCGAGAACGTCCCGGCCAATTTCCTGATCCTGCTGGCCGCGGGCGCCATCATGATACTCACGCTCTGGACTTCGAAAAAGGCCATGCACGTCTCCGAGACAGAGTTGTCGCTCTCAGCGGCACAGGGAGACGAAGGCCCCGAACAGTACGGCTCGTCGGTCATGTCGCGCACGATCGTCCGTGCAGCGCTCAACATCAACGCCGGCATCGAACGGGTCATCCCCCCGCGCGTACGGGCCGCCGTCTCACGCCGGTTCGAATACGAGGACATCGAACATAGCGGTGCCCCCTACGACATGATCCGCGCCACGGTCAACCTCACGACCTCGGCCATGCTGATCGCCATAGCCACTTCGCTCAAACTCCCCCTGTCGACCACTTACGTCTGCTTCATGGTGGCCATGGGCTCGTCGCTCGCAGACCGCGCTTGGGGCCGCGAAAGCGCCGTATACCGCATCTCGGGCGTCATGACCGTTATCGCCGGGTGGTTCATCACGGCATTGGGCGGGTTCCTGATCGCCTTCGCCGTCGGGCTCGCCCTGATCTACGGCGGCACGATCGCCTTCATCATCGTCACGGCACTCTGCGGCTACATGCTCATCCACAGCAATTTCATCAAGAAAAGCAAAGCCTCCGCCGCCCCTGCCGCAGCCGGGGTGAAACCCCTGTCCTCCGAAGACATCATCGTCAACCTGCGCGACGAGGTGTGCCGCACGATGGAATCGGCGACAAAAATCTACGACCGTACGCTGATCGCCGTATTCAAGGAGAACCGCAAGGTGCTGCGCGACATGGTCAAAGAGTCGAACGACCTCTTCTACCAGTCGCGCGAACGCAAATACACGCTGCTGCCCACGCTCAAAAAGCTTCAGAGCAGCGACGTCAACACGGCCCACTACTACGTGCAGGTGGTCGATTACCTCAACGAAATGACCAAGGCGCTGATGCACATCACGCGCCCGGCGTTCGAACACATCGACAACAACCACGAAGGGCTTTCGAAAGAGCAGGCCAAAGACCTCATGTCGATCAACGACGACGTGGAGTCGATCTACCGACATATCAACCAGATGCTGCGCGACGGCGATTTCTCGGAGATCGAGATGGTGCTCACGCTGCGCGACCAACTGTTCGAATCGATCGCCGAGGCCATCAAATCAGAGCTTTCGCGCATCAACGAAGCCCGCTCGAATACCAAGGCCAGCATGTTGTACCTGACGATCCTCACCGAAACCAAGAACATGGTGCTGCAATCGCGCAACCTGCTCAAATCACAGCAATATTTCCTCAAGCACCGCACGGGGCCGCAGAAGTGGATTAAATAACGGCTACGTATAAATCCCTGCATTCCGTTTGCAGCGGGATAAGAGCAGACGCGGCAACGAGCGCCCGGCCGTATACGGCACGGAAGGAGCGTTGGAATTTTCGCTCTCCGCCCTTGTATGCGATGCGCATTCGGCAGGTTCCTGCCGCCGGGTCCGTTTCTCCGGTGCACCCGAGTGAGCCGACAATGAACAAAGGCTGTTTCGGGGACAGACACCAAGCGT
>OGXJ01003077.1_pt1 | contig 10394 bp, 10 predicted proteins | sample 1576231 | NCBI WGS metagenome assembly OGXJ01 (sample SAMEA3541539, study PRJEB24748) | human gut metagenome | biome: human gut; feature: human-associated habitat; material: faeces | place: China | collected 2012
GCGCCAGTCGTGGCGAAGCATACGCAACTACGTGTCCAAAGAGTTGCCATGTGTCATCGTATGAGCCGCCATAGCAAAGGAACGGACAGTGATTCAGATAAATCTTCTGCTTGTCGACCTCGATATACATCTGCATTGCTATATGCTCGAAGTATTTCGTGTAATTCTGCCTCAGGTTCTTGATGTCGTGGTTGCCGGAAATGAGGTATATTTTCCCGTTCAGCCTGTTCAGTACGTTTACCCATTCGGCAGAACCGCCTAGACAGAAATCACCCAGGTGGAACACGATATCCTCCGGTCCGACCACGCGGTTCCAGTTGGCAATAATCGTTTCATTCATGTGCGACACATCCTTGAAGGGCCTGTTGCAGAACCTGATGATATTGGTGTGGTTGAAGTGGGTGTCGGATGTAAAGAACACCCTGCTTCCGTCAAATTTATAATTCATGATCTTTTCATTCATGCGCATCACTGCGCGGTTAATAATACGTTACAATTCAGCCCGTGGACGGAATTGACGGAGAAGAGCACATCGTGCGAACGTCACCAACAGGCATCAAACAAAAACCGTCGAAAAGTTTGGTAAGGACTCTCCGACGGTTTACATTTATCGTTTCAGCGGGATACCAGCATCATCGTATCCCCGATTGTCTATTAGACGTTCGTCGGAAAATGTCTCCAAAAGTATAGAATGCTCCAGTGCCAGAAGTATGGACACACGACAGTCTCTCAAGGCATTTTATGCCTTGATTCGATACGGTGTTTAAGTTGTTCATTCTTCTTGGCAGCATTGTAAGCTTTATGTTTTTATTCAATTGACGGCGCAAAATTATGGATTTTCTTGAGGACCAGCAAATTTCTTTTATAAGGGAACCGTCTATTAAGAGGTTGTCATTGATACATAATACCGCCCCCAACAACAAAAAGAACTGGCGCTACCCATAGTGCAAAAGTGCAAGTGCAAATACATATTCGTTTTGCTTTCTTGATTCTTTACCGCGAAAACTCATAGCACAGCCCTTGACTGCTGACATTGATATACAATGCGGCCTTTAATAGCTGAGATTAATTGACTACGCGATAATGCGCAATGATGATTTCCCAAAATCTGGATTAAGCATACAGATTAAAAATTTTCCCCATCTGGTCAAGCGTCTTATTGAATGATATCCTTAGATCGGCTGGACATTTGGGGTTGTTAAGAAGTTGTCTCAATCCTTGAATCTGGGCTCTCATCTTGATATTGCTCGCTTTCGTGGTCTTATCCACTCTTATCGCAAGCGCAGCCATTAGGTTTTTTAAGAACTTTCGGATTCTACCCATAATCTTTATAAACGCTGGATAAGCATTCATTTCTATTAGCAAATCAATTCTTTCAATACTTTCTAGTATGCGAAGTACATTACTTTCGTTGGTACCTCTATCCAAATAGTGAACGTACAAAGCTCTACGTTTCACATCCTCCTGCTTTAAAAGACTTTCTAATTCCATTCGAATTTCTGCTGCTTCAGTTTTCAACTTTTCAGCATCCACAGGGACAGCTTTCTGTATGAATGACCAAAGCGCATTACCTTTTTCTGTATCATTATATCCGACAAGATGGCCAAGCGTTGAAACTTTTGATACAAGCAATCGACGAAAGGTCAAGGGATATTCTATATCACTTCCCGCATTCATAAAAGCCCTTATGACACAAGCCATATCAGCAAAAGACATTTCTATAAGGAGATAAACATTCATTAGGTCTTTTATGTCCTTTATTGTCTTTGGCTTGTCTTGGTTGGAAGCGTTCTTACCCAACCAGTCTTCCAGCCGTCCTAGTTTATCCTTTTTTTTTGCTGCCCAGTCAATACTATCAATGTCTTTAAGTACCTTATCGAGTATTTCCTTAAATTGATCATTTTTTGAGAATTCAGTAACTGTTCGTTTGTAGAAATCTAGTTTGATGACATTGATTCGAAAATGATGAAAACCTGTCACTTTAGAAAATGTATTTCCCTGCCAGGTCTCCACGTATTCAATAGTATCACATAATACCTGTATCCAAAGCAGTGCATCCATCCACGGAATTACGCACTTCATCGGTTCATCCTCGCCTTTATCTTTTACCTTTACAAGTTGTTTATACACTTTATAGAGGTCATCATCATAATGGTAAGTAAGATTCCGACTTTTACGTTCTTCATAGGTCGTCATCACTGTTCTCAATTGCGTTGACACCTTGTCATAAAGGGCCAGCAACCGTTCATATACCTGAGCATACTTAGTCTTTTCGAATCTTTGGCATACCTGTTTAAGTTCACACTCGAGTTTCATCCATATTGATTCCTCACTTCCCTCACCATAGCCAAATAGCAAACGGCATCCCTCCACCCTAATACCTTCAAGGTTCTTGATATGATAACATTTCTCAAAGGTATATGTACCCTTCAGACAGCCCCTTAAGCTGGTCATAAGGTCTATTAATATAAACCTCATATTCATCCGCAGTTCTATAGCCAGTCTTAATAATTGTGGTACATCTGCATTCAGTTCCTTCAAGACCGAGAGATCTTCTACTACTTTCTTATGCAAATCCTCGATGGTCTTTGAGAAATTGCCTATCAGATTCTCTACAGTCTCTTTTGAAGCCTCTTGATATATAGGTTTTGTCTCTGTCATTTTGCTCTCTCTACTATCTGCCTTGCAAGTAATGTCGTTTCTATCAGATGTAATATCAATACATGACAAAGTCTACAAACAGACATTAAAGTCGTTTTATATACCTTGCTGTCATCTGTAGCATCGTAGTGGCACTCTATGTGCTGTGTTATAGGATTGCAATCAACGCCACTATGAATAGCAGCATTCCTGATTTTATTATTCATTGAACCGTCCAGATAATCCACAAAGGCACCATTTCCTTCAAGCACTTCTATCATCTTTCCAGCTGCTTTTTCGGCAAACTTTGTGATAGTATTGACATCACTTAGCCCAGAATTAGTAAATACATCTATATTGCTGTTTTCTCGAAGATTGTTCAATCCTACAAGTATCTTTAAGCCATGAGCAAATACCTCATAACCTTCTTTGTACATACCCATAGCATCATCACAACCTATAGTGACAATCTTCAAATCACCATTCCCGGCCACATCTTTGATACCTGCACTTGCATATATTGTGGCAGGTAAAATTTTTTGTATATTATCAATAGTCTTAGCTACAAAAGGCAATGCCTCATCTTTATACCACTTTGAAATCAATCCGCTAGCATCCAATTTAGCCTTGAGATCCCGCACTTCATCTACAGTTAACTTATTGATAAGGTCTTCCAGCGGTTTAATAAACCTTGCATGGCAATCATCCAGATAACGTTGTGGAGCAATGTTTAGATATACGCCTTTCAGCAGCTCAAAGTAGGAATCATACATTTCCAGAATATTGTCGAGGGGCTTATATTTCTTCTCATCAAACAATGTAGCCATCTTATTACTAAACGCTTTCACATTCCCCTTCTTCAGCATAGGCAATAGTACGTTCAGCACTCCTTTATAGGGTAATAACCCATACTGCATCTTTGTTAAGAACTCATCATACCTATGAACCTCTTCTAGTGAAAAAAAAGGACTTTTAAACGATAAACTCAAAAATAACGATGAAAGAACCATGGACTGCGCAAAGTCTAAGTCTTTCATATACAAATCGTCAATAATTGGCAGAGACGAAGAATAACCAATGGTTGTTATCGGTGGATCTTGTGGCGAGGGCGTGTGCATAAATTCCTTTGGGAAAAGGCCTTGCTTCCCATATCTATAAGCAAGGTTATCTCCACAACCCACGCACTCAAAACTAATGGGCCATTCATAAATTTGTATGTTCTGGTCTAATTGAAACTTCAACTGATATATTTTCCCACAACTGGGACATTTTACATATGTTCGCTGTACCATGCCCTCTTTAATTTAACCCTTTTTAACCATCAACTTTATTCTTTCCTGCATAGTTTTAGCAGCTGTCAAGATGTTTGCTAGCGAGCAAATTTCTCCTAACCTTTGCCACTCGCAGGACTGATAGATCAATGTCCATAAATAAACATAGCTAAAGGTCAACAAATAGTATGAAAAAGCATAGGTATTTAACGTCGCCATATCACTCTTAAAAGGAGAAAAATAGTCCCCATGAAAACGTTCACACCTATACGTATAAAGCACACAACTCAACATAAATAATAACCGCTTTTCTATGTCAACCGTATATTCATTGTTGTTTACCGTCACTTTTTCTCCTCTCAATATCTTCTGGAGCAAAAGCGAAGACCGTCTCAACACGTCTGCGCTAGGCTTCACCGTTTCCTCAAGTTTATACTTGGCTTTTATATCAGCATACAACTCTTTCGTTAAGATGTCTTTCGCTCTTTCCGAAACTTTTTCAGCTTTGTCTGTAATAGCTAAATCATGTTGAATGAAGCAGCGCATAATTGCAAATCTTAATACAGAAATGGGTATTTCACTTAAAAACCTCTCCCACATTTCTTTTACCCGCAGATCATTATTGATAAGAGGCATGATCAACTCTTTTACTGTTCTCAGCATTAGGTGAGTTGCCTTATCGTTATCTCTCGGCCACGCTATACTTCTATGATGATTCATAAATATCTCCAGCGAACGCCATGCGATATTGAATCCTTCATCTGGTCTGTAAGGTAATTCGTCATAGATATCAATGATACCCGAAAACACCTTGTTCAGTTTCGCATTGGGAAACAGGATGTCTTTTGCCCCTTCTGACAGCTTCACAGGTTCAAAGATTTGTGTTATCCCTTGCCCATGAAGCCATTCGTCTAGCATCTTCTGTACATCACTATACCACTGTCCTGCTTCTGGCCACGTATTGTTATAGGCAATACGTTTCTCTGTCCACAGCAATTCTCGCTTATCTTTTTCTGTCATAACCATTTTTATATACCGTAAAGTTCTCTTAAAGTTTTTACTTTCCATGTCTGTGTCCAAAAGTTGTTGTTCACGACATCATAGAATTTAATTTCATCTCCACACCGTCTACAAACAAAAACGAATTTATATCTATTCCGAAAAGAATGTCCCTTAGGCTGCACATGACTCACAAAATACTTCGCATTTGCTTTAATGATCATTTCAATATCGTTTAACATTCTGATCATTTTTACGTAACTCCGCACTGCCATTATACTTGTCCCTGCTGACGTTATACCACCTCCCATAGGTAAGTATGAATCCCCGGTAGATAATTCATGAAAAGTATTTACACCTGATTTTCTTAATAATGTGATATCCTTTTCGTCAAAGGAGGTTTCAGGTTTCACTCCTTCCATCTTATAGATTGAAAGTAATTCTGGCCAGTTCTCGTTTACTATTTCCAAAAGTCTTTTATCCGACCATCCTACGTGATCTCTGATATCAATAAAGTATACATTATCGTTACGAAAAATAGCGAAAAGCACATACCCTGTACGCTTTACATACCCAGGAGCAGAAAACGTTTCTCCTAAATGCAAATGATGTATGCCCCAGTCATACAAAAGCCCATCAAGTTTGTCTTTCTTGGTAGCATTGTTCAAGTGAGGATTCACACTTTCTCCTTTACGAATCTTCTCTTCTAACCATTTTAGTCCAATCTCTACTTCTGCTGGACAAGTAAAAGAAGTTGCTTTGTAAATAGTCCTAGGCCTTTTTTCTATAAGACGATAGGTGTATGAACAGTAAGACTGCAATACATCATCATTAGTAGTTAAAGAAGATGTATCAAAACCTAGTTCTTCTATTTCTTTCTTGAAAATATTGGCAAGCGTTTCCTTAAGTTTGCAAGTAACTTCTATACCCATTGTTTAACCCTTTTATATGCTTCATCATAGTACCAATGAAACGAAACAGTTCGTGTTAAGACCTTAAACGAAAGAAACATTGATATTATAATATAATAATAGACATTATCAATTGATAACTTACAAACTAATAAAAGTCCTTTAGTTTTGCTTCGTCCCCGTGTTCATATTTACGTTAGATAAAACTCACGTCAACATCAGGAATGATAACGTCAGCAAGTTTGTCGTTAACAAGAAATCCCATGTATAGCGGAATAGTAAGTATATCTCCCTCGCGTCCAACATTATATTGTCCTAGCTTGATTGCATTTTTAACATGATATACGTCCTTGTTTTTAAGAACTGTAGTCATGCTTTTTGACTTACCTGTTTTTGCTTTAATTTCAAGGATAACACATTCGCCTTTGAATCTTACCAGAAAGTCTAATTCAAGTCCGCTATCCTTATGGAGATAGTATAATTTTTGACCGGATTTACATAGAAAATCCGCCATCAGATTCTCAAAGATAGCTCCCTTGTATCTAAGAAGATTACCCTTTAAAATATCCGCCTGAGTGCCGTAGTCGAGCATTGCCACAAGGAGACCTATATCGGTAGTGTACACTTTGAAACAGTCCTTGATGGAATTTCCCTCTAACGGCAGTTCCGTGGTTTGTATGTTATAGCATCTACGGACAATCCCGGCATCCTCCAGCCATTGAATACTACCGATGTACTGAGAAGACCTTCCTCCCTTTTTTACAACTGAATATTGGAATTTCTTGTTCTCTTTAGCCAATTGCTTCGGAATAGATTCAAAACATTCACGGATATTGGGTTTGTCTGCATCATCTGCATATTTGACCATATCCTCTTCGTATTCGGCAATGAGATTTCGCTGTAACTTATATATAAGTTCGATATTCTTGGTCTCAAGGAAACAATTCACCACTTCCGGCAAGCCTCCAACAATAACATATCTGTACAGCAACTCCATCATGGCCTTATGAACCCCCTCGGGAACAACCATCTCGTTCTCAAAGCATGATTTTACAGAATCAATAACCGCCGGACTGATACCGTTTGCCCATAGGAACTCTTCAAAATCCAACGGGTACATGTCTATCACGGTTTCGTATCCGACAGGAACTGAATCTTGTCCTATATCTTCTTTCTTTTTATTACTTTGGCCGTAGCCTTTTACTCCCAAAAGAGAACCAGTGGCGATAACATCGAAACGCCCGTCTATATGGAATGACTTCAAGGCAGTCCTTGCTTCCTTACATTCTTGAATTTCATCAAGGATAATGCAGGTTTTCCCTTCGATAAAACGACTGCCTTTAATCAAAGCAGAGAGATTGAGAATGATGGTGTCAACATCTATATTGCCAGTAAAAGCAGACTTCTTGTCTGGCTCAAGAATGAAATTCATATAGACCACGCTATCATAATTCTCTCTTGCGAATTTCTGGACAATATATGTCTTTCCGCATTGGCGTATACCTTTTATCACCAGAGGCTTTCTGTCCTCAGACTGTTTCCAGTCGGCTAAATATGTTTCTATTTTCCTTTTAAGCATGGCACAACTTTATTCTTCAATGACAAAATTACACTTTTTCTAGCGAATAAATCAAGGTTTAATGCATTTTTTCAAGCGAATAACATCTGTTATCTCACACTTTTTCCAGCGAATCAGAGTTTCTTTATACACTTTTCCATCAAAATTGAGGCTTGAGAACTACACTTTTCCATGTAATCATCAACTTTACTTTATCCCCGTATTCATATATACGCCTAATAAAGTAAAGTCAGAACAAAGGGAAGAAAAGAGATAGCTGCGCCAGACGAACCAAATCCGATTTACAAAAATCCCAAAATAACACCACCTGTTTTTTCTTTTGGCTGCAAAATCTTCGTGAGTGCATCTTGTTTTAGTTGACATCAGTTGGTGAAAATTCTACTTATTTTTATACCTTCGCAACGGATAGAAAACAGGTGGACTTCGGACGGGAAAACTCCATTTTCCCGTTGGTTCTGATTCAAGAGGGAAAAGTTGAAAAATGTACGGTTTTGAGCCTGAAAAACAAGCGAGAAAAGGCTTTTCTACCGTTTAAAACGCAACTCTTTCATATTCAAGCTGTTCGGTATGCTGCATCGGGAAATCCCAATATATAGCAGTCGGTAATGGTGGATATTTTACCAGCTCATTGGACGGGGAGACATGGAGCGAGCCTGTACAGACTCACAAGAATGACAGAATTGACTGGCTGAACATTGAATATGCCAATGAAATGTTTTTTAATCTCAGGAGAAAATCAAACGGGGCATTACATCTCATATTCAAAAGACGGAGCAAATTGGTCTGAACCCGTTACGGACTCTGGAAATGGGCGTATGGTATTTGGAAATAATTTATGGATAATTTGTGACAGTTATTGTATATATGTATGGAACAGGGATTTTACGCACAAAGAACAGGTTGAACCTTCTTATGACAATGCCCGTGTGGATTATTACGATGTAGCATTTGGTAATGGTCGATTCGTGTTGGTCTCAAGTTGTGCAAATGACGGAGACGTATTCACATCAACGGACGGTTTGAACTGGAAAAGGCTTTTTACAGAAATATCCTGTCAGTGTATCACATTTGACGAGAAACAATTTGTAGCAGGAGGTGGTGGAGGTCGTATTTGAACTTCTACAGACGGGGAGAATTGGACGGAACACCGTGCGTTACCCTCAAACTTCCTCCCGTCAAAAATCAAATATGGAAATGGAAATTATATCATCATGGGGACATTGAAGTGTATTTATACGTTATAAATGTTGTACCCATATCCTATGTTGATAAAAATAGAAAAGGGGCTGGAGTCGGGAAATCCCCGAACCAGCCCCCTTCTAAGATTTTCCAGTGTCGATATGTACGTTAGTACCAAAATTAATAGAGCGATAATCAACCAAAGTTTAAGAAATAAGATTTTTGCTCCAATAAAAACGAATGAAATTGCAATCAGCGCCCGAGAATATTTATTAAAATTTGCAGCAGAACAATATGCAGGGGTACAAGGTCTATCGTATGCAACTATATATCACCAATTGGGAGATAGAAATGGACATGAAAAAACAGTCAAGTTCTTGAAAACTTTGCTAAAGAATATGGAACACAAATTAAGTTCTTTGGTATCGAAAGTGTGATCGACAAAAATATCATTCCTGACTCATTACTATATCCCAATAGATTATTGCCACTAAATTTTAATTATACCCATACTGCCGATTTATATATTCCTCAAGGCAAAACAAAAGAGTATTGGTTTCCCATCAATCATATTCATGGTGATTTAGAGAAGCCTGACGACATTATCTTTGGCTACGGTGATGAACTAGATGATAGATATGGTGAACTTGTAAAGCTTTACAACAATGAGCATTTACGCAATATCAAATCCACAAAATATCTCGAAACCGATAATTATCGTAAAATGTTAGCTTTTATTAATTCAGCTCCTTATCAAGTCTATATTATGGGGCACTCTTGTGGTAATTCGGATAGGACCCTCTTAAATACATTATTTGAACATAAGAACTGTATATCTATAAAGCCATTCTACTACATAAAAGAAGATGGTTCTGACAATTATCTTGAAATTATTCAAAACATTAGTCGAAATTTTACAGATATGAAATTGATGAGAGATAGAGTTGTAAATAAAACTTATTGCGAAAGGTTGTTAGATTAACAAATAGCAATCCATAACAAGCATGATAAATAAAATGGTACTAATTTCGGCAAAAGATAAAATAGATTCTCTGTCGGTTGGTATAGGAACGCAAAATCCCGTAACACGGTCGGGAATAAAGTATTTGTATTCAAATCTATAATTTTTTAGAATATAATATCTTTTTAAAAACTTATACAAAGACTCATCTTATTTTCAAACATTTCTTATCGCAACCTTGATAACTCCGTCCTCTCTATTTTCAAAGATACGGTAAGCTTTCTCAATTTCATTCAATGAAAAACGGTGAGTAATGAGTGGCGTGGTATCTATCCTACCCGATTCTATCAAGCGAAGTATCTCTGCACAATCACAACCGTCCACCCCTCCGGTTTTAAAGATAAGATTTTTTCCATACATATCGGGTAAGGGCAAAATTTGAGGTTTATCGTAAAGTGCCACGATCGTTACAATAGCATTGGGACGAGCACATTTCCAAGCCAAACGGAAAGTATCCTCGCTTCCCGCCACTTCCAAAACCACATCAGCACCGCCATGATCGCTATTTTTACGAACAAACTCCTCGCAATGTTCAGGAGTAGTTACCAATATGTCGGGATAATGTTCTTGCAAAAACTGTATTCTTTCCGGGGACTGCTCACAAACAATAATACGCCGGGGATTCTTTAACAAAGCGCACAATAAGGTACAAATGCCGGTAGGACCGGCTCCAATAATCAGAATCGTATCCTCCGATGTAATTTCCGAAATACGTACGGACCAAAAACCGGTTGCCAAAATATCGCCTACAAACAAAGCTTGTTCGTCGCTTACCGTATCTGGAATACGATTCA
>OGXJ01003078.1_pt1 | contig 10393 bp, 7 predicted proteins | sample 1576231 | NCBI WGS metagenome assembly OGXJ01 (sample SAMEA3541539, study PRJEB24748) | human gut metagenome | biome: human gut; feature: human-associated habitat; material: faeces | place: China | collected 2012
AGAAGGCGTCTATGATATTACATTTGAAGGTCTGATCAAGAACGTCCAGCGAAGGTACCGGGAGACCGGAGGTGAGACGACCAAGGCAGAGTATGAGACTTTTATGACGATCACGCCATGTGAAGAATGTAAGGGAAAACGTCTGAAACCGACAGCACTGGCTGTTACGATCGCCGATAAGAATATTGATGATCTGACCAGAATGTCGATCGAGGATCTTACAGACTTTATGGATAATATTAAGTTGACAGACCGGCAGATGCTGATCGGCGGGGCAGTTTTAAAGGAAATCCGTGCGAGACTGCATTTTCTGATCGATGTAGGCCTTGATTATCTGGCACTTTATCGTTCTACAGGCACATTGTCCGGTGGCGAGGCACAGCGAATCCGTCTGGCGACACAGATTGGTTCCGGGCTTGTGGGCGTTGCTTATATTCTGGATGAACCAAGTATTGGTCTGCATCAGAGAGATAATGATAAGCTGATCGGAGCATTGGAGCATTTGCGTGATCTTGGAAATACTCTGATCGTAGTAGAGCATGATGAAGACACGATGCGTGCTGCGGATTATATTATAGATATCGGCCCGGGAGCCGGTGAAAATGGTGGTTATGTCGTTGCGGAGGGTACGGCAGAGGAGATCATGAAAAATGAGAACTCGATCACCGGTGATTATTTAAGCGGAAGAAAAAAGATTCCGGTACCGGAGGTACGAAGAAAGCCAACGGGCTGGCTGACCGTTCAGAATGCTTATGAGAACAACCTGAAGCATATCGATGTGAATATACCACTGGGTATTATGGTATGCGTGACTGGTGTGTCCGGTTCGGGAAAGAGCTCACTTGTAAATGAGATCTTATATAAGAAGCTGGCGAGAAGACTGAATAAGAGCCGTATCAAACCGGGGCATCATGATCATATTGTGGGTTACGATGCACTTGATAAGGTGATCAATATCGATCAGTCTCCAATCGGAAGAAGCCCGAGATCGAACCCGGCAACCTATACAGGTGTATTTGACATGATCCGTGACCTGTTTGCAAATACAAAGGATGCCAAGGCAAGAGGATATAAGAAGGGAAGATTTTCATTCAATGTATCGGGTGGACGATGCGAAGCCTGCCGTGGTGATGGTATCATCAAGATCGAGATGCATTTCCTGCCGGATGTCTATGTTCCTTGCGAGGTATGCGGTGGCAAGCGGTACAATCGTGAGACGCTGGAAGTAAAATATAAAGGTAAGAGCATTTATGATGTTCTGGATATGACTGTGGATGAAGCTTGCGAGTTCTTTGCAAATGTTCCAAGTATCCTGCGCAAGATCGAGACGTTAAAGGATGTTGGTCTGGGCTATATCCGTCTGGGACAGCCATCTACTACATTATCCGGCGGAGAGGCACAGAGAGTGAAGCTTGCGACGGAGCTTGCCAGACGTGGAACCGGAAAGACGATCTACATTCTGGATGAACCGACGACCGGACTTCATTTCGCCGATGTTCATCGTCTGGTGGATATTCTTCGCAGACTTAGTGACAGCGGAAATACCGTAGTTGTTATCGAGCATAATCTGGATGTTATAAAGACTGCCGATTATATCATCGACATGGGACCGGAAGGCGGTGTCCGCGGTGGAACAGTGATCGCACAGGGAACACCGGAGGAGATCGCAGAATGTGAGAATTCATATACCGGACAATATCTGAAGCGGTATTTATAAAGTGTGAAGATAGAGAATACAATTAAGCTCTTATATAGATATCAGTTTTATAGAATGTGTAGAATTGATATAGAGGAATTAGAGATATAGAAATTTGGAAACATAAGGAATTAGCAACATGAGGAATGATAAGATCATTGGCGCATTGATCGGCCTTGTAGGTGCGGCCGGTAATTCCGGCTGGACAGAGAAAACAGATCAGACGATCGCAAGTGCGTTATTACAGGAAGACAATGATGAGACAATAGAGGAAATACACCGGGAGAAATACCGGCTTTCTCCCGGGTGTTCCACCTGTACGGCTCCATGCGGGAATACATCTGATTATGATATGAGCTGTTTCTGGAATGGCAGCCTGGAAGAACAGAAGCGTAAGCATGACATAATCAATGAATTACAGCAGGTGGCAGAACAGTATAATAACGGAAAACTTAAGAGATTACCTGAGGCCTGTTTCCGTGCACTTGCATGCTTTTCTTATGGCATGGACGAAGCTGCATACGAGTCTTTAATGAGCGACTTCCATAATATAGCCGAAACTGTTTAAGAGCAGAACTGCAGATAGAGTTACAGTTATATCTTAGCGTTTATGTTCTATATAGATTTGCTTTTCAGGCAGCCAAGGCTGACAAATAACACTACGACTTCAACGATCGGCATAACAAACCACAGGCTGGATGCACCCAGACACAATGGAAATACAAGGATACAGATACTGCTTAAGATGATATTTCGGAGCAGTGAGATGCACAGGGATTGTGCAGATCGCAGTATCGCCTGTAAATAGTAAGAAGTCAGCAGGTTAATGCCAAATGGCAGGAATGCAAAAAAGTAAGTTCGTACACCCAGATTTGCAATATCAGTCAGTGTTGGATTCATTTTAATAAAAATACGACAGACCGCAGTCGGGAATAAGATTCCACTAAGCGAGAAGATGGCACCCATTATAAGGATAGTGGTATATGCCATCTTTTTTATTCCTTTGATTCGGACCCCATTTCCTGCACCATAATTAGTAGAGATAACAGGCTGGATCGACTGACCGACTCCGGTAAACAGGGAGTTGAACAGGATTACACAGTTTGAGATCACGCTGTAGATCGAGAGTGCATTTTCACCGCAATATTTCAGGATCTGGATATTAAACAGCAGTACGATGAATCCATTTGCAAATTCATTGAAAAAACTTGGGATACCACCGACAATAATATGACGGATACTGGGAATCGTGTGAATCGGTCGGATGAAATGAAGACCGTTTTTGCGTGAGAAAAAGTGTGAGCCACCGACAAATACCTGGATAGTCATACCGAGAACGGAAGCGAATGCGGCACCGCCCATTCCCATATGCATAGGAAATACAAAAATGATATCCAGTGCGATATTTACGACGCCGCCAAGCAGAACTCCCGCCATTGCACGGTTTGGATCATTGTCGGCACGGATAAAGATTGCTACATAATTTGAAAATACAGCAACCGGAAGGAAAATGTTGATATAACGCATGTAGGACATGGCGTATGGGAATAAGGTGTCATTTGCTCCCATCAGATGAAGCAGCTTAGGCATGCAGGTGGCATAGATCAGCCATAAAAGGGCAGTAACAGCCGTAATCAGGAAAAAAGAAATCGTAAAATAACGATTGGATTTCTGATGATTACCACTTCCCCTGTGAACACTCATCTGTACAGAGCCGCCGACACCAAACAGGATTCCGGTTGACATCAGGATGCAGAGAAGTGGTGTTGTAATACTTAGGGCAGCAAGAGCATCTGCGCCGACACCTTTTCCAATGACGATCGCATCTGTCAGTGTATAAATAGACATAACCATGGCACTTCCAAGTGATGGTATCAGGAATTTGAAGTATAATTTTTTCAGATTGTCTTTTAATAAATCCATTATAAGTCCTCCTATGCTGTGCTGTTCACAAAAAAAAGAGCCAGATAAGATAATCTTATCTGGCTCATAACATTCATGTCCATCCGGGAATCCTGAATAACATTCAGAACACCTTGCAAGGTATATCATATATACCGTCCGATTCGTGCCTATTATACCAAGTTGATAGAAAATGTCAATCAATTTTATGGCATTTTTAGTATGCGGGTGTTATAATAGCATCCGCAAAAAACACAGTGAGGTAGGAATAAATGAATTTTATTAAGAAAAACTGGATAGGAATTCTGGTGTGTTTTATCATAGCAGTTCCTTCATGGTTAATTGGAAAACGGTTTCCGGTTGTCGGCGGACCGATCATTGCGATATTAGCCGGTATGTTGATCGCACTTGTATGGACGGATAAGGGAAAGGCAGAAGCCGGTATCAAATGGACATCAAAGATTGTTTTGCAGACAGCCGTTGTATTATTAGGATTTGGCATGAATCTCGGAGTAATCCTGCAGACAGGAAAACAGTCGCTTCCGATCATTATCTGTACGATCGGTACATCCTTATTGATCGCATGGATCCTTCGAAAGGTGATGAAGGTTCCGGCAAATACTTCGATTCTTGTCGGTGTTGGATCTTCTATCTGTGGTGGTTCCGCAATCGCAGCAACAGCACCGGTTATAGATGCAGATGACGATGAAGTCGCACAGGCTATTTCTGTTATCTTTTTCTTTAACGTGCTTGCGGCTATCTTCTTCCCAATCATTGGAAAAGTAATAGGATTTGACACGGCATCCGGTGATGCATTTGGAATATTTGCGGGAACAGCCATCAATGATACATCTTCTGTAACAGCGGCGGCATCAACATGGGACAGCATGTGGAATCTTGGAAGTGAGACTCTCAATAAGGCAGTAACGGTAAAACTGACCAGAACACTGGCAATTATACCGATCACATTAGTGCTTGCGGCAGTTCGTGCAAGACAGGCGGCAAAGACAGAGCAGAAGACAAATGGATTCAGCTTGAAAAAAGCATTTCCTATGTTCATTCTGTATTTTGTGATCGCATCTATAATCACAACGATCTGTATCAGTCTGGGCGTAAATGCGGATGTATTTGCACCGTTAAAGGAGCTGTCCAAATTCTTCATTATCATGGCTATGGCGGCGATCGGGTTAAACAGCAATGTTATTAAGCTGATCAAAACCGGTGGCAAGCCGATTTTGTTAGGTGCATGCTGTTGGATCGGCATTACCTTGGTCAGCCTGCTTATGCAGCATGTTATGGGAATCTGGTAAAGAGGTACAGGAGAACGTCCCCGAGCATAGCTGCCGGCTGGCAGCTATGCCCGGGGACGTTCCTGAATGAAAATATTTATGTAGCATGAGAGAAAATTCTCCATAGCACAGAATATCATAACATAGTACAAGCCGGATATGGTTTATGAAGCAGAACGAGATTGTAAGGCAGTTGTCAGATGATACATTCACTATTATGAAGCAAGCCTTTTTCAACGTCGGTTCTTAGCGAACTACCACAGGTAGTGAGGTTAGAACCGTTACGTTGAAATAGAGCGAAAGCGCCTTGCGGAATAATATGTGAAATGTATCATCTGGCAACTGTTATACAGAAACTCAATCTGCTACATAAAGCCATATCCGGCTTGTACTATGTTACGATATTTGTATTATAAACTAGTCGTTTGCTTTGCCAACTGATCCGAAAAGTTCCATCTTTTCTTTAACAGTAGCCTTGATAGCTTCGAAACCAGGAGCAAGAAGCTTTCTAGGATCAAATCCCTTACCTTCAAGATCCTTACCAGCCTCGATGTACTTTCTTGTAGCATCTGCGAATGATAACTGGCACTCTGTGTTAACATTGATTTTTGAAACGCCAAGTGAGATAGCTTTCTTGATCATGTCAGCAGGGATACCTGTACCACCGTGAAGAACTAATGGCATAGTACCTGTCTTCTGCTGGATAGCATCAAGTGTTTCGAATGAAAGACCCTTCCAGTTTGCTGGGTACTTACCATGGATGTTACCGATACCGGCAGCAAGCATATCTACGCCAAGATCAGCGATGATCTTACACTCTTCTGGATCTGCGCACTCGCCCATACCAATAACACCGTCTTCTTCCCCACCGATTGAACCAACTTCACACTCGATAGAAAGACCAAGCTGATGAGCAACATTAACAAGCTCTGTTGACTTAGCAAGGTTCTCTTCGAATGGATAGTGTGAACCATCGAACATGATAGATGTGAATCCGGCCTTAACACACTTGTAGCATCCTTCATATGTTCCGTGATCAAGGTGAAGAGCTACAGGAACTGTAATTCCTAAAGAATCGTGCATAGCCTTAACCATAGCTGCAACTGTTTCAAATCCAGTCATATACTTTCCAGCGCCTTCTGAAACACCAAGGATTACAGGAGACTGAAGTTCCTGAGCTGTAAGAAGAACAGCCTTTGTCCATTCAAGGTTATTGATGTTAAACTGGCCAACGGCATATTTTCCAGCCTTAGCCTTTTCCAACATTTCTTTTGCTGAAACTAACATTATAAATTCCTCCATTAAAAAAATTATTTTGGGCTTTCATCTGCCCGAATTGTCCACATTTATAATGTAAAAATCCGGTTAGATAACCCTACTCTGTCGCCATTATACATTATTTATTTCCAAAATAAAAGCCATTTACAAAAACTTGATAAAAATAAAAAAATACTGCGCCATAATAACCCTGATATCGCGGCGTAGTATTTTATCATTATGTAAAACATTTATAAAAGAATCCGCCATTTCCTTGAAATGCTAAAACCGGGATGGTAAAATTTTTATAATATAATTCATGGAGGAAACAATATATGCTTCAGTTAAAGAAGATTGTGAAGGACTATCAGACTGGAGATGAAGTGGTAAAGGCGTTAAAAGGCATTTCCATTAATTTCAGAAAGAATGAATTCGTATCGGTACTTGGTCAGTCCGGTTGTGGTAAGACAACGCTTCTTAATATTATAGGCGGACTTGATCAGTATACGAGTGGTGATCTGGTTATCAATGGCAGATCAACAAAAGAATTTAAGGCAAGAGACTGGGATTCATACCGGAATAATTCGATCGGTTTTGTATTCCAGAGTTACAATCTGATTCCGCATCAGACGGTTCTTGCAAATGTCGAGCTAGCGCTGACCTTATCCGGTGTATCCAAATCCGAGCGCAGAAAACGTGCAAAAGAGGTGTTGGAAAAGGTTGGTCTGGGCGATCAGATCTATAAGAAGCCGAATCAGATGTCCGGTGGACAGATGCAGCGGGTAGCGATCGCCAGAGCATTGATCAATGATCCCGATATCCTGCTTGCAGATGAGCCGACCGGAGCCCTGGACTCCGAAACCAGTGTCCAGATTATGGAGCTGTTAAAGGAGATCGCAAAAGAAAAGCTGGTCATCATGGTAACACACAATCCGGAGCTTGCAGACAAATATTCTACAAGAATCGTGAAGCTGTTAGATGGTAAGATCATAGATGATTCCGCACCATTTTCAGATGAAGACGAAGCGAAAGAATCAGAAGAAGCATATGCACCGAGAAAGACATCTATGTCTGTATTTACGGCATTTTCCCTCAGCTTTAATAACCTGCTGACGAAGAAAGGACGAACCCTTTTAACGGCATTTGCCGGAAGTATCGGTATCATCGGTATCGCGCTGATCCTGTCATTATCCAGTGGATTCCAGGGCTATATCAATGATGTGCAGGAGGAAACCCTGTCATCCTATCCGATCGAGATCCAGAAAAAGGCAATGGATTATTCTGACCTGATCTCGGAAATGGCGGGTAATACAAAGGAAGAAGATCTGAGTGATCATGACCCGGATCGTGTATACTCCGGTGATGTCATGGGCGATATGATGGTGTCCATGCTCTCAGAGGTAAAGGAAAACGATCTGGAAACATTTAAGAAATATATTGAAGATGATACAAATGGATTCAAGGATATCGTGAGTGATATCAAGTATACCTATGATACTCCGATGTATGTATTTAACGAAAATGCAGCAGGCGGTACACAGCAGGTAAATCCAAGTATCATGATGCGAGAGATGGGATTTGGCGATATGGAAGAATCCCAGAAATCCCTTTCAGGCTTCATGTCGGCATTCAGTTACGGAAATAATTCCATGGATATGTGGAAGCAGTTAATGAGTAATCGGGAGCTGTTGGAACAGCAGTACGATGTGCTTGCAGGACACTGGCCTCAGAATAAAAATGAAGTTGTACTGGTCGTTGATAAGAATAACGAGATCAGTGATTTTACCTTATATACATTAGGTGTCAGAAATGCTTCTGATCTTGGAGAGATGGTTCCGAAGATCATGGCAGGTAAAGATTACGATGCACCGGAGGAAATGAGCTTCTCCTATGATGATCTTTTAAATCTCAAATTCAAGCTCATTCTGCCGAGTGACATTTACCAAAAAAATGCAGACGGAACATGGGCAGACAAGAGTTCCGATGAAGATTATATGGCAGATGTGATCAGCAAAGGTCTGGATATTCAGGTCTGTGGTATCATCCGTCAGAGCGAATCCTCTTATGCAGCATCGATCGATGCGGGAATGATCGGTTATACCGCTGAACTTGCAGAGTATGTTGTATCCGAAAATGAAAAATCGGAGATCGTAAAACGACAGCTTGACAATCCGGATACCGATGTATTTACAGGACTTCCGTTTTCAAACGGAGAAGATATCGACATGAGTCAGGTGGACATGCAGCAGATCGTTGCATCTATGAACCTGTCAGAGGAACAGCAGGCATATATTTCACAGATGTCTGATGAGCAGTTATTTGAAATGTTAAAGGAACAGGGCTATTTTGCACAGTCTACCGCAACCTATGATGATAATATCGAGAAGCTTGGATTTGCGGATCTGGCAAAGCCGTCCGTTATCAGCCTGTATTGTTCAGAATTCGCGGACAAGGATAAGCTGACAGATCTGATCGACAAATATAATGATTCACATTCAGACAGCGAGATCACTTATACCGATTATATCGGGCTGATGCTATCTTCCGTTACGAAGATCATCGATGCGATCACTTATGTATTGATCGCATTTGTAGCTATCTCGTTGATCGTATCATCGATCATGATCGGAATCATCACCTATATCTCTGTACTGGAGAGAACGAAGGAGATCGGTATTCTTCGAAGTATCGGAGCGTCGAAAAAGGATATTTCCCGTGTGTTTAACGCAGAGACATTTATTATCGGACTGGTATCCGGTGCGATCGGTATTCTGGTTACGGTGCTGTTAAATATCCCGATCAGCAAGGTGATAGAGAAATTTGTAAATGTGCCAAATGTATCTTCACTTCCGGTAAAGGGTGCGGTGATCCTTGTGGTCATTAGTGTTGTGCTTACTCTGATCGGCGGTCTTATCCCATCTAAGATGGCAGCGAAGAAAGACCCTGTAATAGCACTTAGAAGTGAATAACAGAAAGGAGCGAGGCGGCATGAGTGCATATGTTGAGTTTAAGGATGTTAAGAAAATATATAAGACCGGTGAGGTTGAAATCCATGCTCTGCGGGATGTGAACTTTGAGATTGAAAAAGGAGAATTCTGTGTCATCGTTGGAGCGTCAGGAGCGGGAAAGACAACGATTCTGAATATCCTGGGCGGAATGGACACGCTGTCCGGCGGCAGTGTATATCTGGACGGAAAAGAAATCTCCGGGCTGAACAAGCGGCAGCTTACGGCATACAGGAGATATGATGTAGGATTTGTATTTCAGTTCTATAATCTGGTGCAGAATCTGACGGCACTGGAAAATGTAGAGCTTGCGGCACAGATCTGTAAGGACCCGTTAGATGCGGCAACGGTATTAAAGCAGGTAGGGCTTGAGGATCGTATGGCAAATTTCCCTGCACAGTTATCCGGTGGAGAGCAGCAGCGGGTAGCGATCGCCAGAGCACTTGCAAAGAATCCGAAGCTGCTTTTATGTGATGAACCGACCGGTGCGCTGGACTATAATACAGGAAAATCCGTACTCAAATTGCTTCAGGATACCTGTAGGAATACCGGAACTACGGTTATCGTTATCACACATAATCAGGCACTTACAGCAATGGCATAAGAAATGGATCGGCCATTTTTCCAGAGCCTCTGCTAAAACATTTCATCTGGATCGTCTGGCGGAAATGACCGATGCCGTGGAAAAGCTGGTGCCGGAAACCGTGCAGCAGTACTATGAAAAGCTGTACCGGAAAATCACGGAATTGCTGGGCGACCGGACTGTGGACGAATCCCGTCTGGTGACAGAAGCTGCCGTGGTTGCGGAAAAAATCGCGGTAGACGAAGAACTGGTGCGGCTGCGGATGCATTTTTTCTCCGAAAACTAACTCATCAACGTAATCTTCAATTTCAACGTCAATCAGCTCATTGGCTGAACCTTCGTAGAAAACTACTCCATCCTGAAAAGATATATTACTCATATTTTTGGCTTCCTTTCTTTGTGTATATTTTTTGAAATATTTTTACATTTTTAATATGCGGGATTCCGGAAGAAGCGAAAATAAAAAAATAAGCCGCAGGTTGCGGCTTATTTAAAGATAACTAGACAAAAGTTAATCGTCTTTACTCGTCCCTTTATATTTTTGCATATTTTTAAGCATATTTAATATGACTGATTTGACAATTTACTGAAAACCAGAAAGCGAGGGAATACATGACATTTGAATCCTACAAAAGTAGACAGTTTCAGTCATGGGTAACCA
>OGXJ01003080.1_pt1 | contig 10391 bp, 6 predicted proteins | sample 1576231 | NCBI WGS metagenome assembly OGXJ01 (sample SAMEA3541539, study PRJEB24748) | human gut metagenome | biome: human gut; feature: human-associated habitat; material: faeces | place: China | collected 2012
GGCGTGGTGTCCAGCGCCGCGCAATTCGGCTCGGACCGGGCCGACATCGCCGATTCCATGGGCCACACCGCCGCCGAGATGGCGGGACGCGCCGGCATGTACGGCATGTCCTCCACCATGCACGGCGTGGGCTGGACGGCCGGCAAGGCGCGGCGCATCATGAACCGTGGCAAACGCGCCCTGCGGTCGGGCAAGGGAATGCGCAAGACGGCCGGCAAACCCAAGGCGCTGTCCGAGGCGAAGCCCAGCGAGAAGATCGGCAAGTTCGCCGCGAAAGGCAAAGCGAGCAAGCGGATCGGCAAGCACATAGGCGCGGGCCTTGGGAACGCCGGCCGTAGCGTCAAACGGATGGGATCCACCGGCATGGGCTGGATGGACGAAGCCGGCGCGAGGCTCACCGTGGCTGACGACGATTTCGCGTCCAAGCTGGGAAGCGCCACACGCGACCTGACCTTCAAAGCGGCACGCGCTGGCGTGAAAGGTGTCAACTCGTCGGCCAAATTCATCTGGCGGCACCGCCGCGCGCCCGTCAAGGCGGCGCGCGACGTTCAAGCCACCGGACAGGCCGCCGTGCGTGCCGCCCGCGTCGCCGCGAACTTCGTGCGCATGGCCGCGTCCCGCGTCATCGCGGGAGCCGCCTCCATCAGCCTTCCCATCCTGCCCGTCATCGCGGCCATGCTCGCGGTGCTCGGCGTGCTCCTGGCCGTCATGGGCGCGTTCCTCGGATCCAACGCCAGCGAATCCACGGTCTCGGGCGTTCCCGCGGAATACGAGGCCGACGTGATCCGCGCCGGATCCGTCTGCCAGGTCGTCACGCCGAGCATCATCGCCGCCCAGATCGACCAGGAGTCCAATTGGAATCCGAAGGCCGGCAGCTCCGCCGGAGCGCAGGGCATCGCACAGTTCATGCCGTCCACATGGGCGTCCGCGGGCAAGGACGGCGACGGCGACGGCAAGGCCGACATCTGGAACCCGCACGACGCGATCTGGAGCCAGGGCAACTACATGTGCAATCTCGCCTCGCAGGTCGAGACGGCCAAGAAGTCCGGGAAGCTGACCGGCGACACGTTGGAGCTGACCCTCGCGGCGTACAACGCTGGCCTCGGCAGCGTGCTCAGATACGGCATGGTGCCGCCCTTCGAGGAAACCATCAACTATGTGCGGCGGATCAAGGAACTCGCAGCGACCAAATACACCGCAACGGGGACCGCCGAGGGTGGCACGGTCGGCTCCCTCGAACCGAAACTGACGGTCTCCGGCGGCATCGTGTCCACGGCCGGCATCACGCCGGACACGAGATACCCATGGGGGCAGTGCACCTGGTGGGCCGCGACCAGAAGAGCCGACATAGGAAAACCGATACCAGGGTGGGGCAACGCCGCCACATGGGCAGGTTCCGCGGCGTCGGCCGGCTACACGGTGGACGGCTCCCCATCCGCCGGCAGCGTCATCGTGTTCCAACCGGGAGTATTGGGCGCGTCCGCCGACTACGGGCATGTCGCCATGGTCGAGGAGGTCCGCGGGGACGGGTCGATCCTGATCAGCGAGTCCAACGCGCTTGGCCTCGGCGTCGTATCCACACGCGAAATCAGCGCCTCCCAACTGGCCGCAGCCGGAAATGGCGTCCGCTACATCCATTGAAAGGAAAACCAAGCATGGAACCAAAGAGGAACAGGATCATCGCCGCAACGGGATTTGCGGTCGCGCTCCTCATCCTGGGAGGAAACGTCGCGGTGATATGCGCCGGCAACGGAACCGCGGAGGACACGCAAAGCACCGTCGCCCGGCCGCGAACGAAAACCGAACCCGGACAAAAAACGGCTGGAGACGAAGAGACCGAGCCGGCGACGTCGACGGAGGATGATCCGTGCGCCGACCTCGCGCCGAAAGCGCTCGGCGTCTACATGGGCGGCGAACGAGGCCAACTCGAAGGCGAATACTTCACGCCGGATGCCGCCGGCCTCGACATACCGGCATCATCCATAGCCCCGCAGCCATTGCCCGAGACCGAGTTCACCGGCTTCCCCGTGTCCACGGGGCGGCGGGTGGCGACATGCGCCGTATCCACCGGGCTGGAGGCATCCTGGGTGCTTGACTACACGCTCACTGACGACGGCTGGCGATGCGCGGCGGTCAAGGGCCCATTGGAAGGCGGATACCGGGTGCATGAAGGCAAACCAGAGGAACAAAAGTGATGAAGGCAAACGAACAGGATCAGCCAGTCCTCATCAAAGACGAGGGCGGAGAGGAATGACCAGGATCGACAGGAAGACGGGTGAGCTGATTCTCAGCCCCAAGCTTACGGTCGACCAGCTGTACGCCATGGCCAACGAGCCCGGTTGGCGTCCATGGATGCGCCTAATCGCCGAACATCCACACGCGTGGCCGGAGCTCGCCGAATGGTGGCATACCGCGCAGGAGCAAGGCTTTGACACGGCCGGTGCCGCGCCGCTGCCGCCCGTGTCCATGCGCGGCCGCCGTCGCGTCGCCATACCGTCCGCGCCGCTGCCGCCGGAAGACGAGCCGGGGCAGGAACCCGTGTCTGCGCCGGCGGAGCAGTCTCCTCCCGACGATTCCGCGGAGAAGGCCCTGAAGGACGCCGACGACGATTTTGCCGCACTCGAACGAATCGCCGACTTGGAATCGGATACGGCGGACATCCCTCCAATACCGGAAGCAGAATCGTCGGGGTCGGCCGTCACCTACTCGGCCGACCCCGACGATCTGAAGGTGCGTCGCGTCTTCCCGGTCGGGAAAGCGCTCGTCGCGATCGTCATGACCGCGAGCCTCATCGCCGTGTCCTGGATGGGACTGCAAATCAAAAACCGTCGTGCCGCTGCCATGCGGCAAGAGGTGCATGAGACCGCAATCAGCGCATGCGACTCGGCCGAAGCGACACGCAAGACCGTCCAGTCCGACCTGGACAGGACCACGGCCAAAGCCTCCAGACTATTGAAGGACACCAGTCGCGGCCAAGTCGCGGATCCCAAGACGCTTGATGCGTTGAATCGGCTCCTGGACGCAAAGACGTCCACCATCAAGGGTTCCTGCGCGCCCGACGCCGTCACATCCGACGTGGACAGGACCACTGCGGCGCTGCGCAGAACGACCAAAGAGCTCAAGAACCGTCTCACCGACCTCAAGACCGCGGCCAAGGCCGTCACCGACAGCAAACTCGACAAGACCGTGGATGACGCGAACGCGCTGTACAAGCAGACCGACGGCAAGGTGGCGGACGACAAGACCCGGGAGACCCTGCTGAAGGCGGTCAAGACCCGTGACGTGGACGCGATCGCGAAAGCCGTGAAAGAGGTCAACGAATCGAAGATGGCGAAGGAAAAGGCCGACGCGGAGGCGAAGGCCAAGGCAGAACAGGAAGCAGCCGCGGCTGCCGCCGCGCAGCAGGCGCAGGCATCGCAATCCCAATCAGCTCCACAGCGGCAAACGCCCTCATATTCCCAAGGAAGTTCCGGTTCCGGTTCCGGATCCGGACGACGCCCGTCTTCGGGAGGCTCGTCGTCCTCCACCAATACGGGCGGAGCCTCGCCGGGATGGTCCGTGCCCACGCCATCAGACGGGGGCACCGGCTTGCCCGGCAGCGATCCGGGGTTGTGATTGGCTTCATGCCGCTGCCTTCCATTCTTTGGAGTGCTTGAGCGTGGATTTCGGTCTGGCGATGGTGGTTCCGGGCCATGCCTTGCGGCTGAGGAACGGGTGCAGTCCTCGCAGGTTGTAGATGCATTTGTCGTTGTCCAATTGCGCGAGCTCGTCGGGTGTGAGGAGTTCGCGGCCGGTGCGCTGGTAGTTGGTGGTGTGGCTGCCGGACACGCCCTTGGAGTCGCTGGTGGTGCGGATGTCGATGGTCTCCTTGCCGAGCAGCTTGCTGAGCCATTCGGTGGTGGACTGCTCGTTGCCGCCGAGGAACAGCACCGAGTCGCAGTTGCCTACGATGGTCTCCCACGAGTCCTTGTACATCGTCTTGAGCTGGGCGATGGTCTGGAGGATGATGCTGACGCTGACCTTGCGCGAGCGGATTGTGGCGATGAGCTTGTCGAAGTTGGGGATGCGTCCCACGTTGGCGAACTCGTCGAGGAAGCAGTGCAATGGCGTGGCGAGGCATTCGCCGGGGTAGGTGCGGCAGCGGCGGATGATGCTGTCGAACAGGCATTGGTAGAAGATCGCGGCCAAAAAGTTGAATGTCGGGTCCTCGTCGGGCAGGGCGAGGAATATGGCCGTCTTCCCGTTGGGATGCTTGTATCCGCCCTTGTGCTCGTCCTGGTATCCGCCGATCCGGTCGATGCCGAGGTTGTCGTCGGAGAGGATCTCGCGGACCGGTCCGACGGTCAGTGGGGCGAGGCGCACGCCGAGGCTGATGATGATGCCCTTCTTGGTCTCTCCGGCGCCCTGGGTGAAGGGCCGGTACTGGCGGGCCGCGAACTTCAGGCCCTGGGCGAGACGCCATGCCTCGCGCAGGTCCGGGTCGTCGTGGTCCGCGTCCTCGCGTTCCCATTCGGCGCGGGTCTCCTCGTATATTTCAGTGGCGGTCCGGGCGACGGCGTCGACCTGGCTTTCCTTGGTCTCGTCCTGTTCGCTGGCTTCGAGCAGGTCGCGCATGTCGGCGACCGCGTTGAGGGTCTGGCCGGCGTCGATGTGCAGGCAGTCCTTGAGGATGTCGTCGGGCAGGTAGTAGACGAACGCGGTGAGTGCGGTCAGGAGGCTGCGTTCGGATTTGGTCCAGAAGTCGTCGGTCTGGTGCTCCTTGGGTGTGGAGCCGTTGGTGTTGTCCATGATGTTGGTGACCAGGCGCATGATCGCCACGTCGGGTTTCGTGGGGTCGATGTAGCGCATGGGGTTGAATTTCGTCTCGCTGGTCAGGTCCACCAGGTCGAGTTGTTTGACCGTGTAGCCCATCGTCTTTAGTTTCCCGCCGGTCTTCGCGTAGAGTTCGCCTTTCGGGTCGGTGCACGCGTAGTTCATGCTGCCCTTGAGGATGTTGGGGATGACGTGGGTGGCGGTCTTGCCGGAGCCGGAGCCGCCGATCACGGCGGTGTTGAGATTGCGGCGCGTGGCCGGGGCGTCGAGGCTCAGGCCCTCGGTGGCCGTCATCTGGAGGTTCTGCCTGGTGTCGCGGTCGGTATACGGGGCCATCTCCCGGCTGGTCGACCAGCGTGCCGACCCGTACTCTTCGCCGTCCCTCCAGTTGCGTCTCATGCTCCACCGGTAGAGGTGGAACAGGCCGACCGCGCACGCGCCGCCCAGTCCGCATAGGAGGCTGGCCCGGTCGAATCCCAGGGCGAGCGGATGCTGGAGCATGATCGTCATGCCGTCTATGATCCGTTCCATGCTTTCGCCGGCGGCGATGCCGGCCTGGACGCGGGCGGCCGCGAGGTCGGAGAGCCAGAATCCCGCGAGGATGGTCAGCGTCTTGACGATGATTCCTCTTGCTTGTTCCATGATTGTTCCTTTCTATTGTTTTCTTTCGGCGAGGTTCTCCTTGAGCCTGGCGCGGAACCGGTCGTACAGCGTCTTCCTGCTGGTGATCCTCCCGTCGGCCGGCTCCGTTTCGGCCTGGGCGTCGCCGCCGGCCGCTTCCGCGTCCTTCGGGGGTGGGAGGGGCGTGACGGTGGTCATGCCGCCCGGCGCGGCGTCGATGCTGAATGGCCGGCCGTCTGCCATGAGCGTGGACATGAGTCGGCCGACGTGGCCGTTGATGTCGATCCATTCGCCGTCGCCGGCCTTGTCCGGTCTGATGCCGCTGACGGTGGTGGTCCGTGTCATCGATTCCCGTCCGGTTCGTCATGGCTGGGATCGAACGCGAGGCTTGTGGCTTCGATGTCGATGCCTGATCCTTCGTCGCCCGCGGTGCCTTTGACCATGAGGCGGGATCCCTTGCGCGCGTGGTCGCGGATGTTCTCCGAATGCTCCCTGCCGCTGGCGTGGATGGTGATTTTCCTCGTGGCTGTTCCCATGGCCATGGTTTCAAGCAGCCAGTCTTCCGCGCTTCTGTTTTGCCGTGGGCTGCTGATGAGTGTGCCCTCGAACCAGATGATGGGTTCCGGCTGGTCGTTTGTTTCTGTTGTCATGCGTGTCTTCTGCTCCTTCGTATGGAATGAATGCGGGGTGGCGCGGAAAGCGCGCCACCCCGTGGCTGGAGAGGACTACAGTCTTGGCCCGTGACGCTTCGTCGTGGAATCGGCCTGTGCGGGCGCCTTGTGATCCGGTTCCGGCCGGTCACGGTCCAGGCTTTGGGCCGGCTGGGGCTCCTTCAACTGGTCAAGCTGGTGGAGCGTCCACGTGGACAGTTCACTGTCGTATGACGCGCGGGTGAGGATCTCATCGCGGTTGTCCCAGACGATCTGGTCGGCCTGTTGTTGGGTGATGCCCGTCCAGTCGCCCTGCGCGTTGATGCGCATGAGCGGGTCCTTTCGCGGGTCCCATCCGCCCATCTCGCGTTTCTCCGCGATGTCCGCGGAGGTGAGGCCGTCTCCGGCGATCTGGACCGCCTTGTCGGATGGGTAGGCGAGGTAGGTGGCGATGTCGTTCTCGGGGTCGTGCGCGTTGACCTCGCCCACGATGCCGTGGAGGATTCTGACTGCGTCCTGGTCGGGGGATTCGTATCGTTCCAGGATGTGGCTCGCGCGCATGCAGGACGCCTTGCGGTGCTGCTCGTAGAGCACGGCCGGATCCTCATCGACCTTCGTCACGACGTATCCGGCGTTCTCCCTCGCCTTCATCGCCTGGTCGCGGTCGAAGGCGGTGCTCAGGTATGCGATGTGCCTGTCGGGGTCCCCGGGCTTCCGCCACCGGTAGGCGTATTCCTCCGGCGGCTGGTTCGCGGCCAGATGGCTCGTCCCGGCTGCGCGGGCCGTGTGTAGGCCGCCCGCGCGTTCCCAGCCCTCCACCGCCTTGGCGAGTGTTTTCCCGGCGGCTGGGTCGGCCGGGTCGATGACGGTGTGTTCGCGGTCGGCCATGTCGTTGTCGTCGTATTGCCATTCCGCCTGTGGCCGGTTGGCGTAGGACACCTCGATCCGGCCGGCCAGACGGTCCGTGTCTTTCCATGCGGGGTTGTCGTGGAAGTCGATCTGCACGGCGCGTCCGTCCGTGAGCCTCGCTTCGAGGTAGTGGCCCATGGCGTTGCCGCCCTGGGTGACTTCGGTGACGTCGTGGTCCTGTTCGAGCAGTCGTCTGGCGTTTTCCGTTGTCAATGGCATTCCTGCGCTCCTTTCCTTGGTTTCCTGGTCTCTACTTTCCGTCTCCCGGGGTTCGTCGGGTTTGGACGTCAGCCGTTCGAGTTCTGCCTGTTTTTGCAGGTACTCGTCCTCGTGGGCGAATGGTTCGGCCAGCGTCTCCTGCGCGGCGGCGAGTTCCCTTTCGGCGTCCGCCAGCCGTTCCGTGAGCTTGCCGGGGTCGGTGGCCATGTTCTTGACGATCCGGTCGAGCTGGCTGACGATGCTGGAAGGTCCGGTCAGGTAGGGTCCGGGCATCTCGGTACCGGATTCGTGCTCGTGGACGGCCTTGACGGCCAGGGTGATCCGTCCGGTGGTGGCCGCCCTGCGTGCGATGACGGGCAGTCCGTCGTATTCGGCGATCGTGTCCCCGTCGTGCGCCTGGTGGGCGGCCTGGTGGAGGAGCCTGCATGCGGTCTGCCGGTCGCCGACCGGCCGGCCGTTGATGGTCATGCCCTCCCACTTGCCGTTCATGCGTGCGGTCTGGTGGATGTTCAGGGCCTTGGACGCGAGCGGCTTGTCGTCGGTCTTCTCGCGGATCGCCTGGCGGATCCCCTCGATGCGTGGCTGGAGCTGCTGGTTGATGTCCCTGCGGGTGTCGGCCTTCTGCTGCGCCCATGAGGCGCGCAGGAGCTTCAGCTGGTTGATCTCGTTCTCCAATGTCATGCGGCGTTGGATGTCGGGGTCGCCGGTGGCCAGCGCCTTGATGTTGGCGAGGGTCACCACGTCGGCGTCGAGGTCCGCGGCCTCGCGGGCGGGGCTCTTCGAGCTCATGAGCTGGCTGATGAAGCGCTGCTTGCGTTCCACGGTCTGGTAGCTGTACGCGTCGAACGTGCCCTCGGTCACGTACCGGTAGTCGCGCACGTGGTCGTACGTGTTGCCCTGGCGTTGGATTCGGCCGAGGCGCTGTTCCAGGTCGGCGGGCCTCCATGGGCAGTCGAGGTCGTGGATCGCGGCGAGGCGTTCCTGCACGTTGGTGCCGGTGCCGAGCTTCTGGGTGCTTCCCATCAGCACGCGGATCTCGCCGGATCTGACTTTGGCGAACAGTTGCTCGCGTCTGGCGGGGTTGTCGCCGGCGTCGTGCACGAACGCTATCTGCTCGGCGGGCACGCCCAATTGGATGAGGCGGTCCTTGAGGTCCTGGTAGGCGTTCCATCCGCCCGACGCGGGCGTGCTCGAGTCGCAGAAGATGAGCTGCGTGCCCAGGCGTGGCGTCTCCTCCTGCCAGATCCGGGCGACGTTCTCGGCGCATGCCTGGATCTTGCCGTTCTCCAGGGGGCGGTCGTTCTCGTGGCCTTTGAGGAGCTTGGGGTCGAGGGCGATCTTTCGCCCGTCGCCAGTGATCCGCAGGAGGTTGTCGACCTCCGGCGGCACGTCGCCGTCGCGCACGAGGTCGGCCCTGTCGGACAGTTCCTCCATCTCCTTCTTCTGGCGGTCGGTGATGGGCACGGGGACGGGCACCTGCTCCAGTTCGGGCAGCGGCAGCTGGATGTCGTCGTTGGTGATCATGTCGGTGAACTGCTTCACCGCGTTCATCAGTTCGGGCAGGTTCTGGAAGCGCGCGAACCTTTGCTTGACCTGGAATCCGTTGCCTTCGGGCTTCAGTTCCACGGTGGGTACTACCTGGCCGTAGGCGCCAGCCCATGCGGCGAACGTGTCGAGGCCCTGGGCCTTGAGGGTTCCGGGCGCGAGGTAGCGCTGCATGTTGTACAGCTCGCTCATGGAGTTGGAGACCGGCGTGCCGGTCATGAACGCGATGTTGCCTCCGTGCCCGGCCTCGCGCAGCCATTCGCATTTGTCGAGCAGGTCCTCGCATTTCGCGGCGGACGACAGTTGCATGCCCAGGTCGGCGGAGGCGACGGGCACGCCGAGGTTCTTGAAGTGGTGGGCCTCGTCGACGATGAGCATGTCCACGCCAAGCGATTCGAACTTGATGCCCGCCAGTGCCTTGTCGTCGCGCGACTCCTTGCCGTCTCGCAGGCGCTGCATGGCGGTCTCGGCGCTTTTGCGCGCCGCCTCCAGCCGTTTGACGGTGGGGTCCTTGTCGTCCCTGGCCTTGGCGGCGGCCTCGACGGCCTGGGCGAACTCGTCGACGCGGGCGCGCATGTTCCTCAGCCGTCGTTCCTTGCTGACGTGCAGCTGGCTGAACCGGCTCTCCGGCACGATCACCGCATCCCAGTCGCCGTTGGCGACCCGGCCCCAGAAGCGTCTCACCGATTCGGGGTTGCGTTGCGCGTCCTTGTCCATGACGAGGATTCGGCTGGCCGGATAGAGCCTGAGCACGTCGCCGGCCCACTGGTCCACGAGGTGGTTGGGGACCACGAGCATCGGCTTGGACGCCTTGCCGAGACGTTTCGCCTCGTGGGAGAGTGTGACGCCCTCGAACGTCTTGCCGGCTCCGACGACGTGCGCGATGAGGGTCCCCTCGTTGCTGCGCAGGGCGCGGGCCACCGCGTCCTTCTGATGCGGACGCAGGGCGACGCCGTGGGTGATGCCGGGCGTGGTCAGGTAGGATCCGTCGACGTGGCGGGGCCGCATGCCGTTGAATCTGCGGTTGTACAGGGCGGTGAGCCTTTGCGCGCGGTCGGGGTCCTTGAACACCCATTGGTTCCACGCGTCGCGGATCGCGTTGGCCTTCTCGATGGCGGCCATCGTGGCCTTCTGGTCCTTGACCCGTTTGGGCTTGCCGGACGCCGTGGTCTCCGTGGGGGAGTCCTTGGTGACGGTGATCTGCGCGTTGTCCAGGCACGCCTCCAGCAGTTGGAACGGGTTGCGGTCCTCGGTGCCGTACGTCCTTGCTGCCTTGTAGTCGATGTCGCCGCCGCCCGAGTAGCCGACGCGCCATTGTCCGAGCTGGGGGATCCAGTCGACCGAGTACTGGGAGAGCTTGCCGGGCGTGAGCCCGTGGCCGCGCACGTTGAACGTCTCCATCATGAAGTCGTGGACGTCCCTGGCGGGGATCCACGGGGCCCCCAGCGGCGCCTTGATCTGCTCGGTCTCCAGCGGGGTGGGCTGTACGCGTTCCAGCAGATCGGCCACGTGTTCGAGCCGTTCCGCGTCCGTCTGGTCGGCGCGCGCGGCCTCGGCGTGCTCCGGCTGCTCCCGCCATTGTCCGTGCGGCCGAAGGGCATCACGCACTGCGAGCACCTTTTATTCTGCAAACAA
>OGXJ01003085.1_pt1 | contig 10382 bp, 7 predicted proteins | sample 1576231 | NCBI WGS metagenome assembly OGXJ01 (sample SAMEA3541539, study PRJEB24748) | human gut metagenome | biome: human gut; feature: human-associated habitat; material: faeces | place: China | collected 2012
CGGTGCTTCTGATCGTGGCACTTCTGGTTCGATGCAAGCTGGGAAGCCCGATCATTTTCAAACAACAGCGCTCAAGAATTCTGGGGGAATGAATAGATTGGATAAGTTGGTTATTGTCGGCGCGAGCGGGCATGGCAAAGTAATTGCAGATATTGCAAAGCTGAATGGATACAACGATATTGTGTTTCTGGATGATAATGAGGCGGTCGATGAATGTGCCGGATATCCGGTGATCGGTCGTTCCTGTGACTTTGCCAAAGTGGAAAAGAATGTGGTGATTGCCATTGGCAATGCGAAGATTCGCAGCCGGATTTAGGAACAGTATGAAAGTCGGGGGGGTCATCCGGTGACCTTAATCCATCCGAATGCCACAGTGGCGGATTCTGCACAAATCGGAGCCGAATTGGTGATTATGGCAGGAGCAGTGATCAATCCATATGCCCAGCTTGGAAAGGGCTGCATTGTGAATACGCGCGCATCTGTGGATCACGATTGCAACGTAGGCGATTATGTGCATGTGGCGGTGGGCGCACATCTTTGCGGAACCGTGGAAGTTGGTGCATATACCTGGATCGGAGCAGGCGCAACGGTGAGTAACAATGTTTCGATATGCCCAGAGTGCATGATCGGAGCGGGGGCTGTGGTCGTGAAGAACTTGGAAGAGAAGGGAACTTATGTCGGGGTGCCGGCTGGGAGAGTGGGATAGAGGTGTGGAAGAAAGTCGATGCGGAAGCATCGGCTTTTTTAGTGTTAATTTTGTGTGGCAAATATTGTTGTGCCTGTTTTTTATGTTACAATAGCAAAGTAGGCAAGTTGTATGAAAAAATCGAAGAGAATGGTTGGTATATAAAAAGGGGGCAGTATGAGCGAACGTATGGATAAACAGGGTTATCAGGATACAGATGCTAATATTAATTGGATTTGCAAAATCTGTAAGGATTTGCCACATTATGCAAATGAATATCTGCGTCAGTGGGAAAAAGAGAAGGTCAAAGGAAATAATAATGAAATCACACAGCGTATAGGTATAATCCAACTGAAATACTATTATGCTTTACTTCATTTGTTGGATGGGATACATAAATATCCAGGATGCTCTATTACAGGATATGACACACCGGAACATACAGTGAATGCAGTAAAGAAATGCAGCACGCCGGAATGCTTTAACAACTATTGTAAAACATATAATTCATTTGCGGCCATATTAAAGGAAAAGGGATCTGATCAGGTTAGTTTAAAATGCGATATTTGTGCCGTACTGCCTTATGCTATTTGGGGTGACTTAGATATGAATACCAAAAATATGCATTGTGAGGAATTTCAGTCAAATAAAAAGCTAGAGCTGGATGCAGCGATCGCCGGATATTATTTAAAAGTGATTGGTCCTTGTAAACAGTGGGCGGAGTGTCCGAATGGCGGACAGTGGCTGGACTTTCAAAAAAGCTGCGAGCTTTTAGATGAATATATAAAGACGAAGGACAAGGCAAAACTGCAAATAAGTATGAATGAATGGAACAAGTTCAGTATTATCGATAATATGCTAAATACAGGGGTAAACATTTCTGAGCGGGACTTTCAAAGGATGGATATACCATCACAGGTATTAAAAAAGAAAACGCTTATGTATATGGATTTTGGCGTTTATCAGGCGTATGAAGATAAAGATAAGGAGGTTTTCCGCGCGAGACTGGATGATTATTCAAGATCGGAGAAAATTCAGTTTGTGTACAGCCCAACGCATATGGAAGAAGTGTGCAGAATGGGCGACTGCTTGTTTAGAAGCAAAAGGAGAGATAATATATCGAAAATATGTGGTAATTGCGAAGTACTTCCGGGCAAAGAGGGATTTCTTAAGCTTTTCACCGAACCGGTGGACATATGCTATAAACGGGCAGAAAAATACCGGACACTGAATCAGCATGCCGAAGAAAGAGAATGTGTCGCATTTGAGGCCCTGGATGAAAAAGTATGCAAATTACTTGGATGGGACAAGAAAGAGGCTGAAAGGCACAGAAAGGAATTCTCGACGTTGGCATCCATACAGTTGTTTGATCCACAGAACGATGCAATAGGCAACGAATGCCTTAACAGGATACTTTATAATATCTGCGGTTCTCCCTTCCCTATTGAATACTTTAAGGATTATTGTAAGGAGGACAGGACTTTTTCTGAGATCAGGGATGCGGTACGTTATCTTTCTCTACTGATGAATGCATTAGGCTATCATAGAAATAAGATTGAGAAACGTTCAAAATTTACACACGAGGCTTTATACCCAACTTATGACCGCAGATTTTACAGAACAATCAGAAGTGGCTATTATGATCTTGATCACATCTGTTATGCATCAAAATGTAACTATTTTATCACCTGTGACCGTATACTATCATTACGGGCTACGGAAATATACAGCTATCTTGGATGTAAAACCAAGGCCATCTATTGTGACAAGAATGCCTCGGATCCTTCACTGTCAATAGTTGCAGCGCTGCGGGAAAAATAGGTGTTACGTCTTTTATAAATTATGGTGCTATCTGATTAGATAGATTTAAAATTTGTAAGCACCATTGTGGGGGAATACAAGGGAAGGCAAGTGTTATTTGTTGGAATATTGAAAACCAACTGTAAAATTGTATTTTGGGGGATAAATTTTATGACGAGATCACACACAGATAAAGAACAGCTCAGTTCAATGTTTGCATTTTTGCATACATATTTAAAATATAGTGGCAAGCTGAATATGCTTGATGAGAACAAGACAATGGAAGATATTATGTGTGAGGTCTTGAATCGGGTATATGGCTGGCATCTGGTAAATTTAAATACAAAAGAGAAAAATTATCCGGGGATTGATTTGGGCGATATACAGCAGAAACTGGGGATTCAGGTGACTGCGGATAAGACGAGTGCAAAGATACAATACACGTTTTCTAAGGTTATCGCACATGAGGTGTATGAAACATATCCTCACATTAAGATGATGATTCTTGGGGAGAAGCAATCAAGTTATACGATTCCGGAAATGGGGCAATATGGTGGCAAAATAGTATTTGATGCGAAGCAGGATGTATTGGATTTCACAGATCTGTTGGAAGCTTGCTCATGTATGGAAGCGAATGCCAGACATGAATTGGTGGAGTATTTGCAGGCAGAATTGGATTGGAACGCCGAGCGAACCGTAGCAAGAGTGGATACCTATGAAAAGTTGCAGAGATATTTGGAAGAACAGAAAAAAGAGAATTCCTATATTACGGTTTTAGGCGTGCAAAGAAAGCTGCCGATCGAGAAGGCCTGGATGCGGCTGAATATTATAGATGAAAAGGATTTAAGGGAGAAACAGGCGCAGACACAGTGGGAGTTTTTGAAAAAATATGATGAATATTCCGGAAGAACGAGTTCTGATACCTATGATGTAGAAACATTGTTGATGGAAACGGGAAATGAGGTTGTGCTCGGTGGTCCGGGAATGGGCAAAAGCACGATGTGCAAGAAGCTTTTTTGCCAGGCGGATGCCATGCAGATAGCGGCAGGTAATGTGCGTTTATGGGATGTTGCGCGTTATATGAGAGATGGCCTTTTTTTTGAAGCGGCTTTACGCAAAACCATGACACAATCCATGGATTTTGAGTTTGACAAAGCGGATATCGCAAGGTCCTTTTCTTTGCTCATTCTGGATGGATTGGATGAGTGTGGTGATTACAGAAGAATCGTTGCAAAGGAGATTGCGATATGGGGCTTTGGACATCCGGAACAGAAAATTGTGGTAACAAGCCGGCCCATTGGATATGATGCAACCGAATTAAGCGAGTTCAAGCATTATCAGATATTACCGATCGATGAGTGGCAGTTAGATTCCTTTGCGCGGCAATTGATGGAAATGATACAGCCGGATTATCAGACAAATTATCAGTGGTTTTCGGATCGCATTAAGAATAGGGACATTTACCGTCTGGCATGTAGAAGCCCGCTGATATTGGGTTTTATGGTACAACTGTCTTTGAAACAAAAAGAGTTCGGAACAAATAAAATTTGTCTGTATCAGGCGATTCTTGATGAGTGGTTGCATGGATCAAGCAGAGAAAATGAGATGTTACTTTCGGAAACGGAGTTATCTTATGGAATTGAGGTAATTGCTTATTACATGATGAGCAAGGCGGATGATGCAGTCGGTGATGCGTATTCGAAAAATAAGATGATTGCGTATGCCGGTGAATTTTTTGCAAAAGAGATGGAATATCCGTTGGTAAAAGCAAGAAAGATGGCAGAACAGTGCCTGGAGTTCTGGCTGCAAAGGGGAATATTGGATAAAGGCATTCATATGGGACAAGAATGTTTTCTGTTTTTGCATTTGAATGTCGGAGAGTATTTGGCAGCTTGTTTTCTTGCAAAACGATCCAAGGATGAGAGAAGAAAATGGATCTCCGATCATTATCGGGATAATATCTGGCAGGAAACTTTACGTAGGGCGATTGCCTGTGAGACCGATGGTTGTATGGTGCAGGAACTGATCGCAATCGAACAGCAGAGTGAACTACCGGAGGGAGCGGTCTTTTTGGCTGCGGAAGGAATTGGTGAGAGTCAAGATAAGCGGGTTCCACAAGAACTGTATGATCAATTGTGGAAGTATGCTTTTGGCAATAACACATATTTATGTGAGAAGGCTTCGCGGGCGATTAATCATCTGAGAGGAAGCAAGATTGATTGGCATGTACAGCAGTTGGAAGAATATGTACAGTCTAAGAATTTGGAAAGACAGATGGTTGCATATCATATACTTCTTATCGCTTTTTCCGATGATAAAGAAAGAATGCAGGGACTTGCGAGAAAATATGTGCTGTATGTGATACGATTATTGCATCAGGGAGAGGCAGAAGATACCTTTGATGATCTGGCAAATGCGATACAAGCGTTAATTCCGAATGCAGAAGATCATGAATTGACAGATGCTATAAAAAGTTTACCTCTTGAAGAGATGTCGATGAATGAGTGGAAAGTGATTGAGAATTATGCTAACGCAATCGGTGAAGGGGAATGGATTGATGCAGAGGAGCAGGCGTTGGCAGAAGAGGGGCCAAAGTTTTCGCTTGATACATTTAATATGCAAATGAGGCAAAGTGAGCAGAAATTAATTGAAATCTTAATTGAACTGTTCGGAATGACTTCATGCGATAAGATTGCAAGTTGCTATGAGTATTCGAAGATATCGGCTGTAATGGGACTTTGGAGTGCTCCTCTGCCGGAGATGCGCTTGATGGGAAAGGATTTAGAGCGCCCACATTCTAAAAAATTGGTAAAAGCCATATGTGAAACTGTGAAGTTGGACGAAGCACAGCTCAAAAAAGAGTTGTATAGTTTATTACATTATGTAAATGAAAATCGCTGCTTTGTTTCATCGGATCATATATTGAATTTACATCTGGATGGGGAATGGGCAAAGTGTAAAGGAAAAGTGGCTCCGGAAGTAATAGAAGAAGGACTGCATAGTCGTTCCGATATTATGGGAGAGTGTGCAGTATATATGGCTGCGTATAATATAGAAACTGCGGGAGTCAGGGATTTGCTGCTCAGTATGCTCCGGACGAGTTCCATCGAAACGGTTGTGGAGCGTGCCGGAAGAGTGCTTGCTGCATGTGAAGAGAAGAATCTTGCGATGTATGCAGAGGCACGCTTGATGGATGATGCTATCCCATCATATATCTGTCTGTATGATTATCTGCCAAAGAGGGTGGAAGATTCGGCTGCGGAAAACTGGTTGCGGATCATTCGGCGCGGCTTTATGGGAAACCGCTACATGGTTTCTGCTACTTTGAATTATGTATTAAGTGTTGAGCCGGATAATATTCCGCAACGTATAAAAGACACGCTCATAAGTATGGTTGAAAAATCGTTTGTTGAGTGGAATCAAAAGCAGGTGAAATGCCTCTATTGTAAAGAGGGAACCATCGTAAAAGAAGATGGCTTTTGCCCGAAATGTGGTATAGGGGCAAATCTTCCGACTAAGAATTTTATAGAAGTTCTTACCAAATATCAATGTTTGACTATGGAACAGTATATTTCATTGTGCAAACATCCTATGTCCGAGGTACGTGATATTGCCAGACAGGAATTGAAAAGGATATGGATGACGGATCAAAAGAAATTAAAAACTGTGATTATTGATTTCGAGGAACGTGCATATGATAAGGTTGTTTTCGCATTGATTCTTCAGCTGCCGTCAGATGTGACGTCTGTGTATAAACAAGATCTGCAAAGATTGGGCATGGAGACAAATGATAAGATGCTTGTTGAGTGGATTCGTAGATTGCGTCACCTGGATTGGGTATCTGCAAGTGAGAGGAAAGAGATGCTAAAGAAATGCTTGGCCAGTGAGAGCGATAGGGTTCGGGATGGTGCTATGGCATGCTGGTTGAATGAGGAAGGAACATTTTGGTGTTTTATGAGATAAAGGGGGTACTCATGAGTGATACAACCGGTCTCATTAAGAATCTGCTTCAAAATAATTTGTCCAAGGGAACTTTAATTACCCGTCCAAGACGATTTGGCAAGACATTGGCAATGTGCATGTTGGCAGATTTTTTTGATATTCGCAAAGCTGATTTCGATATATTTTTTGTACATTGAAAAATTAAGATTTCTTAAATCGACTTGGACAGGTTTCCTGAACAGAAGGAGTCCAAGGGAGAAGATCATTGATGAAGTCCAAAGAGGTGTCGTCCATGTGCTTTGGTATCTCGGTGAGCAGTAACTCAAAGTACTGATAAACATTCAGATGGTTGGCTTTGGCGGTCTCGACAAGACTGTAGAGCATTGCGCTAGCACGAGCAGCGTTTGATGATTCGATCAATACGAAGTTTTTTCTCCCAATCGTGAATGGCCGGATTGCCTGTTCAGCATAATTGTTGTCCATAGGAATATCGCCGTTGTTTAGGAAGGTTCGAAGATATGGCTACTGTAAGCCAGAACTTTGCCGATAGTGCTGTTGTGCGCAACATCAGCGTATTTTTGTTTTATCCACGCAAAATAAGTGTTACAATGATAAGGTACTTGTGGTTGAGGATTTACTAATGAGTAGCCTTAGCTGAGTGTTCTATCATAGTGCTGAGACTGCTGTGTTTAAAGCGTTGGAGGTTGAATAATGGCTAACAATATGATTGTTGAAAGTAATGACGCATTAGTTGAACAGATGACAAAGTTTGAGGCTGTTCTTAATGATTGGGGATTACCATCGGAAAATATTATTGCATCAGTTGAAGAACGCCAAAATATAATGGAGATGCTTCCTGGATTGATTGCATCAATCCCAGATGAACAAAAAAGAGATGCAACTTATTTATCAAGATTTGTGGCAGGGGCTGCGATTGGATTGTTTGATGCTTCACTCAATTATGTATGGGATGAGGTTGTCGTAAGTTTAAGAAAGAAAATAGTATTCTTTGGACTGGATACGTTTTATGACAATGCGGTAGCAGATAAAGTAAGAGATCAATATAAGAACGAGGACGATTTATCAGGAATAAAAGATCGTACTATGCTTGAAACTTTAAAGAAGCTGGAATGGATTTCGAATGTTGTATACTTGAAATTGTGTCATATTTTGGATATGAGAAATCAGATTGGTGCATCACATCCAAATACTTATGATATTAATTCGTTTGAGCTGTTAGGTTGGCTTAAAACATGTGTAACAGAAGTAATAAATGATCAACCATCAAGTTCTGCAGTTCATGTTAAGAAAATAATGGAACAAATAAAAAAGAGTACAGGTCCTTTAGATAAAGTAACTGTTGAATCTATTGGAAATGCTGTAGCTCAGTTTTCATCAGCAATGTCTGGAACTTTGTTAAAATCGTTGTTCGGTATATTTGTCGCTGAAAATACGTCTGTTGAGGCGCGTAAGAATATTTTATTGCTTTCGAAAGAGATATGGAAGTATTGCAGAGATGATATAAAATATGATCTTGGTGAAAAGAAGTTACTATTTAGAAATAATCTTCAACAAGACAAAGAGAATCTTGCTTATAAATTTTTAGAAAACTGTAATGGACTTCCATATCTTTCTTTAACTGAAAGAAGCTTAGAAATAAGTAGTTTGTGTGATGATTTGTATAGTGTTCATAATGGATGGGATAATTTTTATCATGAACCACCTATTGCAAGAGAAATAATGAAATATATATCATCTTCTTCAGATATTCCAAAAGATAGAGAAGTAAAATTAATAAATACATTCTTGGAATGCAGAATTGGAAGAGAAGTAGCTTATTGTAGTGGAGTTTCACAGGGATCAGTAATATATTATGAATCCTTATTTAAGATGCTTACAGAAGACCAGATAAAAATCACCCTGATTGAGCTTAAGCATCACATGGCGTCTGTATACAGCGGCGATTCGATTCGAGCAAAAAATGTACGAAAAATTATAGATATAATAAATCGTAGTGATTTAAGTGATCGTCTTAGAGAAATAATTAATTACATTATTGATTTTGACAATAGAGGAATGATACAAAAAGTATACAAAGAAAAGGGGTTTAAGGATTTGTGTACTGGAATTCTTGATTTAAATTAAAAGAGGTCGATTAGTTATGATTGATAAGTTCTACCTTGGATAATTAGCATTTTTATGAGGCATTTTAGAAAACACGAAAAAAGTAATAGACAATGATAAGGTACTTGTGGTTGAGGATTTATACACAAAATGCTAGTATAAATTGGAATAAAATGATATGATTTGAGGGTCAAAAGGTCCTTTTAATAATAATTGTGTCAATTGTTCCAAAATTGAACAATAAAATTGGTGAAATTCAAGTGATTCCATAAGATATTTATCGCTAAATTGTTTATGATTTAAAAACAATTAGATCAATTCTTAATACTTATACCTTTTGACCCTCATATCATGATATTATGTTGATATGTGCATACGATAAGCACTAAATGGATGCAAGAGGTGCCTGACACAATAAAATTTTTACAAGACGATCGAACATAGATTGTAAGTCCGATAAGAAATTCTGTTTAAAACGGGTGAATTTTGAACCATCCAGTACAACATCAAAGCCGCAGAAATCACGCAGTTCCTGAGAGTACTTCAAAAACACAATCAGGAGCGTGTCTGTCGGGATTGAGAAAATACGCTGGAATAGAAGTGCCTTGAGCTAGGATAAAGCTGGTGCTTGCGTGGTCTTCCGGTTCGGGCGTGAAAATGGGAAACAAAAGAAACAGGAATAATTTCATCAAGGTTAATGGTTTCATCAAGAAGAGAAAGAAACAGGTATCTGTCATTGTCGAAATTATTTTGGAAATTTTCAAAAACTTCTGCCAAAGAGAGCTGCTTATGTGTTATCATATGAGTATATCTCCTTTAGGTGGATTGGCTGATAGTTTTATGGCAACTCTATTTTACCATAAACCTTGAGGAGATATTTTATTTTTGCAACAAAAAATGCCGTATTTATGCGGCGTTTGGCGTTTCGCAAACACATAATAACACTTATTTTACGAAAGGAGCTTTATAAATTACTTTATGAACATTTTTACAGTTATAACTACAATCTTAAATCTATCTATATGTGCCTATGCAGCCTTTAAAAAAGACAATCCAACTTATAGCCAACAAATTGCCTTGTTAAAAGATCCTACTATCATTGTTTCACCACAATTTTCATCAAATAATTCTGCACATGATAATGTTGAATACGATAATTACAAATTTAAGACTTCTATCCTTTATTATTCCATCCTAATTTTACTTGGTGTTATTTTTGTTGCTTGGTTTATATATGGTTGGACTACATTAAATATTCCCCAAAAATCAATTCCTTTATTATCCATTGGAACTAAGTTTAATGAAGCCCTATTTTTCTCACTTTTAAACACGGCAAAATGCACCATCCTTTCCATTTGCATATTATCTATTGGTTTAATTTATAAAAACTATAAAAATCCAAATATTTCTTATAGAATTTTTCATCTGGTATTTTATAGTTTGTTAGCCTTTTCAGTTATAGCTAACTTCGTTCTTTTATTAAATACTGAATATAAATACTTTTTGCCCAATACAAGTATTTCTACGTCAAGCAAAAATTTATTAGATAATTTTTTACTTTCCGAAGCACCAATTTTTTTAATATTACAAATTGGATTTATCATAATTTGCATATACAAGTTAAGTCATGCCTGTATATTTGGAGAATATAAATCTTCAAGGATGCGCATCAATTTTCAACACATTACAGAGCGCATATTGGCTCCTATTATCTTTATCCTTTTTACTGCATACATATTTTTTATGAATGATTATATCTAACCCAAATAAATAGATACTATGATATGTGGGTCAAAAGGTATAAGTATTAAGAATTGATCTAATTGTTTTT